>Ga0136644_10001445_pt1 | contig 18839 bp, 13 predicted proteins | sample C_130820_EF_Meta_FD_94780 | JGI IMG/M metagenome (GOLD analysis project Ga0136644, IMG submission 94780) | Freshwater microbial communities from Lake Croche, Canada to study carbon cycling - C_130820_EF_MetaG (v2) (version 2) | ecosystem: Environmental > Aquatic > Freshwater > Lake | place... | reverse complement strand
ACAAGTTCTGCGCCAAAGTCCTTGAGCAAGCGTTCGTGCATGTCGGGGAAGTGCCCTGCTCCATAGAACACTCCCAGCTTACGCTTGCCAGCCTTGAGCTGCTCTTCGAGCACCGAGAACGCTTTGGCGTTCCGCTCGGTCAGAAGAGTACTCTTTCCATCTTTATCCGCAATCCCAACCATCTGATTGTCAAGCGTTTCGAACTGTTTGGCCATCGCTCGCCTGAGCCGCAGTGGATCTCGACTGAACATTGCGGCGGTCATATCCGCTTGGTTATCGCTGGCCTTTTTCGAGCCCTGGAGTGCAAAGCCAGCACCCATGAGCCGAGCCATCATGCTGATAATCCCGTCGTTTCGCTTGGCCATGTCCTGACTGAATTCGCTCGGATTCATATCTGCGTGAACGAAGTTCTTGGCTCGGTAATCGATTTCTTCGAGCTGAAAGGACAGTTTCAAGGCATCCTTCATGCCGGTTTGCAAGGAGCTCACCGGATTTCCCCCACCCCGTCGCCGCTGAGTCTTCTCAGGCCGATCGGTCGACTCGGCGACCAATTCATAGAGGATCGATTCATACGTTTTGAACATGCTGTTGAGCCGCTGGTAGTAGGACTGTTCGCCGATATGAACCGCTCCGATCAGATCGATGATCGCTCCGGTGTAGGGCCCCGAAGTGATCTTGTAGCTCACCACCGCGCACTCAAGCGCCACGGGGTCCCCGGACTCGGATTCCTTGACCCGAAGAAATAAGGGTGTTTTCTCTTCAGCTTTTGCCTCTTGAGTTTTTGCCTCATGTGTTTTTGACTCATGTGTTTTTGACTCTTGGGGCTTGGCCTGCGTCGAGGTCTCTTGGGCCCAAGACATGCCCTGCCCCGGAGCGATGAAAAACAAAACGCCCAGGAACCACCTAAGGGATCGAGAAAATCCACTGAATTTCGGACGATTCATCGCGAACAACCTTCGAAAAAAAGATCCTTGAGGACCAAACAACCAATGAGCGAACCACGGATCGGGCGGGCTCCTTGCACCCTTTGAGATTTTATACCGCGCACAACCGGAAAGGTATTCTCTGTTTTTCGCTGAATCTTGGCCAATTTGAAACTTGCATTTTTTGACGTCTCGTCAATAATTGACGACATGGTCGAAATAACACGCAAGCAGCGGGAGATTCAGCAGCGAACCCAAGACATTCTCAGGGTGGCCAAGCCAATTCTGATATCCGAGGGGTTCCAAGCGCTGACGATGGACCGGGTCGCCGCGAGCATGCAGTACGCCAAGGGGACCATCTACAACCACTTCCCTAATAAGGAAGAAATTGTTTTGGCATTGGCCATTGAGGCCATGAGGCTCAGGCATAAGCTGTTTGACAAGGCCGCCGAGGGACAGCGATCTGCTCGCATCCGACTCATGACGATCGGGGTGGCGTGCGAGTTCTACACGCAGTCTTGCCCCGAGGAGTTTCAGGTCGAGCAGTGGATGCGAAACTCGAACATTTGGGGCAAATCCTCCCCCGATCGCCAAGCGGTGATCCGAGAGTGCGAGGCCGGGTGCATGCAAATCGTCGCAAGTCTGGTCAGAGAGAGTCTTGTCCAAGGGGATTTGCCGGCCATCGAGCATCTTTCGCCTGAAGAGATGGTCTTTGGTCTATGGGCCATCACCTTCGGTTCTCAGATCCTCACGGCGAGCAGTCCATCGCTGCACGCGATAGGGGTCTTTGATCCCATACGATCGACGCGTATCCACTGCTGCAGACTTCTCAATGGCTTTGGCTGGCAACCGCTCCATAGCATCGATGAGTACTTGGGAATCGTCGAGAAGATCTCAGCAGAATTTCATCCCCAATTCCTACAAATTCAGAGGGAGCACCGATGAGCTCAACGGTTCCTTTGACGCAAGACGTCGATTCCGTCGCCAAGACCCACGAATTAGTCCCTAGCGAAAACATGGGTTTTGAGAACCATCGGGGCCGGCTCAATGGGTTTCAAGATGGCCGATGGATTCGGTGGCTCGTTGCATTGCTGATGTTGATGGGTTTGGTTTGGTTCATGATCTTTTCCAAGGAGAGCTCGGAACCTGTCGGTTTAGAGCCTCATGCAACTCCTAGAAGCATCAATGGAACCGACCTAATGGTTCGAGCTTACAAAATCCCAGACCCCAGCGAAGCACGGCTTGGCCAGCGGTCCTTCTCTGGAACGCTTCAAGCCCGCTATCAGAGTTTGTTGGGATTCCGCGTCGCTGGCAAGATTATCCATCGCGGGGTCGAGGTTGGGGATCGGGTCACAAAAGGCCAAATCCTCTTTCGGCTCGATCCTACCGACTACGATTTGCAACTTCAGGTGGCCCAAGCCGACTTGGAGGCGGCCAAGTCCCAACTTGTGCAGATCGAAGCCGAGGAAGGTCGCTTGGCGGACTTGCGCAAAACCCGATCGACCAGTCAATCGGACTATGACCTAGCCGTTTCTCTTCGGGACACTGCTAGGTCTCGATTGCAAGCGGCCGGCAACCGCGAAACACTTGCCAAAAACCAACGCCAGTACGCGGATCTGGTCGCCGATCAGGACGGACTCGTCACTCGGCTCATGGCCGAGGTGGGCCAAGTCGTTTCGCCAGGTCAGCCCGTGGGGCAATGGGTCCACGGCACGGAACTTGAAGCCGTCGTGAGCGTTCCGGAGTCGATGCAACAGGCGCTGAGCCAAAGCAGGGCATCGGTCGAGTTTTGGTCGATGCCCGGGGTGAGTGTTCCTTGTACCCTTCGAGAGATCTCACCGATCGCCGATCCGGCCTCGAGGACCTACGATGCAAAGTTCACCCTGGTCGATCCACCCACAGGCTTGGCCATCGGCATGACGGCCAATGTGGTCATTTACCGAGACCAGGAGGATGGGTTTTCGATCCCCATGGGAGCCATCGCAGAGTCCCAAGGATCTCCGATCGTATGGCGGATTGTGGCCGATGGGAGGGTCCAAGCCGTCCCGGTGGAGATTCTCAAGTATGGAAGCCAATTCGCCACGGTGCGAGGGAGTCTCGGACAGGGCGACCAGATCATCAGCGCGGGGGTTCAGCGGATCGATCCGCAGTGCAAAGTACGCGTCTGGCAGGACAACCTTTAATCGTATCATGCCAGAGCCCAACTTTCTCGACACCGATCGCTCGCAATTGCTCCAAAGCAACCTGCGATGGAATCTTTCCCGATGGGCCGTAACGCATCAGGCATTCGTCGGTTTCTTGATGATCGCTTGCAGCATCGCAGGCTTGGCTACCTATTGGCAGATGGGACGAGCCGAGGACCCCTCGTTTACGATCAAGACCGCTGTGGTCGGAGCCGTCTGGCCGGGAGCGACCGCTGACGAAATGCAGCGGTATGTCGCTAAAAAAATCGAGGATAAACTCAGGGAGACCCCCAAGCTCGAGTTTCTGCTGACCTACTGCATCTCCGATCGGATGATGACTCTTGTCCAGCTCCAAGACTCTGTCCGGGGCAGGGATGTCGCCAACACATGGTATCAGGTTCGCAAAAAGCTCGACGATATACGGGGGGAATTGCCAGCCAGCCTCATTGGACCGACTGTCGACGACGAGTACGGCGACGTTTACAGCGGAGTCTACATGTTCACTGGAGACGACTATTCGCTGGCTGAGCTCAAGCGGATTGCACAGCAAGCCCGCACGCGTCTGCTCAAGGTCAAAGATGTTGAGAAAGTGGATATCATCGGAGAACAGCAGGAGCAAATCCTGTTGGAGTTCTCCCACCGCAAGCTCGCTACGCTTGGGGTCACCCCCCAACAGATCTTCGACAGCGTGGCACGGCAGAGCGTGATGCTTCGATCCGGAAGCGTCGATACCGACGAGGATCGTATCCATGTTCGGGTCGATCGCAGTTTCAGTGGGATCGAGCAGATCGAAGCGGTCCCGGTGGAGGCTTCCGGGAGAGTCTTTCGTTTGGGGGATGTAGCCAAGGTGACTCGTAGCTACGAGACTCCACCGAGTTTTTTGGCCCGATACAATGGTAAGCCGGCTGTAGGGATCGGCGTGGTGATGCAAAAGGGGGGCAATGTACTTGAGCTTGGTAAAGCCCTGACGCTCCAGTGGCAAACCATTCGCGACGAAATACCCACGGGTGTCGAGGTCAACACAGTAGCCTTTCAACCGCAGGTGGTAGAAGCCTCGGTTGGGGAGTTTTTAAAGTCCTTTGTCGAAGCCTTGGTGATCGTTCTTATCGTCTCTTTTCTGAGCTTAGGGATGCGAACCGGAATTGTAGTCGCGTTAAGTGTCCCGCTGGTGCTAGCGATCTCTCTGGTGGTCATGCATAGCATGGGGATGAACCTGGATCGGATCACCTTGGGCGCGCTGATTCTCTCCCTGGGATTACTCGTTGATGATGCGATCATCGCCGTCGAGATGATGGCGGTGAAGATGGAGCAGGGTTGGAGTCGACTCGATGCGGCCACGTTTGCTTGGACGAGCACTGCATTTCCGATGTTTTCCGGGACGCTCATCACGGTCGCCGGATTTCTGCCGGTGGGATTTGCGCGGTCGACCTCTGGGGAATACGCTGGTGGCATATTTTGGGTCGTGGGGATCACTCTGGTGACTTCCTGGTTGGTCGCGGTCCTGTTCACGCCAGTTTTGGGAATGCGTTTGTTGCCTGAGCCTCAGCGAGGTGATTCGCATAGTGCCCATGGTGATTCGGCCCATCATGCCTTTGATTCCCCCTTCCATCGCGTGCTCCGACGGATGGTCCGGGCTGCAGTGACTCGGCCTTGGTTGGTCGTCTCGATGACCTTTGGTTTGTTTCTGCTAGCTGTGCTGGGTATGACGCGGCTGCAGCAGCAATTCTTCCCGCAATCCTCTCGGCCAGAACTGTTGGTCGATGTGAGGATGAACGAAGGTTCATCGATCGGAGCGACGTCGGAGATGCTCCGAAGGATCGAATCGAAGCTTGAGCCGTTGCTCTTATCCAAATCAAAGTCAACCGGGCCTAGTGAAGTCCTCTACTACACGTCTTACGTTGGTGCCGGTTCTGCTCGTTTTTTTCTAGCCCTCAACCCCGACCTTCCGAACCCGAGCTTCGGCAAAGTCGTGATCCAGACATCGAGCATCGCATCGCGCGAGAGGTTGCGCAGGATGCTCAAGGAGACGTTTCAAAACGATCCTGAATTCAGTGCCGCATCCATGCGGGTGCTACGATTAGACTTCGGGCCACCGGTGGGCTATCCCGTCCAATTTCGAGTCGTTGGGCCGGAAAAGAAGGTGGTGCGGCAATGGGCCAATCAAGTTCGGGAGGTGATGCGCAAGAATCCTTCGGCGGTCGATGTGAATCTTGAGTGGGAGGAGCCAGCCAAGACGATCCAGGTGAAAATCGATCAGGATCGAGCTAGGCTCTTGGGCCTATCCCCACAGGAGATCGAGCTAGGTTTGCAGACGCTCCTAAGCGGCACGACGGTATCGTTTTATCGAGAAGGGACCGAGGCGCTGCCGGTGGTGGCTCGGGCGATCGATCAGGAACGGCTCAATCTGGATCAATTCCAGGATATGACGCTCTTTACACTGGGGGGCAGGAGCGTTCCGCTGCAGCAAGTTGGCCATTTGGAGTATTCCCAAGAGGATCCCATCGTGTGGCAGCGCAACCAGGAACAGATCCTTTCGGTGCGGTGCGACATTGTCGACGGAGTCCAGGCTCCGGATGTGAGCAAGCAGATCGATCGGGAGATCGCCGGCCTGCGGGCAAAACTTCCTCCAGGGTACCGCATCGATTTAGGCGGAAGTATCGAGGAGAGCAACAAAGCCAACGGGGCTCTATTCAGCATGTTTCCAATCATGATCTTGGTGATGCTGACGGTTTTGATGGCACAGGTTCAAAGTTTCCGAAAGATGCTATTGATCTTTGGAATCGCCCCCTTGGGGATCATCGGTGCAGTCGCTTCGCTACATATGTTCCAAGCACCGTTTGGATTCGTGGCTTTGCTGGGCGTAATCGCGTTGGCGGGCATGGACATGCGAAACTCGGTGATCTTGGTCGATCAGATCGAGCAGGACATCCGCCAGGGGCTGAGTCCTTGGCAAGCGGTGATCGAATCCTCGGTGCGGCGTGCAAGGCCGGTGATTTTGACAGCGGCCACTGCCATTCTCGCCATGGTCCCGCTGACGAGTAGTGTTTTTTGGGGGCCGATGGCCATGGCCATCATGGGTGGGCTATCGATCGCCACATTTTTGACATTGATCAACCTGCCGGCGATCTATGTGCTGCTCTTTGGCATCAAGCCCGATTTAAAAGCATTGCCTGACTCGGTAGTAGGAATTGAATAAGCATGGCGATTCCCAGGTTTCTGGTCGATCGGCTCGAGGAGCAAGGCACGGTGATGCTCGGTGAGTCCGAATCCCACCATGCTGCGCGTGTTTTGCGGTTGGAGGTGGGCCAAGCCTGCGTCGTGTTCGATGGCCAAGGGTACGAAGCGGCTGGGGTGATTGAAACAGTCGAGAAGAAATCCGTTCGGGTGACTTATCTACTGCGAACTTTCGCTCCACGAGATCATCAGGACAGATTGCATTTTGCGATAGCGATGCCCAAGGGTGATCGGCAGCGAAATGTTATCGAGAAGTTGGTAGAGTTGGGGGTCGATCGATTGATGCCGATCGAAACGGATCGGAGTGTATCGAAGTTTGATGACGATGCAATCGATCGGCTTAGGCGCTATGTCGTGGAGGCTAGTAAGCAGTCCCAGCGCAACAGGCTAATGCAGATCGATTCTTGTAGCGGTTGGAAAGATTGGTTGAGTTCGGCAGCGAGCCGACCGGAGTGCTCTGCTTGGGTGCTGCACCCAAGACTGCTCCTAGAGACAGAGCACAGCGGGGTAAGGGTTGTTCATCGCGATGAGTTTTTGTCGAGTCAACCAACGAGCGGGGCGAACGGTCCATCGATTCACCGTTGGGTGTTTGCGGTCGGACCAGAAGGTGGATTTACGAAACAGGAGATTTCGCAAGCTGTCGAGGCGGGCTTGAGCATTCTGGATTTGGGTGACAGGATCTTGCGTGTAGAGACAGCCGTAAGCGTCGCCGCGACCTTAGGTAGCATCGCCAGTAACTCGATGTACCAGCTCGCGAAAGGTAGGCCGCAGTGATGTGTGCAAGTGATAAATTCTTTCAGCTCATCATCCCATTCAAAGGATGCTGCTATGAGCAATTCTTTGACTTTGGCCGAATCCGCAGCATTGATGATCCAATCGACATCGGTCGTGTTTCGTTGGTAACCATGGATGCACACCGCAACTTCGCCACAGAGCGAATGGGCAATACCCTCGCCTTCGAAGATTTGATGGCAAAGCAGAGCTATCTCCCACAGAGACTCGTTGCCAAGCATTTTATAAATCCGTGCCGTTGAAATCATTCCAAGTCCTCAGCTTTTGGATGATTATCCTCTACAAGATGAAGAGTTAGCCAACCGGCCCGTGTTAGCCAACAGGTCTGTGTTAGCCAACCGGTCTGTGTTAACCAACCGGTCTGGGGGCCGGGGTGGCTAACTGCTCGTCGGCAGCCTGTAGCAAGAACTCGACCCGCTGGTCGAGGCTCGAGAGGGGTGGATGAAGGATCGGTGTTTCGGGTGCCGGTTGCGGCTGGCTCGGAAGCTTCCAGAGGACTCCGCACCCGTAACACTTCACCGAGTTGCATGGCTGCGATTCGGATGCCTGTGGCGATTGGCAACGTGGATGGGAGGCGATGAACATGGCCCGCGAACAGTTCGGACAAGCCCCAGCGAAACGTATCGATTGCCCCATAAAATCAGGTCCTTCGGATTTTTCGCGTGTGGTGAAAAAGTAACTTTGCAAATCCAACGGCGTTGGCAAAACCCCAAGGTCTTGAAAGCCCCGTCTAGATTGCCGATGGTATCTTCGGAATTAAAGCAACCTTTGTCAAGCTTTAAAGCGACTTTAAATCCCTTTAAGATTTCCACATTCTTTTTTCTAGTCGTGACCAAAGGTGTCACTCGCAGCAGGTCTACTAGGGAAATCCCAAGCGGAAATTCCCAGCGGAAATTGATGGACGAGACCGCGCTAGAATGCTAGCATTCCAAAGCGGTAGCACGACTCACACAGGCTGCATCAAATGATCGATACGGATTTGCTAAGCAGAAATGGGTTGGTCAAGGAACTGGCCCAAGGGATCCGTTCGATGGAGACGGCCCATCGCCCCCAAGGTCTCTTCGTTTCGAGTGGCTCGGAGCAGATGGACCGTTGCTTGCCCTCCGGCGGATACGCCGCCGGAAGTCTTCTGGAGCTGACCTGCAATCCCCGGCAGCGAACCTCGGGCTGGGGTGGCTTAAGCTTGGCACTCAAAATGGCTAGGCCTTGGTTAAACGAGGGCAAATATCTCGTCATGGTCGATTCGTACCGTCGGCTCTGCGCTCCGAGCCTGGTCGCAATGAAGATCCCCCTTGAACGCCTGATTGTGATCCGAACCGATAACGCTTCGGATTGGGTTTGGGGGCTCGACCAAGCCTTGCGCAGCCCTGCGGTCGGGGCGCTGATCAGTCCGGTTACCAATCTGGACGACCGCAGTGCGAGGCGTTTGCAGCTGGCCGTCGAGCAGGGTGGTGGATTAGGTATATTTCTCAGAGACCAGGTATCAGCCAAACGCAACCCAAGCTGGGCGGAGGTTCAGTGGCAAGTTCAATCCGTATCGAATCCATCGAGCTCAGCAAGCGGTCCTTACGCATCGCCATTGAAAAAACCTTCGGTGATGATGGAGCGTTGGTTCGACTTGGAACTGCTTCGAGCACCCGGCCGCCAAAGCTCCCGGAGAGTTCGTTTGGGAATCGATGCACAAGGAGAGTGGATAGAGTGCGATGAACGGAAATCCCCGCAGAGTGCTCAGCATTTGGCTTCCCAATTGGCCATCGCAGCGCCTGGCCGCCGAGACCTGGCGGCTGGCTGACTCTCGAGCATTACAACCCGCTCCTGCCACGGTTTTGCTGTGTCAGGACCCACGTCGCGGCCGATTGGTCTCGGCCGCCAATGCCACTGCACGCTTTGCCGGTGTTCTGCCGGGCATGACGGCGACCCAAGCCAAATCGGTGGCCGGGAGCACGCAGCAATCGAATTGGAGCTGGGTCGAGCACGATCCTCAAGAGGACCTCGAAGAGATCTTCTCGCTAGCCGAACAGTTGATGCAGTTCAGCCCCTTAGTAGGCGTCGAGTCGATCGAAAAAAACCTTTGGGCTGGCCGATCGATCTTGCAGCCCCAATCGATCATGATGGACATCACCGGACTAGAAAGCTGGTATGGAGGCGAACTAGCCATGGCCGTAGAGGTCCAGCGCTGGCTGACACGCGAGGGCCGCTTTGCATGCATCGGTATCGCCGATAGTGTCGGACAAGCTTGGGCGGTTTCCAATTATTCCTTTCGCAAACAGGTCAGCGAGGCGATGTTCAAGATCGAGCGAGCGGAATCGTCGCTTGCGGATTCCCTTAACGAGTGCAACCGGACTGGAATCATCGAGCGGAATGCATCTCGCAAGCGATTCTCGGAGCTCCCTATCGAGTCGCTCAGGCTCGACATTGAAACGGTTGCCAAACTGCACCGATTGGGGATTCGCACGATCGAATCCCTGCAGGCTTTGCCCAGGCAATCGTTGACCTCCAGGTTCACTAGCCGATTGCTCGATCGCCTCGATCAGTGCTTGGACGCCCGCCCCGAGCCGATCTCGATCCGAAGCACGGGAGAATCTTTGGAAGTTTGCATCGATTTCGAGCACCCTATCTTTATGCTTGAAGAGCTTCAGGAAGTTCTCCGGGAGAGCATCGCTCAACTTTGTCGCAAGCTCGAATCGATCGGCCATGGCACATGGCGATTGGTGGTCCGTCTAGGACTGGAAATCAGCACCATGCAAGTCCAAGAGGGCTCGCCCAGGGCGGTCCCGAGCCATGTGATTCAATTGGGACTGTTTCAATCCAGCGACGATCCAATGCACCTGCTGTGGCTCATCCAAGGTTGCTTGGAACGCAACCCACCTCAATTGAGTAAGAACCTAGGGATCAAGCAGATTTTGGTGCAGGCTCCGTGGACCTCCGCGATCCGATGGAAACAAAACGCGCTGTTCGACAGCCAGACACTTCGCTATCGAGACGAAGCGGCCAAGCTCATCGATGGACTCGCAGCGCGCTTGGGGAGAAACCAAGTTGTAGGATTATCGCTGATTCAGGATCCGATCCCGGAACGGCAAACCAAAACCAAACCCCTCACGGGACTTCGCAATGATGGCACCGAGCAATCCACCGAGCGGAAACTGCGCAAGCGGCCCATCGAGGATTTTCATAAGGCTCGATCTGTGGTCCCTCTGAGCGATGGGAGTTGGACTCGGCCCACGCAACTGCTAATCGCACCGCTTAAGCTCGAGGTTCAATGCGACTCGTCCGAGATTCCGACACGGATCCGAATGATCGGTGAATCGAGCAAGGGTGCATCCGCCTCGAGCGATTTCCAGCGCATCGTCGAGGCGATTGGACCAGAGAGGATCGAAAGCAGCTGGTGGTCCGGCCCGACTATCAGACGTAGCTACTATCGTGTCGCGCTGGACTCGGGTATCTGGTGGTGGATCTTTCAAGACCTATCGACCAAGCAGTGGTATCTGCACGGCCTGTTCCACTGAGGTCCACTAAACGAAATCCAGGGGGGATCGCCATACATCGCGGAGAACTTGCCATGGTAGATCGACAAGCGTCTGGCCATCCGAGGAGATTTTCACGGCGGGACCTTGGTTGACCGATCCTATGCGATGAATAGGAAGTTCACTCATGAGGCTCTCAAACGCCTTGGACTGCGACTCGGGGACCTCGACCAGCAGACGGCTATTGGACTCCGAGAACAGAGCGACGCTCGCGTCGACGAAATTCGATGCGCGGTACGAGGACAGGTCAACGTCCAGACCAAGCTCTCCGGCGAAGGCCATTTCGCATAGAGCCACTGCCAGTCCACCTTCGCTCAAATCGTGGCAGGAGACCACTGTCTTGTTGACCATGGCTTGGTGAAGTCGTTCGTAGCATCGCATCGCGAGGGGTGCATCGACCTTGGGAACAGCACCACCGAGTTTGCCTGAGAGCAACGCTGCATGGGACCCTCCCAGTTCATTGCGAGTTACGCCCACAAGGTACATCGCGTTACCGGCTTTTTTGAGGTCCATCGTGATGGCTTGGGCCGCATCGTCTATCTGCCCCATGGCGCTGATGAGTAGCGAGCAAGGGATCGCGATCGATTGCTTTTGGCCTTGGGGATCCATCCAAGTGAACTCGTTGTTGAGGCTGTCTTTGCCGCTGATAAAGGGAGTTTTCCAGGCCACAGCAAGGTCATGGCAAGCGATCGCGGCTCGGACCAGCGAGCCGAGTGTCTCGGGTCGATCGGTATTGCCCCAGCAAAAATTATCGAGGATGGCGATACGGTCTGGCCGAGCTCCGACGCAGATGGCGTTCCGGACCGCTTCGTCGATCGCGCTCGTAGCCATGTGGTACGGATCGATGTCACCAAAGCGTGGGTTCATTCCGCAGGAGAGGACCACCGCTCGTTTGGAGTGAAGCTTGGGGCGCACTACGGCTGCATCGCTAGGGCCCATGCACGCGGGCCCTACCAACGGCTTGACGACGCTACCTCCTTGCACCTCGTGGTCGTACTGTCGGATGATCCAGTGCTTGCTGGCTACCGTGGGATGCCCCAAGATCTGCTTGAGAAGGTTCTCGGTTGCAGAGCGATCCATGGGCCCGAGATCGCAGGCCGTTTCCTGCTTGGGTTGATAGACGGCTTGACGCACCACCGGAGGCCTACCTCCGTGCAAGAATTCCATCGACAGCGAACCAACCTGGGTGTCTTGATACATCAATCGCAACGTACCGGTCGGCACGAACTTGCCGATGACCGCAAGTTCCACGTCTTCCCTCTTGCACAGTTGCGAGAGCCGTTCGAGATGGACAGGCGGGACGGCCAAGACCATGCGTTCTTGGGCTTCGCTGATCCAGATCTCGGTGTAGCTGAGCCCCTGGTACTTGAGCGGGGCTCGATCGAGCCAGACCTCGGCACCGAGTTCTTCGCCCATTTCGCCGACGGCGCTGCTAAAGCCTCCGGCGCCGCAGTCGGTCACCGAGTTGTATAGGCCTTCATCGCGGGCTTGGAGAATCACCTCCAGGACCATCTTCTCGGTGATCGCATTGCCGATTTGAACCGAACCGCCTGAGATCGATTCGCTTTCGCTGGTGAGTTCCACCGAGCTGAAGGTCGCTCCGTGGATCCCGTCGCGACCGGTGCGTCCTCCGAGGGCGACGATCCAATCCCCGACTTGCGGTTTCTTCTCGACTTTATCGACCGGCAGCAACCCCGCATTGCCGCAGTAGACCAATGGGTTCCCGAGATAGCGGTCATCGAAATAGACCGCTCCGTTGACGGTGGGGATTCCCATGCGATTTCCGTAATCGCGAACGCCTGAGACGACTCCGTTGATAACGCGACGTGGATGCAAAACCCCTGGAGGGAGTTGTCCCGGTGGGTAATTCGGTGAAGCAAAGCAGAACACATCGGTGCTGCAAATCGGTTTGGCGCCCAAGCCGGTTCCGAGCGGGTCTCGGATCACACCACCGAGGCCTGTATTGGCGCCTCCATAAGGTTCGATGGCTGATGGATGGTTATGGGTTTCGACCTTGAAGACGATGTGATCTTCGGCATCGAATTCAACGACACCTGCGTTGTCTTTAAAGACGCTCACGCACCAATCGCTTGGTCCGAGCATCTCTCGGATTTTTTTGGTCGCGGCGAAGATCGTCTCTTTGAGCATGCTCGAGAACTGTCGCGTTCCGTTTTCGTCTTGGTACTGAATTCTGCCACCCAACGTTTTATGGCTGCAGTGTTCGCTCCAAGTTTGAGCGATGGTTTCGAGCTCGATGTCGGTAGGTTCGCGGCCCAAGCCTCGATAGTAGTTTTGGATCGTCTGCATTTCCGGCAATGAAAAATAGAGTTGGCCGGATTTGCTCAGCTCCATGAGCTTTTTGTCATTGAGCCGATCGATCGGAACCTTGGTAAGCTCTAGCGCGTAAGGAGCCCCCAAAGAGAGCTTGTCCATTTTCAGAGGACCGAGCACGACTTGTTCAATCGAGTCGTTCGATAGGACTCGGCTGGTCAGTCGCGAGATCACCTCCGATTCACCGGCTGCTTGACCGCAGATCCAGTACTTTCGAAACGTGCGAACTTCGTCTGCAGCGAACCCGAGACCCTTTAGCATGTGCAGGGTGCTTTGGGCTACTGGATCCATCACACCTGGCTTGAGCAGCACATGCACGAGTTGACTCGGACCGCTAGCGCTATAGGCGGATAGTTTGGGGTCACCCACGATGGCCGTCTGGACGCGTTGGGCGATGGGATCGGCCAGAAAGTCTCGGGCCATGCGTGATGCACTGGCAGCATCGAGCGAGCCTTGGACCAGGAATCCGTGGATGCCTTGGATTTCAAGTCGATTGGAGATACCAAGTTCGCGTGCGGCCGATTCGGCTTGTACGCCTAGAGAGTCCGGTTGACCGTCAGCCGGTCGGATGTCGACTTGCCACAGATTCACGTGTCGTTTTTCCCGATTGCAGTAGTTCTTCGATGCGTTCGAAATCCGAGCCTTCGAGGGCCTCGATCCAAGTTTCACAGATTGTGGCAAACTTCTTCAATGCGTGTAGGGCTGGTACTTGGTTTTCCTCGAGTATCTGTCGCCATAACTGGGGATTGCTCCCGGCGATCCGGGTCGAATCCAGCCAGCCTTTTCCAGCGAAAGGTAGGACCTCCTGGGGGGTAGCAAGCGACAGGGCCGAAGCCACGATATGAGGCAAGTGGCTGGAAATAGCCAAGGCGCAATCGTGCGCATGCGCATCGAGCAAAGTGATCTTAGAGCCCATCGACTCCCAGAATTGGGACATTCGAGTGACAAGATCCGGGCAAGTTGCATCGGTGGGAGTCATCACCACCAGAGCGCTGTCCAAAAGGGTCCCTGTGGCGTGCTCCACTCCACTGTGGTGTCCTCCTGCGATGGGGTGGCTCCCCAAAAACTGACGATCCGAGAGCCTGCCCCGGGCCGCCTGCACGATCGTTTGTTTGGTGCTCCCGACATCCGTTAGCAACGCCTCTGGCATGGCCACCTTGGCGGCAACCTCCAACGAGTCGACGATCGATTGAATGGGTACACAAGCGATCACCAGATCGGCGTCTTTGGCCCCAATCAGGATATCATCCGTGGCTTGATCGATCGCACCTCGGCGAATTGCAGCATCTAATTTACTGGTCGTTCGCCCTACCCCGACGACATGCTTGGCAAGACGTTTGCGGTGGAGGCCAAGACCGATCGACCCACCCAGGAGTCCCACTCCGATGATGCATACTCGCTGAAAAACCATGAAATTGAAAGATCGCCGGGGTGGATCGAAGGGGTACAAGAACCGGAGTTCGACAAGTGTACTAAGAAGATTCCGATTTGCGTATTGGCCCTGCCAATTCTTTGGAGCGGTTCGTCGCGGCAAGAACCGCTTGGATGACCGTGGAGCGAAAAGCCCCGCTCTCGAGGACCTTCAAGGCTTCGATGGTCGTGCCGGCCGGGCTTGTGACCTGCTCGCGGAGCACCGCGGGATGGATTTGCGTTTGTTGGACCATTGCGGCTGCACCTAGAACCGTCTGAGTGGCCAACTGCAAAGCAACATCGCGGCTGAGTCCGGCCGCGACCCCTCCGTCGCTCATGGCTTCGATCATCATTAAAACGTATGCTGGACCCGATCCGGAAACCCCGGTGACTGCATGCAACTGCTCATCCGTGACATTCACCGCAGTTCCAACCGAGCGAAAAACCCGATCGGTCCAGTCTTTGTCTTGATCCCCAACGCCACGCGCATGGGCGATTCCGCTGGCTCCCTGAAGGCTTTGGCATGGGGTATTGGGCATGACTCGGGTGATCCGCTCGGTCCGAAACCATAGAGTCAGTTTCGCTAATGAGACCCCGGCCGCGATCGAGATCAGGTGGTGGTGAGGGGTGACATGCGGGGCCAAGCCCATTGCGACCCCCTCTAGGACTTGGGGTTTGACGGCCAGAATCAATCGGTGGCAACGATCGAAAAGTTCGTTGGCAGAGCTAGCCAGAAAAGCTTGTGGGAAAAGGGCTTTTATTTTCTCGACTTGCGAGGGATTCGGCTCGTAAAAGGCGATCGAATCGGGGGAGGTTACGTTCGAATGCAACACGCCCTTGGCGATGGCGGTGGCCATTTGGCCGCCACCTAAAAAACCAAATTCCAGTTCGTTCACGGTTGTCTCGCCACTAGGGTATATCCATGCCGCGACGAACCAGCTCGACGCTTCTTGGTCACCCTAGTATCGGTACTGAAGACCGTAGTTCAAGCTATGCAGGGAGAAATTGCTCTCTTGCAAGATAAATCTCGGTCGGGTGGGGTTGGCGCTATCCAGATCCGAAACCGTGTCGATCTGCTGGCCAGCACGAGCGACCTTGGGTAATCCCAGATAGTTGTACCCCAGGGTGGCTTCGATGTTTCGTGTTAATCGGTAACCGAGTGTGACGTTGACTTCCGGAGAGAACACAAAGGTGTTGGTCGAATACACTCCGTTGGCAGGACTTCTAGCTAGCAGTCCGTTGGTTGTCGGCTGAGCATTGCCCACCTTTTGAAACCCGGAGATTGTCACATCTCGCTGGAGGTCACCCATGCCGAGTTTGAACATGCTCCCTAGGCTCCAGCGAGGAGAGTACAGGATCCTCGACAGGCCTAGCGTTGCGCCATTGAATTGATTGACCGTCCTGAATTGATCTCGCAGTTCAAGAAGATTGGTTGAACCGACAGGAGTGGTCGTCGAGTGGACATCGATCGAGTCGGTGAGCCTTGCGTTTTGGTAACCCAAAAGCCACTCGGTGGTCGAGTCGCAGTTCTTGAGCCACAAGCCTTTCAGGAGCATGTCGCCACCTTGGACATCCGAGAAGGCATGTGCAAGCACCGAGCCATTCGAGACTCCCGGTTCCTTGATCGATACCGCATCTTGGACGATTGGGTTTTGCGATCCGTCTTGATAGGGCCGAACGATCGAGGTAGCCGACGAGGTTGGGCTGTCGAAGGTCAAAGATTGGGCGCCGGCATCAAAGAATCGGAATTGCAGGGTATTGCAATTAGCGACCCCAAATCTCCAGCCGAATTCACCGCGGAGGCCTTGTACACTTTGATTCAAATTCTGAGTACCACCGAAAAGGTCGGTGGAACCCGGCACACCGATCTGGTCGGTTCGCACCAACGGCGGCAAGGTTTGGCTAGTCGGCCAGAACGTAGCGGCTTCGATACGAGCCGTCAGTCGATCGCATCGAAGGAGGGGAGGAAATCCGATACGGATATTGAGTGTGGGATAGCCCGGGCCGCATTCGGAGCAAGCCGGATCGCCGCAAGTGGAGTGGGTGTTTGGATATCCCATTGGCTCATCGACGACGTAACCTTCCGAGTAGTCATCCGTGTAAGGCGGATCGATCGACGATGAATAAGTATCTGCTTGCGGTTCGATAGGATCGATCACCCGGCTGGTTGCAGGTGGTTGGGCGGCATTGGACTCCTCGGAAACGACACGAGCAGGAGTCACGCGTTTGATCACATTCCCGGGGTTGGCGGGTACTTGCCTGGTCGCAGCAGGATGCGACGCAAGAGCGATGGATCGTTGGGGCGAACCAGAATCCGAGCGGCTCTGGACTCGCGATGGTGTTTCAAAATCTGCTTGGGCAACCTCGGTCACCACAGGTTGCTTGAGCACGGGTTGCTTGAGCGATGGGCGATTGGAGGTTGCGTTGTCGGCCAAAACCTTGGGTAGCGATTCGGCTTGGCCGTTGCTTGATAGCCGCGGTAGATCTTGCGAGGGTGGGTCGTCGGAAATCGACTCTAGGTTGCGTTGGGGTTTGGGTGCCGTCGGAGCGACTTCCCATTGTCTTTTCTCTCGAAGCGGTTTATCTCGAAGCGCATTGTTCGAGGATTGGGGAACTTTGGCCGAGGTGGCTTGAGGGTAGTAATCCCTGGGGGCTTCGCGTCCGGTGCGGAGTTGTGCGAGGGCGGCGGAGTCCAGGCATAGAGGGGTTGTGCAAGCCACAGCCAGGAGGGCTTGGAACCCGCGTCGGATGGACTTCCGGAGCTGATTATGGTTATTAGATGTTTTAGGCAAAACGATCGAGCGACCCATCGCGATAATCCTTTGATAGCATTCCAATCGATCCAATGAGATCGAGACCTACGTAGATCTAGGGATCGGAAGGGAGCGGTTGTAGGGATTAGGCAAACTTGGCCGATTTTTCCGGTTGGGAGAAATTTCGGCGGGGATGGGACCGAATGAACTTCAAACCGCCCGCAGATTCCCTAGGAACTATCGATTCGCTACACCGTTTTTTCCGAAACGAACAAGTCACCTAAGGTCACTTGTTTGTTGACGAGTTGCTCGGAGTAGCGATTGGCTGCGACTCCGTAGGGGGTGATCATGGTGAGAAAGAGCGTTTGGTGTCGGCCTGAACGTTCGCGGAAGACACGGATCTTGCGAGCTAGCGACTCGGCATAGTTTTTGGTGATCGTAAATGGTTTGTCCGAGGATTTGATCTCGCATAGATCGATGCATTGATCTGCGCGATCCAAGAGCAGGTCGATTTGGGCTCCTTCTTCTTGAGAGCCTTTTTTGGCTGAATAGTGCCAAGATGCAACACGGGTATCTACGTCCGCGATTCCAGGTCCCCTTTGGATTTGCTGAAGGTGCTTGAAGCAAATCGATTCAAATGCGTAGCCGCACCAAGCTTCATAGCGGCTCGAGGTGGCTTGTCGCATCCAAGAATTCGCCGCACTGTTCGAATGCATCCAGTCCCTATAAAAGACGGAAAACTCGTCAGTAAGCCTCAGCAGACTCGATTTGGCCTTTTTATCAAGCGCGAGAGTCTCGGTCAAAAAGCCCGACAGCGCAAGTTCTTCGATGGCTTTGGTAACACCTCCCCCACTGGTCAATTGAGATTTTTCGATGAGTTGATTGCGGGTGAGTCCTGAGTTGCTAGCCGCAAGAGTTTTGACGATCGTCTCGTGGGTCTGGTAGTTTTCGAACAGTGCGGCATAGAGGTTATGGTATTCCAAGCGAAGCATTCCTTCGGGGCGGAAGCATTCCGCATCGATGCACTGCGAGGCGGATTGACCTGGGCGAATCAGATTCAAGTAGTGCGGTATTCCGCCAAAAGCCATATACAGAGTTGCGATTTGATGCTGGCGGCTACTGGGGCGGCAGCTTAAACGATCTGTTGTCGTCGAATCGCATCGGCAGCTTCACCGCTAGCACCGAGAACAACGTCGTAGGTTTTCGTCTCGGAGCCGCAGTACCTGAGCCGAGCATGATGGTGATAGGGATGGTGTTTGGTAAAGGGGGGTTGGCGGCTAAGCGGCGTTTGAAGAAGTAACCCCTTTATCCTTTGGGTCTCTTACCCTTTTTTCTTTTTCGCGCGTCGCCCGTGGGCGACGCGCGCGATTTTTTTTCGAGGGAGAGACCAGGAGACTGAGCGTCGTCATGCATGGGATTTGGTTGGATATTTGAATCGCTGGACTTTTGACATCGAAAAGCAATGACACGTCGTAGCGACCCACCGGTAGTACTCGTGAAATGGTATGACTTTACGAAGTGGGTGCTGGGGCCACGTGGATAACTTCCCCAAAAACCAGCGGTTCGACTTCGGACAGCGATTGGTCGATGGAGTGCTTGGGATACTCGAACTGATTGTCGATGCGACGTACAGCGATAAAAAATCGAAGATACTCCTTGAAGTCAATCGAAGGTTGGAAGTCCTGCGTT
>Ga0136644_10001443_pt1 | contig 18855 bp, 14 predicted proteins | sample C_130820_EF_Meta_FD_94780 | JGI IMG/M metagenome (GOLD analysis project Ga0136644, IMG submission 94780) | Freshwater microbial communities from Lake Croche, Canada to study carbon cycling - C_130820_EF_MetaG (v2) (version 2) | ecosystem: Environmental > Aquatic > Freshwater > Lake | place... | reverse complement strand
GGAATTGAGCATCGACTTGGAGAAAGCGTTTTTGCCGTCGTGGGCACAGAAGCCTGCGGATACAAATCGCTATGCCAACTACGAAGGACGTGATGAATCACGCTCCGACGACCGGGGTGGCCGATTTGGCAACCGCGGCGGAGGTGGTTTTGGCGGTCGCCCCGGCGGCGGCGGCGGTCGTCCGGGCGGTCCGGGCGGCGGTGGCCCGCGCCCGGGTGGCGGCTTTCGTCCCGGTGGACCGGGAGGCCCCGGCGGCCGAAGTGATTTCCGTGGTCCTCCCCGGGGTCCACGGCCTGGCGGTCCAGGCGGCCCCGGCGGTTCTCCAGGAGGCGGCGAGGCGGGTGGTCTCACTTGGGACCCCACTCGCAGTGGTCCGTCGGACCGGCGCGGTCCCCGCCGGGATGCTCCCCCGGAACCGTTGGTGCCTCTCGAGTTGGAGATGCGTCCCGATCCGGCAGGCGTTGTTTCGCTGGCCCGTCAAATCAAGCTGAGCGGTCGGTCATATCCTCTGTTGGAGGTTGCCTCCCTGGTGATGCAGAAGCCTGACCGCTATGAAGTTTCCTTCCGCATCCAAAAGGACAAGGAGGGCAGGCCGTTGCAGCGACTCTGGGTCTGCTCCCTCGACGATAGCGTCTGGTTGAGTGAATCCGAGGCCGCGCGCCATACGTTGAAGGCCCACTTCGACACCTTCTATCAAACAGACCGCCAACCGTGCGATCCCCCCAAGGGCACATGGACTCTCGTTGGCGTCTTCGACGAAATCGTGCTGGGCCCTCCCAATTATCACGGGTATCAGGAAAAGCTCCGCGAGGTTCATGCCCAGCGGGCGCCGCGGTTGCCGTTCGATGTGTTCAAGAGCAAGGTCCGCATCGTCAAGGATGAGGCCAGCGTCAAAACCTGGCTCGAGGCACAGAGTTCGCGCCTGCAGTACACCGCGCTCAATGTGCCGGAGCCGACCACGTTCATGACCCTGAATGAGGTGGAGAACCATTTCCTTCAGACCCACGCCGCCAGCTTGATCAAGGAAGTGGATCAATACTTCCTTCGCCGGGGCGAAGGTGCCCCTCGACTGCCGGAGCCCATGCAGCGTCTCCTGCGCGTCAGCCTCGAGCGGGAACGAAAATTCCCGATTCGGACGATGACCGCCCTGAGCGGGGCATTCGCCCAGGCCGGCCTTCAGTTTTACAAGCGTGACAAGACCGTGGTTCAGGTGTGCGTTGCCCGTCCCCGGTACCTCGACCTGGAGACCATCTCCGTCTCCGCCGGCGTCAAGCGGATCATCGATTTTATCGACACCCATCCGGGCCTGACCCGCAAGAAGTTGGTCGAGACCCTCGCCCCCACTCCGGCACCTGGCACAGTTCCCGAAATCCCGGCGGCCTACGTTCCTGCTCCCGCGGAGTCGGCTCCGATTCCCCAACCGGTGACCGATGCCGGCCCGGATGCCCCCGTCGCGGAAGCCTCCGCCGCACCGGCAACGGAAACCGTGACTGCGGTCCCAGCCCCGGCTCCGGTTCCGGCAATCCCGTCGGGTCCCACCCACGGCCAACAGGCCGTCCTGAATGACCTTCACTGGTTGATCCATCAGGGCCATGTCATCGAATTCGCCAATGGCGTTCTCGAGACCGCCAAGAAGCCGTTGACCCGTCCGGAACCGGCACCTCAGGCGGCACGTCCTCCCCGTGAACCGCGCGAGCCTCGTGAGCCACGTCCGCCCCGCGGTCCGCGAAAGTCCGGAGCTCCCGGCGTTCTGGTCAGCGACAATGTCGGCTTGCTGCCGCAACCGGCTGCCGTTCCGCCGTTGGTTGGCTAGGCTCTAAACATTCGTCGAATAGGGGAGCGGACAAATGCCGTCGTCGGCGTCCGCTCCTGATTTTTGCTGGAGAGTTGTCGACGTTCGGGTGGACAAAGATCAACCCCGCCTCGGGTTCATTGAACCGTTGCCAGTGCTCGTTCGAGGTCGTTAGTGTCCATGGTCCCTTGGACCTCATGAATCCCCAAATCTCCCGACGCACAGCCCTCACTCTGGGAGGTGCCGCCACTCTCGGTGCCCTGGCCGGATGCACGACGCCTGCCCCCCAACAAACCGGTCCCGACTTTGCTCATGACCCATCGGGCATTAAAACAAATCACGGAATGAAGCTGGAAAAAGCCTCCTTTGGTCTCCTCCCGGATGGGCGGACCGCCGACCTGTTCACCCTTTCGAACGATCACGGAACGCGAGTCCGGTTCACCAACTACGGGATGATCATCACCGAGCTGTGGACCCGCGACCAGCACGGCGAATTGGGGAATGTGGTTGGCGGGTCGGATTCGCTGGATCGGTATCTCGCCGGGTTCCCGTTTACCGGCGCCGTGATTGGCCGCTTCGCCAATCGGATACGGCGCGGTTTTTTTCAACTCGACGGCAAGGCTTACCAGTTGGCGATCAATAACGGACCCAACCACCTCCACGGCGGTCGGGTGGGCTTCGACAAGAAACTGTGGCACTATGAAGGCGATCAACTCACCGATAGCCTGGCCTCCGTCCGCTTTTCCTACGTCAGCCCGGATGGCGAGGAGAACTATCCCGGTGCCCTCTCCGTCGAGGTGACCTACGAACTGACCGATGACGACCAGGTCCGAATCCGGTATAAGGCCACCACCGACCAGCCGACGCCAATCAATCTGACCAACCACAGCTATTTCAACCTGGCAGGACGCGGGGATATTCGGTCCCATCGCCTTCAACTTTGGGCCTCCCGCTATACGCCGGTCGATGAAGGGTTGATCCCGACCGGTGAAATTGTTTCGGTCGCCGGCACACCCCTCGATTTTATGACATCTCGGGTGGTGGGGGATCGGATGGAGCAAACCGGACTTTCGGTTCCCGGGTATGACCATAACTTCGTCCTGGATCACCCGCCCCGGGTCATCAGCCTTGCGGCCGTTTTAACCGACCCCTCCAGTGGACGGGTCATGGAGGTCCTGACGGACCAACCGGGCATCCAGCTCTACACCAGTAACTTTGCCCCCGTGGATGGAGTGGAATGCACCAACGGAGTGCGGCTTGGACGCCACGGTGCCCTGTGCCTGGAGACCCAAAACTTTCCCGATGCCGTGAACCGCCCGTCGTTTCCTCTGGCCATCCTTCGCCCAGGCGAAACCTATAACCGGACCACCATCCACCACTTCCGAGCCCGGTAATAACCTCCGCCCCGGTCGGCCCCTCGACTTCTCGTTCAATTTAAACACAAATGACCTGTCCCTCTGTCATGAAAGCAGGGGCTTGCGAAGGTTGAAGCTGCTGATTCACTGTCCGAGCATGGTCAAGAACAGACGGGGAATGGGGTCATCGCTCTCGACGGGGGGTGCCATGCTTGGTCTGGCGCAGGTCGTGTTGCTGGCGCAGACGCCGGTACCTGGGCCCAAAGTCCAATTGCTACAGGCCTATGCCGGCAGCTGGAGCTTTGTTCAGGAATTTGAGGCGACTCCGTTTTCGCCCGCTGGGAAGGGGACCAAGCATTCTCAAGCCGCAATGACTCTCGGCGGCTTCTTCCTCGAAGAGCGGGGAGAGGGTCGTGGACCCGATGGAACGTACGGCTGGCTTGCAGTGACCGCCTACGATCCTGAAAGCCGCAACTATCAGCAGTTTACCTTCGACAACCGCGGATTCGCCAGCCGTCCAGAACATGGTGAGGTGGTTATCGGTAAAGTTAGGGCAGGTACCTGGACCTGGACCTGGGATGAAGAGGGCCAGGGTCGACGTTACCACTGTGAAGCAGTCGACACCTTTGCATCGGACGGCAGGAGCTACAGTTACCAGTGGCGGTATTCGGCAGATGGAAAAGATTGGAAGCCATGGCTGAAAGGGGTTGCGACCAAGACTCCGGCGGAGTCGGCTCCGGTGGTTTCTCCTTTGGCACCCCGTTAGTTGATGGCTGGCCCGGACGGGGATTTTCGGTCAACCCATGGACACGGAACACGCGAGGTATCAGGCATTTGAAAAACAGATGACCTGTCCCTTAGTTGTCCAGTTGCCTAGGAATGGCAGTGCCGGTTACGAACGGAGGAGTGGGATTCGGAATCTCGTGAGTCCCTTTTGACCAGGGTCTCTGGAACACGACGAACGGGCGGAAGTCACGATCCCCATAGGAGCACCAGCAATTGGGTGGATAGGATTCGGAGGATCATGGTCAGCGGATAAACGCTGGCATAGGCCCCGGTGGGGGCGTCGGACCTGGCGATGCCGCAGGCGAAGGACAGTGCGGGCGGGTCGGTCATGCTGCCGGCCAGAAGTCCGGACAGCGTGAGAAAGTTGAGCCGAAAGAATCTTCGGGCGCAAAAGCCCACGACCAACAAGGGTATGGTCGTGATGATCAACCCCGACAGGAGCCAGATGAGCCCCTGGGTGCTCCAGACGGTTTGGAAGAATTGTGCGCCCGCCTTGATACCCACGCAGGCCAGGAAGAGGGTGATGCCGAGCTCCCGAAAGGCCAGATTGGTGTTAAGGGGCATATGCCAGACGAGAGGACCCCAGTGCCCCAACCGCCCCAACAGAATGGCGATAATGAGCGGGCCGCCGGCCAATCCCAGTCGGATGGCAGACGGGATGCCGGGCAATGCCATCGGGATCAAGCCGACCAGCACTCCCAGGGCGATCCCGGCAAACAGGGGAACGAACTGGGTTTCATGGAGTTCATGAACCGCGTCCCCGAGCCCGTCAGCAGCTTTCTCGAGGGCAGACTCGCTTCCGACCACCTGGACCACATCACCAAAACGGAGGCGTTGATGGCTGCCGGCCGTCCATTCGACCTCGTTCCGGGCCAGGCGGGTGACCACGACGCCGTAGTGGGCATGAAGGCTGAGTTCGCCCAGGGTTCTTCCCAGAACAGCTCGGCGAGTGACCACGATCCGTCGTGATTGGATGCCACCGGGTGCGGCCAGGAGATCGTGGCGGGACGGCGGACCCACGACCCGCGAAAACTCGTTCAGGGAGTGCCGGGTGCCGACCACCAGCAATTCTTCATTCAGTTCGATGGGGGTCTGATCTCCGGCGAGTTCCACCGCTGCCTCATTGGCCCTCCGTACCCGGGAAACCGTTACACCGAGTTCCTTCAGGCCGGGAATGCTGCCCAGGGTGGTTCCAATCAGTCGTGGATTGGTGACGCGGAGAGTCTGCCGTTCGAGGGACTCCGAGCCCTGGGATTGGGCTGACCGAAAGACGGATGCCTCCCGGGCCAGGTCGACCCGCAGGAGGAGACGGAGGAGGAGCAAGGACCCGATAATCCCGAGGATGCCTCCCGGATAGGCGACCGCATAGGCCAGGGCGGGAAGGGCGGCGCGGTCACCGAGAGGCGGGCTCAGGGAGTTGACGGTTTGCTGGGCTGCTCCGAGGGAGGGTGTGTTGGTGGTGGCACCCGCCAGCAACCCGACGGCGGCCGGCCAGTCCAGTCGCACGAGCCACGGTAGCAGCAGGGTCAGGCCCACGCCGAGAACCACGACGGCTGCCGCCAATCCGTTGAGTCGGAGTCCGTCCCGACGTAGCGACGAGAAGAAACCAGGACCCAATTGGAGTCCGATGGTGAAAACAAAGAGAATCAGCCCAAACTCACGGACAAACCCGAGCAGCTTTTCATCGAGGTGGAAGCCCCAATGGCCAAACAGAAGGCCTGAAAAGAGCACTCCGGTCGTGCCCAACTTGAGTCCGCGCCAGCGCCAGTGGCCGATGACGAGTCCGCTGGCGATGACGACGGCCAGCAACAGAATGGCAAAGGCGGCAGGTTCGGAGGAAGCCAGTGACTGGAACAACGACATCGTGAAGGACCCATGGGGTTACTTGGGCACCTTCATTGCAGGGGAAGAACGGGTTGGCGTCGATATTTTTTCCAATCTCGGCACACGACCAGAGCCAGGAATACCGGGACCGTGAACCGCCGTCGGACCATTCCGGCGGAACCCTTGAATTCCGCGGCTCAATAAAAAAGGCGACCCGAAGGTCGCCTTTTGATATCTGGCCGTCCTGAGAGAAACGCGCCCTTTTATTTTGCGGCTTTAACATCGCCAATGTGGACGACCTTGTATCCACCTGACGCTTTGAAATACAGGAACAACAGCAGGTAGATGGCCGCCATGGCTGCGGGAACCAGTGATACCGTTTGAAGGGTCAGACGGTCTCCTTTCAAATCGGCTGCCGCGACCTTCTTTTGGTCTTCGGTTTGTTTCTCAACCGGCGTGTTCTTGACTTCTCCCAATTTCACCCCGTCCAAGCCATTCGCGGGGTCAAGTAAAGGGAGGGGGAACGAACTGGCTTTTGATGCCACGTAAGTTGCGTGAACCTTGGGATCGGCAGCCAACAATTCTTGTCCGGCGTAACGGTCCTTGAAATAGCCGATGCCGGGACCGCCAATCAAGCCAGCCGCTAACATGCCCATGCCGCCCATGCAGCTGATGGCGATAGCACCTGACCGCGGGAATCGGTCTCCCACCACCGCGAGCATGGTCGGCCAGAAGAAGGTCTTGCCCATGCCATAGACTGCCAGGGCGATAAGAATCATTCCGGTCCCTTCGGAGCGGCTGGTTAACTGCAGGCCTGCGATTCCGAACAATGCGCTGATGAAAAGAAGCCCCAAAGGCGAGATACGGTGGACAATCGGGCCTGCGACAAAACGCAGCAGGAACATCACGGTCGATGTGTAGACGAAGAGCCAACGGCCTGACTTTGGATCGATGATGTTACCGGTGATGTTCTGTATCCACGAATCGGTACCCAACTCGACCGTTCCAACCAAGCCGTGAGTCACCAGGAGGAGTGCCAGCAGCCAGGCACCGAGGGACCAATTGGTGGCGAACCCGATTGCCCCGATAACCGCCGCCCCGATGGCGTAAGCGACGATGGGACTGAGCCCGAGGTCGTTTTGGAAAAAGAGCACCAAAAGCACGGCAATCACCGCTCCGCCCATCATGCCGACGTCCTTCAACATTTGACCGATGCTGAGACCTTTTTCGGAGGCCTCCGACTTTGGGAACCGCTGCCCCAGACACATAAGGCCGTAGAAAATGGTCGGTATTAGGAACAGTCCCAACTGAATTTCCCAACGGAGTCCCTTGTGTTCAGCCGTGTTGCCCAGGAACACGTTCGAAAGTCCTCCCAAAACCAATCCTGCAGGCCAGCCGGCGTGCAAGATGTTCAGGTAGTGCGTTCTGTTGGAAGGGAAGAGGGTGGCCACCAGCGGATTGAGCACCGCCTCCAAAGTTCCATTTCCAATAGCAAACAGGAAAGTACCCCAGAACAGGCACTGGTAAGCCGAATGCTTTCCTGCCTCACCACCGGCGCCGAAAGCCGCAGTGGCAAAAAATGTTAGGACTGCTGAAGAAAGATGGCAGAAGAACGCCAGAGCAACGAGTTTGCCGTAGCCTAGCTTGTCCGCCAGCAACCCGCCCAGAAGGATGACGATGCCGAATCCGGTAAGTCCACCGCCCGTAATCGTACCCAATTCCGCTCCTGTGAACCCAAACTGGGCTCCCCAGTCGCCGAGGATGCCGCCCCGGATGGCAAAGCCAACCCCGGCGGCGAGAATCGCCATAAAACCCGCCCACAAAAGTCGCTTCGCGTTAGGCGCGATAGCGTCAGAGCTGCCGTTACTCATAATCAATAGGTCAGTAAACAATGATTTCTTGTCGAGGAAACAGCCGGGATTTAACGCCGGAATCCATCCCTCTGTCTATCAAAGCTTTTGTTGTGGGTATCAATGTCCCCGAAAATCCGGGATCAACAGTTTTTCACCCCCGCGCAGTGCCGATTCGTGGGCCAGAATGCCCACCATGGTCCAATTGACCGACTGGTAGACGTCCGGGAAGGAACGACGTCGGTTCACAATGCTCTGGAGGAATTCGTGGGCCAGATGGGGATGGCTTCCACCGTGGCCGCTGCCCTGGACAAAGGACAAATGCGCGTTTTCCGTCATGTCGTACACCCCCTTGGTCGTGAAGGGACGGATGGGCTCGGGCAGCAGATGGGCATAATCGGGGATTTTCACCTTCTGGACTTCCTCGCCACCCAGATGCAGCACGGGATCGTCGTGCTCTGTCAGTTGCCACTCAAACGACGTTTTGGAGCCATAACAGTCGAAGCTCTCTTGATACTGGCGCGCGGCATCGAACAGATAGCGCGTCACCTCGCCGGCCACATCCTGATTCCGGACCTTGAAATGGGCGGTCTCAAAGGAGAAGGGCGACCCGTACTTGGCAATGAGTGGTTCGGCAATCCGGCCCGAACCGAGGCACGAGACAAACTCGGCTTCGCCGCTGACGATGGCCAGACACGGGCTCACACAGTGCGTCGCATAATGCATGGGCGGCAACCCCTCCCAATAGCCCGGCCAGCCGTACATGTTCTGAAGATGACTGCCGCGGACGAATTGGATGCGTCCGAGCCGTCCCTGGTCCCGAAGCTCACGGACGTAGAGGTATTCCCGGCTGTAGATGACGGTTTCCATCATCATGTAATTTTTCCCGCTCTCCTCCGCTGCCTTGACGATTTCCCGTGCCTCGGCGACCGAGGTGCAGGCCGGGACTGTGCAGGCCACGTGTTTGCCCGCCCGGAGGGCCGCGATGGACTGGGGGGCGTGCAGATGAATCGGGGAATTGATGTGCACCGCGTCCACATGAGGGTCGGCGAGCACCTCCTCAAAGGTCGTGTACCGCTTCTCCACCCCGAATGCATTGCCAATCTTCTCGAGCTCCTTCGGATCACGCCGACAGATGGCGTACATGTTGGCGTTGGGATGACGCTGATAAATGGGAATGAACTCGGCTCCGAATCCGAGTCCGATGATGGCGATGTTGACTGGGCGGCTCATGGCGATGACAGATGTTGACCCATCCGCCGGGCAGACGAGCCCGGCACCGGGGACAGGAATGCGTCAGTGAAAGCAGTCCGGCGACCCGTGCGCAACGGCAAACTGTGTTTCCGGCAAATCGGGGCTCCTCCGGATCATCCCGCCTGCCCGCCGTTCAAGCGTCGCCCAACCCGAACTCGTGGAGTCGGCGATGCAGTGTCCGACGGCTGATCCCCAGCTTTTCCGCCGCACGGGTCCGGTTGCCATCGACCTCCTTCAAGGCATGGATCAGCAGCTGCTTTTCCGCCTCCTTGAGGTTCAACGGAGTCGCATGGGACGCGGTCGGTGCGGATATTGCCGTTGGAATCGAGGCCGGGGACCGCACGTTTTGTGGCAGGTCCGTTGCCTGAATTTGTCCGTCGCGGCACATCACGACGGCCCGCTCGATGGCGGCCCGCAGTTCGCGGATGTTTCCCGGCCAGGAATACTGCAACAGCACATCGAGGGCTGCCGTGGTGAGCATGGGCACGGGTTTGCCGTTTTCCTCGGCGAACTCCTTGATGAACGAGGCGGCCAGAGCGGGTAAATCCTGCATTCGCTCCCGCAGCGGCGGCAATGGGATGGGGAAGACCGCCAGTCGGTAGAATAAGTCCTCGCGGAACCGCCCGGCTTTGACCAGGGCCGGCAGGTCCTTGTTGGTGGCCGAAACCAGGCGGACGTCCGACGACAGAGTCTTGCTCGATCCCAGCCGCTCGAATGTCTTTTCGCCGAGAAACCGCAGCAGCTTGACCTGGGTGGTCGCGTCAATTTCCCCGATTTCATCGAGGAAAAGGGTTCCACCCTGCGCCTGCTCGATGCGACCCAGCCGGCGTTCATGCGCCCCGGTGAAGGCCCCCTTTTCATGGCCGAACAGTTCCGCTTCGAGGAGCGTGGAGGGCAGCGCGGCGCAGTTGACGGTAATCATCGGTCCCCGCGCCCGCGGGCTGTTTTGATGGACGGCCTTGGCCACCAGTTCCTTGCCTGTGCCGCTTTCCCCGGTGATGAGCACTGTCGATTTGGTGGGGGCGACCGCTTGAATCAATTCAAAAACGGTTCGCATGGCCGGGGCGTCGCCAATGAGGCGTTGCAGTCCGAACTTTTGGTCCAGCCGCCGATGGAGTTGGCGATTCTCGGTTTCCAGGGAAGTCCGCTTGAGGGCCCGCTGAATCCGAAGCTCCAACTCGTCGATGCGGAGCCGGCCTTTGCTGATGTACTCGTCGGCCCCTTTCTTCATGGCCTCGACGGCGATGTCCTCGGTGCCAAACGCCGTCATGAGGATGCAGACGGGCGGTTTGGGCAGTCCCTTGGCCCGGGTGATTAGCTGAATGCCATCGTCCCCGGCCATCCGGAGGTCCGTGAGCAGAACATCCACCGACTCCCGTTCCAACAATTGCCAGGCGGCGGCGGCATCCTCGGCCACGTAGACGTCGAACTTCTCCCCCAATCCCACCCGCAATCCTTCGCGGGTGTTTTTCTCATCATCCACGATCAGCAGCGTTGGTGTGCTCATGAAGTCATGCGCGATGGCGACCATCCGCCAAACCGCTTTGGGCTCTGACAGTTAGAATGGATGGAGGAACGCCGGGGGTCAAGCCGCACGGGCCGTGGCGGTGGGACTGTCCGCCGCGCCCTCCGAGCAAAGCAGGGCCTCGATGCGTGTCTGGAGTTCGGTGGTCACCACCTGGGGCGAACGGCTTCCATCAATGATCGTAAACTCATAGGTCTCCCGAAGCTGACGGAACGTCTTTTGCATGAGTTTTTGATATTGGAGAAAGCTGTCGAACATGTCGCGGCTCAAACCCAGGTCCATGCCGCTCTCCCAGAAATCCAGCGCCTGATTCTTGGCGAAGACGCGTTGAACCAACTCCCGGGGAGGAACCTCGAGGTAGAAGACAGCGTCCGGCACGAGCGCAATGCCATAGAGATTCCTCAGCCAGACCGGATCGATCCCCCGGACCATGTCTCGTGCCATCAGGGTGTAAATATATCGGTCGGCGAGGACGATGATGCCGGCCCGGAGTGCGGGCAGAATGGCATGCTCCAATTGGTCGGCGAAGTCGGTGGCGTAGAAGAGGGAGAGGGTGGTGTGCGACAGGATGTTGCCGTGCTGGGCCTGCTCCAATTCCTCGCTCACGAGGGTCGAGCGTTTCAGTCCGACCTGGAGGGTCGCATGTCCCGAGCCTTCGAGCCACCGAACCAACTGGGCAATCTGGGTTGAGCGCCCCGATCCGTCGGCCCCTTCAACCACGATAAGTTTGCCGTTGAGCTTTTCCAGTTCAACACCCGGCAGGCCGTGGCCGTAAAAATGGGCACGGCTGGCGGGCGGTACAGGAACCGATGCGGGGGGCGGGATCCGTTTGGCTTTTCGAGTGAAAGGCATGTCGGGAGAACGTCGGGGGAAAAGTGGCCGAAGTGGGTCGAAGGAGAGGCTCGCAGGAGAGGGTCGGATGCCGCGGAAGCGGGGCGCTACGCGGGGCGTTTTGATACAAATCCAGGAAGATCAACGTGATGGGCCACCAATTGCCGGACCAGGCCCTGCTGCAATTCAATGCGTTGCACGGCATCAATCAGGTGAAAATTGAACTCGGTGCTCAGCGCCAGATATTGCTCAAAAATTCGGCCCTGAAAGAGTCGAAAGCTCTCGTAGGGGTCGGCGGAGAGCTTCAAGTCCAGACCTGCTTCGTGGAATTTGAGCACCGGACGGTTGTCCAAGATGCGGGCCAGGGACACCTCCAGCGGGGCCTTGAAGAAAAAGGTCATATCGGGAAGTGCAGCAAAGGAGTAGAGGCCCCGGACCCAGTCTGGAGGACAACCCCGGACCACGTCCCGGGCGAACGCGGTGAACACGTACCGGTCACACAGGACCAGATACCCAGCTCGGAGGAGTGGAACCAGTTGACGTTCATACCGATCTGCAAAATCGGTCGCATGAATGAGGCTGAAGGTGGTCGGGGTCAACAGGTTCTGCTTTTTCCCCTTGCTGGTCGCGCTCTTGACCAGCGCGGAGGAATTCCATTCGGAAAAAAAGACCCGGCAGCCCTGCTGTTCGAGCCACCGTTGCAAGAGATGCACCTGGGTCGACTTTCCAGAGCCGTCCAAACCTTCCACCGCGATCAGCCGTCCCGGAAAGCCGAGTTCGGCAAACGTTGCCTTCATTCCGGTCGCAGACTAGGTCGCCGATGACTTAAGACAATCCGTTTTCGAATGCAGGGAAGGGTCACCTGGAAAACGGATGGTTGCGGGCTTGAGCCTGCCTAAATTCCCGGTATATCTGAGGGCAACCACTTCCGCGTCCAGCATCCGCTTATGAATCGTGCAATCTCCTACAATCACAACACCCTTGCCGTCATCATGGGCGGCGGACAGGGCACCCGCCTGTTTCCGTTGACCCAGGAGCGCGCCAAGCCAGCGGTGCCTCTGGCCGGCAAGTATCGGTTGGTCGATATCCCCATTTCGAACTGTCTCAACTCCGGGCTGCAGCGGATGTACCTCCTGACGCAGTTCAACTCGGCCTCGCTGCACCGGCACATCTCCCAGAGTTACAAATTCGACCACTTCGGGAATGGGTTCGTGGAAATCCTGGCGGCGGAACAGAGTTTCTCCAGCACCTCCTGGTATCAGGGCACCGCCGACGCCGTTCGGAAAAACCTGGTTCATCTTCGCAACAATTCCTTCGAATACGCCCTGATCCTTTCCGGCGACCAATTGTACCGCATGGATTTTCGGAGGATCATTGAAGCCCATGCCGAAAGCTCGGCCGACATCACCATCGCCACCCTTCCGGTCGTGGAACGGGATGCCCGGGCCCTCGGCATCCTTCAGATGAATCCGGAGCGTCGCATCGTCCGCTTTGTCGAAAAGCCCAAGGATCCGGACACTCTCTCGTCCCTTCGTCTCGACCGGTCCGCCTATGCCGGTTTGGGAATTCGCGGCGAAGAGCAGCTCTATCTCGCCTCCATGGGCATCTATGTTTTCAACCGCGAGGTCTTGTTTGACCTCCTGGAAAATGAACTCACCGATTTCGGCAAGCACATCATCCCGTCCGCCATCGGAACCCACCGGGTTTTCAGCTATGTTTTTCAGGGCTATTGGGAGGATATCGGGACGATTCGGAGCTTTTTTGACGCTAATCTTGACCAGACGGAACTCCTGCCGAAGTTTAACTTCTTTGAGCCGCCGGTTTTCACCCGTCCCCGGTTCCTTCCGGCCTCAAAAATCAATGGGGGCTCCATTTCCCAGGGAGTCCTGGCCGACGGTTGCATCATCAACAATGCGCGGATTGACCGATCCGTGATTGGTCTCCGCAGTATCCTGGAGGACGGGTCGCACCTGCATCGAGTCGTGATGATGGGGGCCGACTATTATGACAGCCCCTCCCGCATGACCCGCCCTGAAAATCAGGGAATTCCCCTCGGAGTCGGCCGGGGCACGCGCATTGAGAATGCCATCGTCGACAAGAATGCCCGAATCGGTGAACACTGCATTCTTTCCCCTGCCGGCAAGCCGCAGGACGTGGATCATCCCCTCTACTTTATCCGGGATGGCGTTCTGGTGATTCCGAAAAACGGCGTCATTCCGAGCCATACCATTCTCTAACCCGCCAAACTTTCACTTGCCCGGCGGTGGTGATCCCGACGAACGTCCTGAGGCGACGTGCCGTCCGATGGCGCGCGTTCCGTTTCCCATGCGATTTTTGTCTTTGTTTTTTCGCGGTGTTCGCTGGCTTCTGCCGGTCGTGCTGGGCTCTGCATGCTGGACGGGAGCACCCCGCCTTCTGGCTGGCACCGCCCCGGTCATCGCTCTCCAACCCCAAAGCACCAACCTGACCATCGGTCAGAATGCCGTTCTTTCCGTGGCGGCCGACGGGACGGCTCCGTTGAGTTATCAATGGGCCTTGAACGGAACCAATCTGCTGTGGGCCACCACCCCGGTCATCACCCTGACCAACGCCAGCTACCTGACGGTGGGATTGTATTCTGCGGTGGTCACCAATGCCTTCGGAAAAGCCACCACCGCCTCGGCCAACATCGGCTTGAGCGCCATACCCATCATCACCAACGGCCCGACTTCCACCGAGGTCTATTTTGGTCGGGAAGCCAGCTTCTCGGTCGGGGTCTACAGTCTCACTCAGGTCGGTTATCAGTGGTATTTTGGCTCGACGGTGCTGACGGGTCAGACCAATCCCGTTCTCCACCTGACGGGTGTCACGAATGAAAATGCGGGTTCCTACTACGTTTTCCTGACCAACGCCGTGGGAAAAACCACCAGTTTTTCTGCCCAATTGAAGGTCGACCCATGGCCGGCTCCGGCGATTCGCCTGGGAGAACCCACCATTGGCACCCAACAGATTTCCTTTCCCGTCATTTACCTCGCCAATGGGGCCGAGACCAACTTCAGTTTTTCACTTCGCTACGATCCCGCGGTCCTGACCAACCCGCAACTGCTGCTCACCCAAGTCGTGGCCGGCACCAACGTGGGTGTTGTGGTTTCTTCCAACGCTGTCGGAGCGTCGGTCCGGCTTTCGACCAACGTCGTCATTTATCCCGGCGAAACCAACCTGGGAACCGCCCAATTCAGCCTCCTCCCGGGAGCCACCAATCTTTTTGCCGGTCGCATTGAATTTTCCGACTTTCCGCTGCCCCTTCTCGTCGAGCCGCCCCTGAGCAATTACCTGACTCTCACCACCAATATTTCGGTCGCCTACCTTCCCACCAATGGCCATACGGTTGCGGTGACCAATACGGTGGTGGTGACCAATACATTCATTGCGGCGGACGACTTGCCGCCGGTCTTCACCGGGGTGACGGCAGGCCCCGCACTCAATTTTAGAAATGGACTGATCGAAAATCTGGTCGAAGTCGCCAACCCGGGAAGTCGCCTCCTCGACAACCTCTTCCTGCTCGTCGCCTACAACCAGACCCTGGCAACCGTTGCCCAAACCAATCCGGTCACACTGTACAATGCGACCGGCAGGGTCATTCCGAGCGGATGGTTCATCAATGAGGGAAGCATTGCTCCCGGTGAACGGCGCACGCTGTTGCTTCAGTATAATGTCTCGGACCGTTCGGTCAGCCATCTGACCAATCCGACTCCGACCCTGGAAATTGCCGGGACGGCTGTGGTCATCACCAATGGCCCGTCCGGAAGCCTCAAGATTGTTGGAGGAACGAATCCCGCTGCTCGCGGGCTCACCCTGCAATTTCCCTCCCAGACCAATTTCCACTACTACATCCAGTATGCCCCCAACGCCGCGGCTTTGATCGACCCGGCTCGTTCCCAGACCGTTGTCCCTTCCTTCCCGGGAACCGGTCACCCCATCCTGTGGACCGATACGGTTTTCCCGAATGGAACAAATGGAGTGCGGGACAACGTTCGAGTCTATCGCGTCATCGAAACCCAGTAAGTACCGTCGCAGCATGAACCGTTCCCTCGCCCTCTTTCGTCGTACCGCCGCATTTGCCTGTGGCTTGACCGCCCTGTCACCCTTGGCGATGGGTGCTGACACCTCCACCAATACCCCGCCCGTTCGGGTTGACCTCGACGATGAAGCGGACCATACCGGATGGTTCGTTCGCCTCGGGGTCCGTGCAACCAGCGGTCTCAAAGTCAGCCTGCAGGATCGACAGGCAGCTCCGTCCATTGTCCCGGGTCAATACGACAACGGTTACGTCCATCCCGATATCAGCGGCAGCACGTCCACGACTTGGAACTGGGGTGATTCCTCTGCCTCCCAAGTGAAGAACGGGAATGTCATTCTGACCCGCCTGGACGGCACCCCCAGGGCCGGGACCTTTGATTACCCGAGTAAGACCTTGTACGGTGGGGAAATGGTCGTCGGGGTCGAAATGGCCCGGTTCGATTTCCGCAAGAGGGAGGCGAAGTTTGGGTTTGAGGCAGGCTATAGCTACAGCCAGATCAAGACACAATCACAGTCCATTACCACCGGTACCGTCACCTATATTTCGGATGCGTATAGCCTCGGGGGCTTGACCCCTCCCACGGCACCCTACTCGGGAAGTTACGCCACGCCGGGTCAGTTGATTTCCTTGAACCCGGTATCGGCAGCCCCGTTGACGTCAGCGGCCAGTGCCACCCTTTCGAGTCAGGTCCGCGGCGAATTCCACAATATCCGGATTGGACCATGGATCGATCTGCCCTGGAGCAGCCGGTTTAGCACCGCCTTCAGCGCCGGTTATGCCACCATTTATGGACACGGAGTCCTGGATCTGGCCGAGAGCGTCTCCATCGCCAACCCAGCCATTCCCCCCATTTCCCTTCCGTCGGGACGCTATACCAGGAATCAGTTCATTCCCGGGGCTTATCTGCAAATCCGTTTGGAATACCGCCTGACCCATTTGATCGGGGTTTATGTCGGAGGTGAGTTTCAATACAACACCGGCATGACGGTAACGGCTCCCACACGGGCTGCCCGGTTTGACCTGGGGTCCACCTACGGCGGGGTGGCCGGTGTCTCCTTGAATTTCTGACGGACACCGAAATCCATACGAGCCCGGACCGACGGTTTTCGCTGTAAAATGCTGAATCAGTTTGCCTTTTACTTGGGCCGTGGCTACAAGCAACTTCTTTGACTCCCTTCCCACTGACCTAATCACTGTATGCCGAATGCCTTTCACCCTTCGATCGAAGGCGCCCAACATGGGGCAAAAAGCTTGCCCCAGTTCCTTGACTACGCAAAGGCCGCAGGTGCCGCCGGAGCTCAGCCAAGCAATTACATGCTGGCCAATGGCAAAGGCGGCTTCCTTCCGGCCCGTCAGATTCTTGAGGCATTTGAATCTCGGGGTATGCATCTGGACGGTATCAGTGCCCACTGCCCGTTTTGGGTCCACACCTCTGCCTGGACCGGCACCAAGTCAGGGAATCCCTTCATTCCGGCCGATGTAGCCAAGAAGACGCCGGCCAAGGTCGAGGCCTGGCATGAGACTTACATCTTGAAATTGCTGGACCTCGCAGCGGAGCTCAAGGTCAAGACCATCCCGATGTTCTGGGGTGTCGCCTTCGGTTGGGAACTCGCAACCGGTTATCCGTGGGGGTTTTGGTCTGGTTCCGGCTATGACCTCGTCAAGGAGGGCCAGGAACGCTTTGTCACCAAGACGGCAAAACTGCGTGCAGCCGCCAACAGTCACGGCATCAAACTGGCGCATGAAATTCATCCTGGAACAGCGGCGATGTGCGCGGATGACTTCCTGACCCTGGTCCGCATTTGCGACAATGACCCCTGTCTGACGGTCAACGCCGACCCATCCCATTGTTGGGAAGGCGAATCTTGGGAAACCCGGTTCTTGAAAGTGGGCAAGTACATTGCGGCAGCCCACGTCAAAAACTTTGTCATTCGTCCTGGATTCCCTTTGAGGGCCATGGAACCCGCCTGGCCCCGTCGGGCGATGCAGTTCACCGATTTGGCCAGCGGCGACCTGAACATGCAGCGCTATGTGGAATTGCTTCTGCACGTCGGCTATCAAGACCGGTACTGCAAGCACAATGGGACCACGACGGCCCCCCTCGTGGTGGAGGCCGAATCCGCCCATAAGGACTTGGATTACACCAGCGCGGCCGGCATCCGGTACGTCGCCAACGAACTCTGCTGGCCCGCTTCGGCCGGGAGCTTTGAAGAAGGAATGGGCGCCTGACCTGGGATTTCTCCACCGGGTTTCAATCCATTCTTCATCAAAAGGCCGCGACCAATAAGGTTTGCGGCTTTTTGCTGTTCAACCTCCCCGGGTCTGAGGGGGGCGGGGAAACCAACACCACCCGATACTAGCGTTGTGTGGGATTCTTCAGCAGGAAATGTAGAAATCGGATCAGTTTCGCCTTCATTTCGTTCCGGGACACGATTGCGTCGATAAGACCGTGCTTCTGGAGGAATTCTGCCGTCTGGAAACCTGGAGGAAGCTCCGCCTGAGTGGTATCCTTGATCACTCGCGCTCCGGCGAACCCAATTTCCGCTTCGGGTTCCGCCAGAATCACATCGCCCACCGTGGCAAAGCTGGCGATGACGCCCGCGTAGGTATTGTCCGTCAGAACGGAGATGTAGGGCAGCCTCGATTGCGCATGGTAGGCGAGCGCTCCGCACGTCTTTGCCATCTGCATCAGGCTGAACATGCCCTCGTACATCCGGGCGCCACCGCTGGTGGAGATGATGACGACCGGAAGGCGTTGATTGGTTCCCGCCTCGATCAACCGGGTCAGCTTTTCACCAACCACGCTTCCCATGGAGCCGCCAAGAAATGAAAAGTCCATCACCCCGAGGGACACGCGATGGGGTCCGATTCGTCCGATACCCGTCACCACCGCATCCTTGAGCAACGGAGATTTTCGACGATAAGCCGCCAATTTCGCCTCGTAGCTTGCTGGACCTGTAAATTTCAGAACATCAACGGATTCCATCTGGGAATCCATTTCTTCAAAAGAACAGGTCTCCACAAGCGAATGAATCCGCTCGCGGGCGCTGATGGCAAAGTGATAACCACACTTGACACAGACCTTGAGGTTGTCGTCCAACTCCTTGTCATAGATCAGCTCCCGGCACTTGGGGCATTTCGCCCAAAGGCCCTCCGGAAGCTCCCGCTTCCTCGACCTTGGGGCGATCTTGGGGCGAGTCAGGAAGTGGGTATCACCGAGATGTGGGGGAGGCGTCACCGCCGGTTCCACTGGATCGCTGATCAAGGCCTTTTTTTTCAGAGCCGCGGAGGACATGGACATCGCTTCTGTTGAAACAGAGGTTTTGAACCTAGCAGTCCGACAAACAAACGCCAGTGTAACCTTAAAAAACAAAGGGACAGGTATTTTATATGGACGGTTGACGACTGTTGGGTAGATTTGCGGCATGCGCCAGGCACGGTTGAAGGTGGGGGGGTGTGGGTATTACCACTGCATATCGCGGGTGGTGGACCGACGGTTCATCTTTGAGGCGGATGAGAAGGAGCAGTTTGTGCACTGGATGACGGCGTACGCGAGGTTCTGCGGTCTTCGGGTGCTG
>Ga0136644_10001442_pt1 | contig 18880 bp, 22 predicted proteins | sample C_130820_EF_Meta_FD_94780 | JGI IMG/M metagenome (GOLD analysis project Ga0136644, IMG submission 94780) | Freshwater microbial communities from Lake Croche, Canada to study carbon cycling - C_130820_EF_MetaG (v2) (version 2) | ecosystem: Environmental > Aquatic > Freshwater > Lake | place... | reverse complement strand
TCGTGGCCAGCGCCGCGACGCCGAGCGCCGCCCCGGTTAACTCGCGGACAATACCCATAACAAACACCTCGTCATCCCCCACGCACTACGGTAGGCGCACGTCCAACGGTACTCCTGAGGCGAGGTCAGATTGAATATTCCAATTCTGACGGCCTGCGCAGGGTTCCTCCTCGCGGTCCTCTGGATGGACCTGATGTTCGACACACAGGCCGAATTACGCGGCGCTGACCCTGATGAATCGGTCGTGGCGTCCATCGCCGCCTACTACCGCCGGGCGACCACCACCTCCCAACCGATGGGAACCCTGATCGCGGTGGTGATGGGCGCACTGCTGGTCTGCCTCGGGATCGAAGCATGGCGCGGGGGGCGCCCGACCTGGGTCCTCATCGCCTCGGCGGTATTGGCCGGGGGTCCGATCCTGGTGGCGATGCTGCGCACCGTACCCAACGCCGTCCGGCTGGGCCGGCGTTCCGATTCCCCTGCTCAGCAATCCCGGCTCGCCCGTGCGATCTACCGCGACCACATCTTCTGTTTGACGGGAATGGCGGCATTTCTGCTCTTGTGGCTCACCGTGGTACCAAGGGTCTAAACTAGAACACGTTTCAGTTGTCCGCAGAGCCCCAGGAGCCGGTCATGCACACTTCCCTTTGCGACGAGCTCGGTATTGAGTTCCCGATCTTCGCGTTCACCCACTGCCGCGACGTCGTCGTGGCCGTCAGCAAAGCCGGCGGGTACGGAGTTCTGGGCGCCGTGGGATATACCCCCGAGCAGCTGGAGATCGAACTGAACTGGATCGATGAGCGCATCGGCGACCACCCCTACGGCGTCGACATCGTGATCCCCAACAAGTACGAGGGCATGGATTCCGACGTCGACCCCGAAACGCTCACCAAGATGCTCCAGGACATGGTTCCCCAGCAGCACCTCGACTTCGCGAAGAAGATCCTCTCCGACCACGGTGTGCCCACCGCGGACGCGGACTCCAACGCCCTGCAACTGCTCGGCTGGACCGAGGCGACGGCCACCCCGCAGGTTGAGGTCGCGCTGAGGCACCCCAAGGTCACCATGATCGCCAACGCCCTCGGTACCCCGCCGGTGGAGATGATCAAGCACATCCATGATTCCGGCCGCAAGGTCGCCGCGCTGTGCGGTTCACCCGCCCAGGCGCTCAAGCATGCACAGGCCGACGTGGACATCATCATCGCTCAGGGCGGCGAGGGCGGCGGACACTGCGGCGAGGTCGGCTCGATCGTGTTGTGGCCGCAGGTGGTCAAGGCAGTGGCGCCTCGTCCGGTGCTGGCCGCCGGCGGAATCGGCAGCGGCTACCAGATAGCGGCGGCACTGGCACTGGGCTGTGCGGGCAGTTGGTCGGGTTCGCAGTGGCTCATGGTCGAAGAGGCCGAGAACACCCCGGTACAGCAGGCCGCCTACGTCAAGGCCAGTAGCCGCGACACCGTCCGCAGCCGCTCGTTCACCGGTAAGCCGTGCCGGATGTTGCGCAACGATTGGACCGACGCCTGGCAGGCGGCGGGCAACCCCGAGCCGCTGGGAATGCCGTTGCAGTACATGGTGTCCGGCATGGCGGTGGCCGCCACCAACAAGTACCCCAACGAGACGGTCGACGTCGCGTTCAATCCGGTCGGCCAGGTCGTCGGTCAGTTCACCAAGGTGGAGAAAACGGCCGCGGTGATCGAGCGGTGGGTTCAGGAGTACCTGGAGTCCAGCACTCGACTCAACGACCTCAACGAGGCCGCCGCAGTGTGATTGGTCTGGTTACTGGGCCGGGTCCGGGGCCGGGAAGAAGTAGCCCCCGTTGCCCCAGTCACCGGCCTTGAGGTACCCGGACTGCCAGCCCAGCGCACCGCGGCACAACATCGGGTAGCCGTCCGGTGACTGTGCTGCTGCCTGCGAGCCTGGGCATGGCGCACCCGGCGTCTGCACCCCGTACAGCTTCGGGGAGATCACCCAGAATCCGGTGCCCTCCGGCGGCCGGTAGAGGCCCACGTAGGACTGGTTTTCAATGAAGTGGCAGGCCAACGCCTGACCGTCGGGTCCACGTCCGAAGATAAACGTGTCCCACTGATAGCACGGGGCGCTGAGGTGAGCGTCGTAGACGATTCCCGGTACATCGCCGTTGTACGACGGCTGATTGCCGTCGGCCGATGCTGCCGGCGTGACGGTGAGCGCGCTGCCGACGACGGCGGCTGCAGTGACAAGTCCGCGGAACATGCGCAGAGCCTAACCGGTCGGTGCCCGACGACTCTGCGAAACCGTCGGATCAGCGCATGTCGGTCGTGGTGGCGGCGTCAGCGATTTCTGCGGGGATCTCGACAACCCATCCGGACAACCCCGCCGTGGCAACACCGTAATGGTCGCTTTTGGTGGTTCGCTTGATCACGTCGGCGAAGGGAGCCTGAATGTCGAGTCGTCAGTATTGCGGATATCTCGGGTTGGCGGCTGTGGCCGCGGGTGTCGCGATCGTGGGTGTCGCGATCACTGTGGCGTCGCCGGCCCCGCTGCGCACGGCGTCGGCGGCCCCGGCCGAGCCGACCAGTGATGAACTCGGCTACGTGGGCTCCGCGGCCCGATGCGATGCCACCCAGACGCTGATGGCCTACGGCCGCACCTCGCGCGCACTTGTGGTGATCTGCGTCGGCCCCGACGGCCAACTTGAGTACCGCGGAGTCAGGATCAGCGACCAGGCGGCGCTGTCGATGGCGGCCGCACGCGCGTCCAGTGGGACGATCATCGCCACCAACGACGGTGTGACCTACGCGGTGTCGCCGACGATGCTGCTGGTCTCCGAGGGCGATACCGTGCTGTACCGCGACTCGTGGACGGAGTTCCACCAGCCCCGCTTCTCCGGCGGATCCGCGAATTCCACGCCGACCACCACGGCAACGTCGTCAACCACCACGGCAACGTCGTCAACCACCACGCCGACGTCCTCGTCAACCACACCCACAGCGACCGTGAGCACCACGACAGTCACTCCGACCCCGGCGACCTCGAAGTCGGTCGGCTGAAAGGTTCGCCGTTTTTCCCGAAGCCGCCCACGACGTGCCCAGTTGCCGTGTAGTCATGGATGTTGTCGTGTAGTCACCGATCACGCCACCCGCGAACACCTGGAGGTGCCCCGCATGCCCAGCCCCAACCTTCCACCAGGTTTCGACTTCACCGATCCGGACATCCACGCCGAGCGACTACCCGTGGAAGAGCTTGCCGAACTGCGCAGGACTGCACCTATTTGGTGGAACGAGCAGCCGCGGGACTTCGGGTTCGAGGACGGCGGCTACTGGGTGGTCACCAAACTCAAAGACGTCAAGGAGATCTCGCGACGCAGTGATGTGTTCTCCAGTCAGGAGAAGACGGCGATCCCGCGCTACCGGGACGGCACCTTCGCCGAGCAGGTCGACAGGGGCAAATTCGTTCTGCTCAACATGGACGCGCCGCACCACACGCATTTGCGCAAGATCATCTCGCGAGCATTCACACCGCGGGCCATCGAGGTGTTGCGCGCGGACCTGGCACGCCGCGCCGCCGAGATTGCCCAGGAAGCGGCCGCGAGCGGCTCCGGGGACTTCGTTGAGCAGGTCTCCGCCGAGTTGCCACTGCAGGCAATCGCCGGCCTGATGGGTGTACCCCAGGATGAGCGCAAGAAACTCTTCGACTGGTCCAACCAGATGGTCGGTGACGTCGACCCGGAGTTCGAGTCCAACGATGCGATGGCTGCGTCCATCGAGTTGATCATGTACGCCATGGCGATGGCCGCCGACCGGAATGCCAACCCGCGCGACGATCTGGTCACCAAGTTGGTGCAGGCCGATGTGGAGGGCCACAAACTCTCCGATGACGAATTCGGATTCTTCGTCATTCTGTTGGCAGTGGCGGGCAATGAAACAACGCGCAATTCGATCACCCACGGCATGCATGCCTTCACAGAGTTTCCCGAGCAGTGGGAGCTTTACAAGAAACTGCGTCCGGTCACCGCTGTCGATGAGATCGTCCGCTGGGCCACGCCGGTCACTTCATTTCAGCGAACTGCCCTGTGCGACACCGAACTTGGCGGCGTCACGATCAAAAAAGGTCAGCGCGTCATGATGGTCTACCGGTCAGCGAATTTCGACGAGGAGGTGTTCGATGACCCCTTCGCCTTCAACATCCTGCGCGACCCCAATCCACACGTCGGGTTCGGCGGCACCGGCGCGCACTACTGCATCGGAGCCAACCTGGCCAGGATGACGATCGACCTGATGTTCAACGCGATCGCCGATGCCATGCCCGACCTGACCGCACTGAGCAAGCCTGATCGGCTGCGCTCCGGCTGGCTCAACGGGATTAAGCACTGGAACGTCGACTACACCGGCGCTGGGGCCGACCGCGCCGGGTAGACCGGCGCTGGGGCCGACCGCGCCGGGTAGACCGGCGTTAGAGGGCCGACCGCGCCGGGCACTACCGCTGGCGCAGATCAGCCGTTGATGATGATCGGGTCGCCAATGTTGACCTGGTTGAAGTACCAGGCCGCGTTATCGGGTCCGAGGTTGATGCAGCCGTGGCTGACGTTGGCGTACCCCTGTGAACCCACCGACCACGGCGCCGAGTGCACGTAGACACCACCCCAGGTGACCCGGACCGCGTAGTTGACGGTGAGTTTGTAACCCTCCGGATCCTCCAGGGGAATCCCGATGGTGCGGGAATCCATCACCACGGTCTGCTGCTTCTCCAGTGCGCTGAAAGAGCCGATGGGCGTGGGGTGCTTGGGTTTACCCATCGAGGCCGGCATCTGCCGCATGATCACGCCATCGATGCTGACGGTGAAGGTGTGTGCGGAAATGCTCCCGACACCGAGAGTCGTCGATCCGGTGCCGAAACTGCGGCGAACCCCGCCCGCCATCAGGGTGATTCGGGAATGCGCGGGCCAGAATTGGTCGGGCACCCATTGGACGACGTTGTCGTCGAGCCATTGGAAACGGCCGGTCATGTTGGCCGGCGAGGTGACGGTGATGGTCTGCTCGGCGGCGTGACGGTCAGCGACCGCCCTGGTGAACGTGACGATGATCGGGTGTGCGACACCGACCGTCTGGCCGTTGATGGGACGAACCGAAGCCACTGATCCCGCAGCTAACGACTCCGCGCCCGCCGATGGCACTGTGGCACCGGGTGATACCGGCGCTGTGGCTGTCATGGCAACTAGCGCGATTCCCGCGGCGGCAAGTGCCCGTCGAAGTGCTCTGGCCATGGCTCCCTGTCCTCAGTGGGCTTCAGCAAATTGCAGTGTAGATGTAGGTGCAATTCCGCTGTGAAGTCGCACACCTCCGGCGCGTCGGAAGCCGACGAGCAGAGATTTACAGGACTTCAGACCTGCTGGTGTGGCAGTGCGGCGACCATCGGTGTGTCCACTCCGACCGGTCCCACGCTCTCGGCCCCGCCGGGTGTACCCAGTGCGGCGTCGCGGCCCGGCAGGATCTCAGCGAAGAACGCCGCGTTATCAGCCAGGAACGCGCGTTCGGTTTCGGGCAGGTCGTCCTCGTAGAAGATCGCGTCCACCTCGCACAGCAATTTGCAGGCGCCGCAGTCGACGCATTCCTGCGCATTGATGTACATGGTGCGGTCGCCCTCGTAAATGCAATCGACCGGGCATTCGGCGGCGCAGGCCTTGTGTTTGACGTCCACGCAGGCACTGGTGATCACATAGGTCATACGCGACATTCTATGTGTTACTGGCCGTATCAGACACTGACAGAGGGCCCGCCGCGCCGAGGACCAAAGTCCTCAATTGGGGTTCAACGCTCCAAGACACGCCCGCAGGTCAGCGGTAGAGCTCACCGGTGATATCGGTGAAACCCATGGTTTCCAGTTGGTGGTCGGTGGTGTCGCGGCATGCACCGTAGATCTGCAACACGCCCCGGCGGGTCAAATCCGGGTGGCGGTAGTAGACGACGGCCACCCCGTCCTTGACCAATGTGTGCCCGCCCGGGTGGTGACCCGGCGGCAGTCCCTCGGTCCATCCCCGCGCCGTCAGGGAGCGGGCGATCTCGCGGAAATAGGCCGGAGTCTCGGTAATGCTGGGCACGTCGAAGTCCAGGAATGCGCTGCCCTGGTAGGGCGGCGCGTTGTCCGGAGCGCAGGACACCAGGATGTAGGTGCCGGTAACCTTCCCGAGCTTGCCTGCGCCGACCACCTGCCGGGCCGATTGCAACACCTGCTCCTTGGCCTGAGCGTCGGTGATCGGCCGCTCCGGCGCCTCGACAGCCGGCCCGCGCAGGTCATAGATCCGGTGCATGACGATGAAGGTCACAGCGAGGGCCGCGGACATCACCAGGGATGCCGCGAGAAGCAACCGGAATGCCCGGGAGCTGAGGGTCTTGCTGAGCATGGGGTCCTCGACCGGAAACGACGATGATCCGATGTTACCGGTCCGAATGGGGCCGAACTCCGGTTCACTCACGGCGGGGCTTTTCGCCGTTTCGGATGTTTTCAGGCAAAGTTAGAGCTATGCACGCACCGCATCCACTTGCAGCAGGCCACCGGGCTAGGCGTCTCCCCGGCCTGGCAGCTGTCCTGGTGGTGCTGGCGGGCCTGGTTGCCGCACCCGCCACGGCGGCGCCGGCACCGTCGCCACGGACCCCTCTGGACCAGTCGGCCCTGCTGAGTCAGGTGGTGCCCGGTCTGGTCGACATCAACACCACACTGACCTACCAGGGCGCAGTCGGAGCCGGCACCGGGATCCTGCTGAATCCCGACGGCGAGGTGCTGACCAACAATCACGTGATCGAGGGAGCCACCGAGATCACCGCGGTGAGCCTGGCCAACAGTCGCACCTATCCCGTTGACGTGATCGGCTTCGACCGGGCCAATGACATCGCCCTGGTTCAACTCCGCGGTGCCGGCAGCCTGCCCACCGCGGTCTTGGGCACGTCGTCGTCGCTGGCTGTCGGGGACCCGATCGCCGCGATCGGTAACTCGAACGGATCCGGTGCTCCACCGAATTACGCCCCGGGCACGGTGACCCAAATCGGCGCATCGGTGCGTGCGGCCGACGAGTCCGGCGGCGGCGCCCGGGAGTTGTACGACCTGATCCGGGTGGCTGCCGACATCCGGCCGGGTGATTCCGGTGGACCCCTGGTCAACGGTGCCGGGCAGGTAGTCGGAGTCAACGTCGCCGCCACCCTGACCTACCGCATGGGCGGAGTCACCGGCGGCGAAGGGTTTGCGATTCCGATCGACCGGGCGCTGGGCATCGCCAATCAGATCCGTTCCGGTGCGCCCTCCCCCGACATCCACCTCGGTGATACCGCATTCATCGGGGTCGGGATCGCCGACTCATCGCCGATGGGTCGGGGACCGGTCGGCGCGGTGGTGCGTCAGGTGCTGCCCGGTACTCCGGCCGGCCAGATCGGGTTGTTCAGTGGTGACGTGATCACCTCCGTCGACGGGACCGCGATCGCCTCGGCGGCGGATCTGTCCGACATCATGGATCAGCGCCGGCCCGGGGACACCGTCGTGCTCGTCTGGATCGACCGCGGCGGCGTGCCGCACAGTGCGCCAGTGGTGCTGGCCAAGGGGCCGGTCGGGTGAAAACCCGGCCGGTGTTTCCGGCCCTGTTGACCTCGGGCCTCGCCCTACTCGCACTGCTACCGGTATCCGCCTCAGCCGACGACGCTGGCGAAGCGCTGTACGACCTCGTCGACACCGCGACCCAGCGACTGCAGACCGCCGATCCGGTCGCGGCCAGCAAGTGGCTCAGTGGCGCCCCGATCACCGATCCGACCCGGGTGCAGCAGGTGCTGCAGAACGTTGCAGCTGATGCCGAATCAGCTGGTGCACCAAGCGATTTCGTGATGACAGTGTTCACCGATCAGATCAACGCCACCGAGGCGATCCAATACACCCGGTTCTCGTGGTGGAAGCTCAACCCCGCGGACGCACCCGTCAGGGCACCTGATCTGTCCGCATCGCGTGCATTGATCGACGATCTCAATGCAGCAATGGTGGTCCAGATCGCCGCGCAGTGGCCGGTGTTGAACGCGCCGGACTGCACCGCGCGGCTCGAAGCGGCGAAAGCGGCTGTTGTCGATCAGCGGCATCTCGATCCGCTCTACTCGCAGGCCCTCAACGCTGCCACCCGGTCCTACTGCAAGGGCTGATTACCAACCCTGCAGAGACACCATTTTCTCGATCCGCCGCAATGCCACAGCGCACACCGGCAGATATCCCGTCGCCCACCACGGTGCCTCGAAGCGGACCCGGCAGCCACCGTCGGCGACGCTGACCTGGTGACCGGTGGCCGGCACGCCCGCCACCGACCAACTCCACCGGTGACCGGGGTAGAACTCGGTGATGACGAACGGCATTCGCACGCCGACCGCGGTCCAGACGTCGCCCCTGACTCCGAGCCCCAGCTCCGTTGCGCCGTCGCGCAAACTCGCGCTGCGTACCGACGGCCCCCAGATCGGCCAGGCCGCAATGTCGACCAGCACACCCCACACCGCATCGGGCGTGGCCGCGATGTCGCGAACGACACTGGCCATCGGCGGACGGCGGACTATCCCCACACGCGATGACGGTACCGGCCTAGGATCGTTCACCATGGATGGTTCCGTAACGGTTCACATGGCCGCGCCTGCCGACAAGATTTGGGACCTTATCGCCGACGTCCGCAACACCGGCCGGTTCTCCCCCGAGGTGTTTGAGTCGGAATGGCTCGACGGCGCCACAGGTCCGGTGCTCGGCGCGAAATTCCGCGGACACGTCCGCCGCAACGAGATCGGCCCGGTGTACTGGACCATCTGCCGGGTCACCGCGTGCGAACCCGGCCGGGAGTTCGGGTTCGCGGTCCTCGGCCCGGGCGATACGGCGATCAACAACTGGCACTATCGGCTCACCCCGGCGGGCGACGGCACCGACGTCACAGAGTCTTTTCGGCTGAACAACTCCGCGTTCACGAAGGTGTTCTGGATGTTCGCCGGGTATCTGCGGGGGCGGCGCAACGTTCGCGATATGCGAACCACGCTGGAGCGCATCAAGAAGGTCGTCGAGGACGAGTCGTAGCCGCATGGAGCCAGCCAGTCCGGCACACCCCTCTAATGTGGAGCCGATCACTCCCAACCAAGGACGGTATTGATGGGCATCGCAACCCGGGTCAACGGCCAGGTTCCCCCGCAGATTCCACTCGAGGACATCAACCTGGGCACCCTGGAATTCTGGGCTCTCGACGATTCCATTCGGGACGGGGCGTTCGCGACCCTGCGCCATCAGGCGCCGATCAAGTTCTTCAACGAGGTCGGTTACGAGGGCTTCCCCGCCGGCGCCGGCCACTGGGCGCTGATGAAATTCGACGATGTGCATTACGCCAGCCGCCATCCCGAGATCTTCAGTTCGGTCCCGAACATCACAATCGGCGATCAGTCGCCCGAGGTGGCCGAGTATTTCGGATCGATGATCGCCATGGACGATCCGCGCCATGCGCGGCTGCGCAACATCGTGCGCAGCGCCTTCACCCCGAAGGTGGTGGCACGCATCGAGGAATCCGTTCGCGACCGGGCCCGGCGGCTGGTCGAGGATCTGATCACCAACCATCCCGACGGCAAGGCCGAACTGGTGGCCGGGCTGTCCGGACCCCTTCCGCTGCAGGTGATCTGCGACATGATGGGCATCCCGGAGGAAGACCACCAAACTATTTTCCACTGGACCAATATCATCCTCGGTTTCGGCGACCCGGACCTCAGCACCGACTTCGAGGAGTTCATGAAGGTCGCCATCGATATCGGCGCATATGCCACCGGCCTGGCCGAGGATCGGCGGGTCAATCCGCGTGACGATCTCACCACCGCACTGGTGACCGCCGAGGTCGACGGCGAACAACTCACCTCCGCGGAGATCGCGTCGTTCTTCATCCTGCTCGCGGTCGCCGGCAACGAGACCACCCGCAACGCGATCAGTCACGGCGTGCTGGCATTGTCCCGCTATCCCGAGCAGCGTGAGATCTGGTGGAACGATTTCGATGCCGTGACGCCGAGTGCGGTCGAGGAGATCGTGCGCTGGGCATCGCCGGTGGTCTACATGCGCCGCACCGCGACCCGCGATGTCGAACTCAGCGGCGTCACAATCGCCGCCGGCGACAAGGTCTCCATGTGGTACGCCTCGGCCAACCGCGACGAGGACAGGTTCACCGACCCCTGGAAGTTCGACGTGACCCGCACCGGCAACAACCACGTCGGGTTCGGAGGCGGCGGCGTCCATTTCTGCCTCGGCGCCAATCTGGCCCGCCGCGAAATCTCCCTGGCGTTCGAGGAACTGCACCGCCGGATTCCCGACATCACCGTGACCGAGGAACCGGCCATGCTGCTCTCAGCGTTCATTCACGGAATCAAGCGGCTCCCGGTGAGCTGGACGCCGCAGTGAATCGCGCATGACGACGCGAGAACGCCTGCACTGGTTCGCCATGCACGGCGTCGTGCGTTCGGCTGCCGCTTACTCGGCGAAGCGTGGTGACCTGCAGGCCCGACTGATGGCCGATCCGGCGGTGCGTGCCGATCCGGTGCCGTTCTACGAGGAATTGCGGGCGCGCGGGCGACTCGTGCGCTCACGGGTCGGATACCTGACCGTCGACCATGCGATTGCCCACGAATTACTCCGTTCCGAGGACTTCCGGGTCATCTCGGTGGGGGCGAGCCTGCCCGCACCGTTGCGATGGCTGGAGGGACGCACCCGAGCAGACCTGCTGCATCCGCTGCTGGCGCCGTCGCTGCTGGCTGTCGAGCCGCCTGATCACACCCGCTACCGCAAGACGGTGTCCTCGGTGTTCACCTCACGCGCGGTGGCGGCACTGGCCGACGGTGTCGAAGGCACCGCGGCCGCCCTTCTTGAGCAACTCACCGACAGCGTGGAGCCGATCGACGTCGTCGAGCGATACTGCGCACAACTGCCCGTCGCGATCATCAGCGAGATGCTCGGCGTGCCCGAAGCCGACCGGCCCCGAATCCTTGAGTTCGGCGAATTAGCAGCGCCCAGTTTGGATTTCGGGCTGACGTGGTCCCAGTATCAGCTGGTACAGCGTGGGCTGGTGGGGTTCAACGAGTGGCTCGGCGCGCACCTTCGCACCCTGCGGGATAACCCCGGCGACGATCTGATGAGCCAGCTCATCAGGGCCTCGGAGGGCGGCGTCCGGCTTGATGAGACCGAACTGCGGGCCATCGCCGGCCTCGTGCTGGCGGCCGGCTTCGAGACCACGGTCAACCTGCTGGGCAACGGGATTCGGCTGCTGCTCAACTCCCCCGACCAACTGGCCCTGCTGCGTGACGACCCGACGTTATGGCCGGGCGCGGTGGAGGAGATCCTGCGCCTGGAATCACCGGTGCAACTCACCGCCCGGGTGGCTCGTACCGACACCACGGTGGCGGGCACGGCGGTGAAGCGGGGCGAGTTCATGGTGATCTATCTGGCAGCGGCCAACCGTGATCCGGCGGTCTTCGACGATCCGAACCGCTTCGACGTACGTCGGCCCAATGCCGGTCGACACCTGTCGTTCTCCGGGGGCAGGCACTTCTGTCTCGGTGCCGCGCTGGCCAGGACCGAGGGTGAAGTCGGGTTGCGACGGTTCTTCACCCACTTCCCCGAGGTGGCGCTCGCCGGAGCCGGCCGCCGACGCGACACCCGGGTGCTCCGCGGGTGGGCGCAGCTGCCGGTCCGGTTGGGGGCGACTGCGAGCGCGGCTCGTTGACACCCGTCGAACCGCGCTGTTCGATGGCCCTGTGAGCTACGACACGATCATCCGCAATGGCCGCTGGTTCGACGGCACCGGCGCGCCCTCCGCGGTGCGAACTATCGGCATCCGCGACGGCCGCGTCGCAGCGGTGACTCCGCACGAACTCGACACGACCGGGTGCCCACAGGTTGTCGAGGCAGACGGCAAATGGGTGCTGCCCGGGCTGGTCGACATCCATACCCATTACGACGTCGAGGTGCTCAACGGACCCGGGCTGCCGGAGTCGGTACGCCACGGCGTGACCACGGTATTCATCGGATCCTGCTCGCTATCGACCATCCACGTCGGCGGAGTCGACGCCGGCAATCTGTTCGGCCGGGTCGAGGCGATCCCCCGCGAACATGTCATCAACGCCGTGGACAACGCGAAGATATGGAACACCGCGCAGCAGTACGTCACCGCCCTCGAGTCGCGGCCACTCGGTCCCAATATCGCGGCATTCATCGGGCACTCCGATATGCGCACCGCCACCATGGGATTGGATCGGGCCACCCGCAAGGACAGCCGGCCCACCTCCGGGGAGCAGGCCGAGATGGAACGGATGCTCACCGAGGCACTCGATGCCGGCTTCCTCGGGATGTCGTCGATGCAGTTGCTCTTCGACAAGATCGATGGCGAGGTCTGCCGATCCCGCACGCTGCCGTCGACCTACGCCAAACCCCGCGAACTTCGCCGGCTCAAGTCCGCGCTGCGTCGCCGCGGCCGGGTACTGCAGTCCGGACCGGATATCGAGAACCCGTTCAACCTGTTCTCCCAAGTGGCGCAATCACTTCCGGTACTCCGCAAGAAACTCAAGACCTCCCTGCTGTCGGCGGCCGACGTCAAATCCAATCCCTTCGCAATCGCCCTGCTGGGCCCGGTGGCGAGATTCGTCAACCGATTCGGCGCCGACTTCCGCTGGCAGCACCTGCCGGTGCCGTTCGAGGTCTACGCCGACGGCATCGACCTGGTGGTGTTCGAGGAGTTCGGATCGGGTGCGGCGGCCCTGCACCTGCGCGATGAAGTCGAGCGCAACGCCCTGCTCACCGACGAGCCCTATCGCCGCCAGTTCCGCAGGGACTACGACAGTAGGTTCGGCATGCGGGTGTGGCACCGGGACTTCTTCGACGCCGAGATCGTCGCGTGCCCGGACGAGTCCGTGGTCGGCAAGTCCTTCGGGCAGGTTGGTCTGGACCGCGGCGGCCTGCACCCGGTGGACGCGTTCCTCGATCTCGTCGTCGAACACGGCACCAAGGTGCGCTGGCGTACCACCATCTCCAATCACCGCCCCGAGGTGCTCAAGAAACTGGCCGGCGACTCCGGAATCCAGATGGGCTTCTCCGATGCCGGCGCACACCTGCGCAATATGGCGTTCTACAACTTCGGGTTACGGCTGCTGCGCCACGTGCGCGACGCGGACCGCCGCGGCACGCCGTTCCTGACCATCGAACAGGCCGTGCATCGGCTGACCGGGGAACTGGCCGACTGGTACGAGATCGACGCCGGCCATCTTCGCATCGGAGATCGCGCCGATCTGGTGGTCATCGATCCCGAGCAGCTCGACGAGCGTCTGGATGACTACGCCGAACAGCCGGTCGCGCAGTACGCAAACCTGCCGCGGATGGTGAATCGCAATGACGCGGCCGTCAACCTGGTTCTGATCAGTGGCCGAACCGTGGTGCGCGACGGCATGCCGACCGAACTGCTGGGCGCCGAACGGACCGGTAGTTTCCTACGAACCGGCAGTCGCACGTCCCCGCCGACCAACACGGCACCCATCGCCACGAAAGAGGTTCTGTCCCATGTCAGTTGAGCAGACGGTGCTTGGAATGTGGCGGGCCCTGTCCGACCGTGACTGGGAGAAACTGAAGACGTTCATCGCCGACGATTGCATCTACGTCGACATGCCAGTCGGGCTTGCCGCCGCCGCGCGCGGCCCGGAGGACATCGTGAAGCGACTCAAAGTGGGTCTGGAATCGCTGTCCGGGTACGAAAACCACGACGGTGTTCTGGTGAGCAACGGCGTCGACGCCATGTACGAGCACTCTGAGACCTGGAACTGGGCTACCGGTGAGAGCACGGTGCTGCAGTTCGTCACCGTACACAAGGTGCGGGACGACAAGATCACGCTGTGGAAGGACTACTGGGACTTCGGTGGTCTGCTCAACCATGCGCCGGCGGGCTGGATGGAACAACTGGCCGCCGCCGACACCTCGTGGATGTTCGACGCCACCGGGTTGATCTGAGGTTCAGCCGCCGAGCCATCACAGGCTCCAAGCCAATCGGAACTTATCCGACAGTGCTACGGCATCGAGATCGGCGTAGTTCTGCTGCTCATACCGACGAACCGCGATGAGAGCCTCGATAACCGAATCGCCCAGGATCGCCCGCATCCGCAATGAATGGTCCAGTGCCGCAATCACATCGCACTGGTCGACGGAAAGCTGAACCGCCCCGACACCGTGGCGTTCAGCATCGGTCAAGCGTTGCGGATCGACGGTGACTTCGGGCGGCAGCGTCGCAGCGTTCTCGATGCCGTCGATGGCCAGTCCCAGTATCGCGGCGGTGGCGAGATACGGGTTGGCGGAGGGATCGATGATCTTCACCTCGGCGTTGGCACCGTGCGGAGTGCAATGCGTCGCCGGTATGAAACGCACCGCGGCTTCGCGATTTTGAGTTCCCCAGCAGGTGTAGGCGCCGGCCCAACTGCCGGGCTGCATTCGAAGCCCGGAGACGATTGATCCGCAGAGGACAAGTTGCGCCTCGGTCAGCCCGGAGATGACGCCGGCGATCGCCGCGGCGCCCAGGGCGGTGAGTCCGTGTTCGCCGTCGCCGCCGGAGAGCAAAGGCGTGTCACCGCGCCACAGCGAGAAGTGCTGGTGTGCTCCGCACCCGGCACCGTCGGCGAATGGTTTCGGCGACAGACTCACCCGCATACCGTGTTGACGCGCCACCCTGCTGGTCAGGATCCGGGCCAGAACCAATTGGTCGGCAGCCGCCACCGGTGTTCGCGGCGACAGGGAGATCTCGAACTGATTCACGCCGTACTCCGGGTGGAACTGCTCGACTCCCACGCCGGCGGCGTCCAGGGCCGCTATGACGTCCCGCACGAAGTTCTCGTGCTCAAGAACTCCGGCCAGCCCGTACTGCGCCCAGAGCTCCCCCGGTAACCGGTTACCTCCCGGATCGACGAGGACGAACTCCATCTCGTGGCCGAGTTGGGCGCGCAGTCCCAGGTGCGCCAGCCGGGATTCGGTACGCCCCAGCGTTCCCCGGGTACACGCGGCCACCGGATCGCCGTCCTGATCGAAGAAGACCCCCGGTGCCCAGGCGAGTCCGTCGTCGATCACCCGAAGTGCGTCCGGGTCGATGCGTACCCGTTGGTCACCGACGACACTGATCTCGTCGGTGAAGGCGATCCCGGTTTGGTCGATCGCGAAACCGTGCCAGGTCGGACTCGCGCCGAGTCCGGGATCGAGGAATCTGCTTGCGCCACCGGCTGAAACAACCTTGGCCAGCGTCAGCCCGGCAGGGTTGACGACGGTTCCGACGAGGGTGTCGTAGCCGGGCGTACCCATCGGCCCGATCAGGCCCGGCTGGGCAACGTCAACGTGCACGCCTGACCCATATCCAGCGTGCGCAGCATCCTGCCCATGCCGAGCCACATCGCGCACGACATGGTCAGATCTGCCAGCAGTTCATCGGAGAAGTGTTCCCGGCATCGCACCCAGAACGCGTCATCGGCGCGCAGGCCGATGTGATCGGAGGCGAACCGATGGGCGAACTCGGCGGCCAGACGTTCCTGTTCGGTGAACCCCGGCCAGGTTCGCCACGCCAGGGCGTGCTCGTAGAGGTCCTCGTCCACACCCGCCGCCGGGCCGTCGGCATCGCGGGTGTTCTGGCATACCACGCACTCGTTGTCGTAGGCCATCACGATGCGGGCGATCTCGCGGACCCGCATCGGTAGTCGGTTGCGGTTGTAGACGGCACCGCTGAACGCTGCCATCGCCTTCCCGAGTTCAGGTGACAGGGCGATCCAGCCCGATACGTCATCGTCTGCGAAGTCTCCGATTCGGCTCATGGATCGATGGTAGTTGCGGACCGGTGCGCCGAACCAGCACGGGTGTCCTAGACTACGTCGCGCCCGGTAGGTCTAGTCAGGAGGCGCGGCTCATGGATTACAACTGGCTCAGTCCCAAGGCCGAGGCTCGGCCCGCCGGCGCTAAGGGCTGGGGTTCATTCGCCCTCGAGCCCATCCCGGCCGGTGAGACGGTCGCCGCGTTCGGTGGCTGGATCGTGACCGGGGCGCACCTGGCGGAACTCAGCGACGATCGGCAGAGCCGGTCGATTCAGGTTGATTCCGACCTCTATCTGCTTTCTGGCGATACCCCCGAACCCGGCGACATGCTCAATCACTCCTGTGAGCCGAACTGCGGTCTGCTCGGGCAGACACTGCTGGTCGCGATGCGCGATATCGCACCCGGCGAGGAGATGTGCTTCGACTACGCGATGTGTGACGCCAGCGACTACGACGAGTTCCGCTGCCTGTGCGAAGCACCGACCTGCCGGGAGGTCGTCACCGGCGCCGACTGGCGCAACCCGGATCTGCAGACCAGGTACGACGGCTGGTTCTCGCCCTACATAGCCCGGCGGATCGCAGCCCTGCCCGCGCAGGCGTGATCGCCGCTCCTACCCCGCCGCGGTTCCCGAACGACCTTTATTGAACTCGGCGAGCGCCGCGGCGTTGGCCTGGCCTCCCATTAACTCGGCGAAGTAGGCGTCTTCGCGGGCGCGCGCGGCGGCGATCTCAGCGCGGGTGGGTTCGACCATGGCTTCCTTCACCGCAATCAGACTCGGAATCGGTTTGGCCGCAAGCACTTCCGCGTGCCGGCGCGCATCGGCCAGCAGCTCATCCGGCTCGCACACCCTCCACACCAGGCCCATCCGCAGTGCTTCGGCGGCGTCGACCCACTCCGAGGACATCAGCAGCCAGGCGGCGTTCTGCCGGCCGATCAATGTCGGCAACAGATATGACGACGCCGCCTCCGGCGCCACCCCGAGACTGGTGAACGGACATTTCAGTCGCGCCGTGGCGGACATGAAAGCCAGATCGGCGAAGCCCAGGATGGTAGCCCCAAGTCCGAGTCCGACACCGTTGACCGCGCAGATCAGCGGTTTGGGAAACCGCCCCAGCGCATCGATCAGACCAGGAAATCCGTGCCTGCCGCCGGTGAATCCCGGATCAGTGATCCGAGCCTGCATCTCGGCGAGGTCCTGCCCGGCGCTGAAGGCCCGGCCGGTACCGGTGATCAGCACCACGGCCACCTCGGGATCGTCGGCCGCTGCGGCCAACGCCTCCGCCGTGGCGTCGTAAAGCGCCTCATTGAACGCGTTGAGGGCGTCGGGCCGGTTGAGGGTCAGCGTGCGAACCCGGTTCTCGTCATCGATGAGCAATGTCACGCGGGTCAGCCTAGGCGGTCACGCCCTGAACGGGCTGGCGAACACGTACCGTCCGGTGGCCACGGTGTCGATGTTGACGTTGGCACCGAAAGCAGCGGTGCTCGCAACCATTTTGCCGAGTCGATCAGCGAGGTCCGCGTCATCGGCGGCGCCGAAGAACGCGTGCAGGCTCGTCACCGATTCGATCGGGAACAACTCCTCGACGATGGCCGATATCGGCGGCGCGTCCGGGGTCAGTGCGCGCACCAGGTAATTCTGGACGTAGCCGAATGTCGACTGGGTGTCGATGGCGACCTGTGTGTGATCGCGCTGCCAGCGCGAAAGCCAGGTCGCTTCATCCATATCGGCCGGTCGGCGCAGCAGCGCGATATTGGCCAGGCCCGCCGCGCGTGCACCCGGCGGTGACGTCGGCGGCGGCATCGGCGCGGACTCGGTGACCAGATAGGCGGCCACCAGATCGGCCTCGCGAGCCAGGATCTCCAACGCGCCCCGAATCTGCGGGCCGTAGCTCTGCTGGGTCCACAAACTCACGAGCGCCTGCACCGGTGGATCCAGTGTGGTCAGCGTCATCAGTGACGCGCGCACGGGGGCGTCGCGAACGTTGATGATCAGCCCGGGCGGATCAAGGTTGCGCAGTGCGGTGGCGACCGGGCCGCACAGCCGGGCCGCCCACTCGTCATCAGCGCTTGCGCGCCGCAGCGTCACAATTACTTTTTCCATCGCGTCAACCTACCTAGCTGTCCCGTAGCCATCGTGGCGTGATGAATACGCCCTCAGCTTCCACTGTGACACCCTCGTCGTCGGCGATATGGCCCGTGCAGTAGGTCTTGACGCCGTCGGTGCGGACCTGCACCGCCTCGGTGCGTAACGGGCCCAGTTTGGTCGGGCGGACGTACCGCATGGTGATGGTTCCGGTGAACCGCGGCTGCCGGTCGACGCTGGCCGCCTCGCCGAGCACATGGTCGAGGATCATTGCCGCCACCCCACCGTGGACGTGTCCGGGTGGTCCCTCATAGGCCGCACCGAGATGGAAGTCCGCCACCACCCGACCCTCGGCGTCGCGGTGCGTCAGCAACGGTGGGGCCAGTGCATTGCGAATGCCGATGACGGCGTTGCCCCACCCCATGCTGTCCCCGGACGTGGTCACCCGGACGCCGAACGCACCGTCGAGTTGACGCGCTTGCAGCCGGGCCACTGCGGCGTCGATATCCCGTTTCACCTCGGCGACGGTCTGCGCGTCGGCCTCGGTTCGGATGGTGGCGTCGACGAGCGAGCGCACCGATTCGGCAAGCGGCTCATAGATTCCGCGCAACCGTTCGACGTCGGCGTTCGACAGGTCCTCGATGGTGAACTCCAGCACCCTGGCACTAGAACACGCCGCCGGTCGCGGTGTCTAATGGCGACCTCTGCGGCCGCGGTGTCTAATGACGCCGCTCGCTGCGTAGAGTAAGCGCCCATGTCCGATCGTCTCGCCGCAGGCGGGCCGGATTGGGTGCGTCACGCGATCTGGTGGCACGTGTATCCCCTGGGCTTCGTCGGCGCCTTTCCCTCTGCCACCCCACCCGGCCCCGACGAGCACCGGCTATCCCGGATCATCGACTGGCTCTATCACGCCGTCGAACTCGGCGCTTCCGGGATCGCCCTCGGGCCGGTATTCGCCTCGCGCACCCACGG
>Ga0136644_10001439_pt1 | contig 18885 bp, 20 predicted proteins | sample C_130820_EF_Meta_FD_94780 | JGI IMG/M metagenome (GOLD analysis project Ga0136644, IMG submission 94780) | Freshwater microbial communities from Lake Croche, Canada to study carbon cycling - C_130820_EF_MetaG (v2) (version 2) | ecosystem: Environmental > Aquatic > Freshwater > Lake | place... | reverse complement strand
CATCGTATTTTAATTTGCTAAAGGGATCACTGGATACATAGATGTCTCCATTTTCTGAATCGTCATCGTCGTCATAAAGACGTCCCGCACCCCCATTTAAAACCATTTCTTGGACACCGCGATATCGAACTAGTCCAGAACTCTGTTGTTTCATGGAATCGAAGACCGCAGACATGTTCTTCGGGTTTACATTACGCCCCAGTGTATCAACACCTTGTATTGCCGGATCTTCGCTAGTGAACCAGGCGTTCTTAGTCGGATCGGGGCGCTCCGCCATTTGATTTTTCTCAAAGAGGGTGTTGAACTTGGATTGGAAGTCTTTGGCGTCCATTGCAGAAATGGTTTTGTGTATCTGTTTTTCCACCGACTTATTTTGATTGGTATCTATAGTCGCACGATAAGCCGTGTTTTGCTCATTTACAGCGCGGTTTTGTTTATTCTGATTATCGTAGAATTGTACGACTATTTCAAGGGCTTTTTTGTAAAACAAGAAATATTCGGGTCCAAGCCGGGATTTATCCGGATGCAACATTAGCACCTTCTTTTTCGCCCTTTTCAAATCTTCTATGGAAAAATCGTAGGATCGGATATCGAATAGGTCCAAGAGTTCATCGAATGAATAATGTTCGATTTGTAAATTGTGTTTTTGACTGTTTTGCATTTTATAGTAATTTTACCTATAATCTATAGGTATTTTTAGCGCATAATCAATAAACGCATAAAAAACAGTATAGACAAATATTCTGTAGTATATTATAAGATAACACAACAACAGGCATGTTTTCTCTATCGACTAACCCTCCAGCCAACAATAAACCACCCATCATTACCAAGATAGCATCTGTAGCGGAATTCTCTCAATTGCTACAAAATAATCAGGGACTTATTATCCTAAAATTCGGCGCAGAATGGTGCGGACCCTGCAAGAAAATCGAGGGCCTTGTAAATCATTGGTTTGCAAATATGCCCGCCGAAGTCCAATGCGGACTCATTGACGTGGACGAGAATATCGAACTCTATGGATTCTTGAAATCGAAAAAACGTATCAATGGCATCCCCGCGATCCTCTGTTATGTCAAAGGAAACACGCACTATATCCCCGATGATATGGCCGTGGGTGCGGATGACAAACAAATCAATGGATTTTTCCAGAGATCGCTACACGCATTATCTGAACTATAAGAATTCTATCAAGAGTGTAAAATTCTGTAAAATATATTATATAATTGTATTATACTATATAATATCGACCCCCTGTTTTTGCAATGAATACTACTGAACCGATCAGCAGCTTACATACCTTTTTCAATACACTTTTTCAAAACGAAGGCGCAATTTTTGTAAACCTTACACGTATTCAAAATAATCTCACCGTGGATGAACCATTTGCTTCCATGAATGAAAACAGCAACGGTTTCATCAAATATATCAGTCTTGATCCTGCTACCACTACTGAATTAATAGGAATGTTTAGACAAAGTCCAGAATATGAACAATTTATAAATGGTCCGGTTATTTTTGCTTACAAAAGAGGAAATTATACTCCTAAACCAGACGCCGTTTTATCCGGAGCCGATGTATTTAACCTAGGCAAAAAACATGATTTTGTAAGAGAATTGCTTTCAAGCTCATTGATAAAATAGATAACAATCGCCGATTCCATTATAGCATATTAGATGCCAATTCACCGCGTTTTCGATAACTAGAGGTAATGTCTATTGTAAATCGCGCAAATTGGTTGATGATAGAGAGAATCCGTGGGTCTTGATCATTCGCATCCCGTATCATTTGTATAGTATTTTGCCAAATGGGTAAACACGCGGCGTGTTTCTCAAACAGTGTATGTAAATGTGTAGAATACAAGGCTCGCCATAAATGATAGTCTTTATAGCAATACACCATATTGTACAAGAAAACGGAATATCCGTACCATTGGTAAAAGCATTTATCATATGGTGTATCATTCAATACACTTTGTATTTGGGTTGGAATATAATCCTCGATCGACATTTCCGCTTCATTAGGGTGGCTAAATCGAACATAGTTGCATATCATGAATTGGTTATCCGCGACGTTATGCAATAGAGCCTGTTTTGCGATCTCACCCACAGTTCGGGTCAATGTTCGCGTATTCATTTCTTGGTTCCATAGAAGAATGTCGAATAATGTATTGTCTTTTATTTGGTTTTGCAAGATTCTGAGATTCGTCGACCATTCTTCGGGTGATCGAAAAGAGTCGATTACCACCACTAAAGTTATGTTTTGTTCTAGTTCTAGTCCTTTTGTTTCGCGTCGGTTTGCAATAAACGCGGGTATCATTTGATTCGTCGCATTGGATCGGAACTGTTTTTTTTCTATACTTTTCGGGTAATTGAATGTGCAATAGGGTTCATTTTGTTTTCCACCTATAGAGACATAGACTGATTGATAGGGTCTCTCCGTCCATCCGGGCAATTCTCTTACAATGGTTAGGAATTCATCCAATGTTGTATTGTCCAAGGCTTCGATCATTCTTCGTATTGTATATTATTTTGTTCTTTTTTTTACAAAATAATAGTCCGTATTTCTGATATTCAATTTTGTTTTACTGTTTTCCGGTTTTTACTGTTTTCCGGTTTCACTGTTTTCCGGATTTACGTTTTTTTGTTGCAGATTGTTTTCTGGGTCTACGCTTTTTTGTAATTTTTTTAGATCGGTTTCTTTTTCCTCCTGTCTTTTCTTCAGATTCTGCTACAGGTATGGCTACTGGTATTTCCTGTTTCGATTCACCGGGTCCTTCTTCTTTATCGGATTCAGGTAGAGAACCTTTACCGGTGAATGATTCGATCCCAGAAGATACATCTTCGGCAATTTCGGATGTTTTATCCGCGACAGTCTCCATTGTATTCGATACCGATTCTTTCAAATATTCCACTGAATTCCCGATTTTTTCACTTGCAATAGAAATCCCTGCGTTAATAGATGCAGCCATATCATGTGTAGCTTCTGAAAAGGTTGCATACCCCAAAACGGCAACCACCACGGTTGCCATACCTATTGCCGCATATGGAACACCGCCGACACCATTATAGATCGCGTAGCTTAAAGCATCATTGTTTGCGATTGTCGAAAACCCATTTGTAAAAAAGTTGCCTACAGTATTTGCCGTATCTGTTAAAGTCATTGTATTATATTGTTTATACCCTCTACACTACTATTATAAGGTTCGATAATATTTTGTTATCCTCTATTTCTCGGTAAGATATATCCGTGTTATTTTGTTTTTGCGTATCCTATCACGGCACATGCAATGCGTTTTCCAGAATGTCCTGTAGTCAAACTGTCGGGTTGTCCACCTAGACCACAATCATCCGGATCTGCATGAATAATGAGCCCGCGACCAATGATGTTGGCTTCTGTCCCGCGAAGTTCGATTACATTGTCGTAAAACCTGTATTTCGCATTTCCTTCGGAATCTGTATGTAAATTCCCTAAATCGCCCACATGGCGATGTTCAGCACCTGGACATCCATGAACTTCTCCTCGAGGGTTGAAATGCGCACACATGCTTTCGCATTGTTCGCTCATATCTCCACATTCATGAACGTGAAAACCGTGTAGCGCGTTTTTCTTGAGTCCTTGAAGATCCACATCAATTGCAACACGTTTTGTCGCTGGCATTTCAGTAAAACGTACGGTTCCTTTTATTTTTCCGGAATTGAATACAGCGATTGCTTTCATCTATATACTGTCCTCCCAAAAATCCATTAGACCGCCCGCCTTTATATTCACCGTCCGCGGTTTATCCATTCCGAAGAACCCTTTAGCTAATTCTGCGCGGTCCTCTATCGATGTAAGAGGTGTTTCCAATCGATATAGCAGTTTTGCCAACAAGAATAAATGTGTAAGATGTTGAATCTCTGTATGGTTTCGTCCATAGTCCACGGGAAAACGATTATCGGCACCGGGTATGGATTCATAACTTGGGGCATTCAATGGCAATGCGTTGGATCCTTCAATTGCATTGTCTACGAATTCATCTAAAGAAGCGTACGAATATTCGGATACAGCAGTACAATGGAGTTTTGTTTTCCTTAGTAATATTGTATTAGGTGCACATAACAATAAACTATGGATACACAAGTGAATATACATACTATATTTGTATATTCTATTATATTGTCTAATATCTTTCTATATATCTACTATGTACTATTGGATATTCCTATTATCTGATTTACACAATAGAATAACTAGACTATTGTGTAAATATATTTTACGTCGATGAACATCTAATGAATCTGTACTGATGCGCGTCTTTCAGCTTCATCAGCAACCCTATTGCGATAGCTTCTTTCTTCGCGTGCACGTTCTGCCCAGTCGCTCTTAATAGATGGGTCTAATTTTACGTGAAAGTGGCGTTCATACGTTTCAGGACTATCGTAATACAAATGGTGTGGCTCGGATTCACCATACTGTCCACGGCTCCCTTCACCCGAAGCCATACAGACTTTGAAATATAAATATTCGTCTGTTTTCCCTACTCTGCAAGAGGGGTCATGAATACCCGTAATAGCATCGCGAATCATAGTACCTGGTCGAAACCCTGTTCGATAATATGAAATCGGTACTACTTCTCCATTGATATTTCGTTTCACAGTATTGAAATCTTTATCGGTGTTCTTCGATTTGGCATTCAACCGCTGTTTACGGCTGCCCTTCTTATACGAGTGCTCGGATGGAACGGATTCTTCGTATTCATAGGGTTCGAAGTACTCTGGATTCTCCATATACTGTAATTCATTCTCCTCCTCTTGCAAAAGGGCATCTTCTTCATACATAGTTGATGTATCTATATATAGACTAACGCTGATCTAATACTAGGTGTATTACTGGTTGGATACAATATTAATTGTATAGTCTTTATGTAGATTCTCGTAAAATAAATTCAGACTACATTATAGTCAGATGTCCGATTTTCTTATTCGACAACAATTATTACAAAACAAAATTCAGGATCGCATGTCCAAGCTTGCGACTGTATCCAAGGATACGACCAAGGATACGAGATCCAGTGAAAATCCTTTATCTAAAATGTATTCCAACGATGATATAGATACCGATATAGATGAAACAAGTTCTACACAAAGTGAAGAAAACCTAAACGATTCTTCAGAAGAAGACGAAGACGAAGACACATCTTTAGATGAAATTGAGGATGATACAAACTCCTATTTGCGCAATAAATTTTACTTCTTGGACAAAAATGAATCCGCTTTGCAATTTGACGCAGAACATATTTGCAAGGAATACACAGATATTACTAAACCTCTTACGATTTATTTGTGTGGGTATGATTTGATTAGTCAATATAAAGATCCATTTGTACTATACGTATTGCAACAAGAAGGACCCGACCTGATTTTCCCTCATTTTGAGTTTCGTTGTCCAAACAATATACAAACTGATGAATCGGATGAACATGGTCCAATACAGACTTATTTTAAAAACGAATGTATCAAGAATATCTTGGAAATTATGGATTTAGATGAACATTCCGATGCCGATGCTTTAACAGATATCTATAAAGGGTTTGTCCAAGATAAGACAGACGCATCTATTTTGTACTGTTTTTTCGATCTTTCGCGATTTAAACTCCGAGAAGAAAATGCCGAAGCAAAAGAAGACAATAGTTTTGTAAAGCGAATTTGGGCATCTATGGATGAAATATTCTATTGCCGTAAAGTCCTTGGATTTTCTTTAAGTCCCAAGGTGAATAATCTGTTTGATAATACACCTTCTATTCTACATATCAAGGACAGTAAACGCGAGAATATAGAAATACCCATCTCGATGTATATGTGTGAGTATGATACTGCATCAGGTACCTATAAGAATCTGTATAAAGACGAAAATGAAGAATCAGTGTCTTTATTTGACGAACGTATTGACCATCCTATTTTAGGAAACTTTTATTATTTTTCAATGGAACCCATTCAATATGATAACCCATCCATATTCAATATTCGACGTTATCTAGGTTTTCTTAGAGATCCGATTCATGTCATGTATCCATTAACCAGTGTAATAAGAAAAATAGAGGACAAAAAGACGACTCTAGGAAATATTTCTTCCACGATCAGCGAGTCTTTTCCAAATGGTGCAGGGTCAGTTATTCCGAATATTGTGTCTTATTTTTCTGCTAAACCGGATGATTCCAAGACTGTTGAATCCAAAGATACAGAAGAATCCAAAGAATCAGAAGAATCCAAAGAATCAGAAGAATCCAAAGAAACAGAAGAATCCAAAGATACAGAAGAATCAGAAGAAACTCCCTTTGACCAAGAAGCCGTTGAAATGGATCTGGAAACGAAACGCATAGAAAAAGAACAATCTATCGAAGAACAAATCCAAGATTTAATTAATTTAGACAATCCGTGTATTTATTTCCAAGAAATCATATCGCAAGACAGACTTCCCCTTTGGTGTATTAAATCAAAACAATATTTTACTGAAATATAACCGACCTATATTCTAAAGTAAAGTAAAATAAACTAGAATGGAAGAAAAATCAGAGGATAAAACCAATATAGGGTATTTCAAAAATAAAGCAATAAAAACGGCAAATTATATAAAAAATTCAACAGTAGGTAAGGCTGCAGGTTTAGTGTTAACCCCAGTAAAAGAGAATATTCTAGCGATAAAAAACAATTTCACAGGTGAAGAAGATGCAGTGTTGTCCAAGACGCTATTTGGACAGCTATATTTGATGTTTAGAGGATTTCTTGATGTCATCTTGTCTTTTTTGTCTATCCCCTACGTTTCCGAAACACTGTTTTTCATTTTTGCAATTATTTTTGGATTCGCATTCTATAGCTCAAATATTACAAAGAATGGATACACCAATGTCTCCGTTTTTACTGGATATTGCATGTGGGCATGGATTTTCCTTTTCTTGATTGTTATTGTTATCAACCGTCTTATCAAATTCATAAAAAAACTTAGATCTGAGGATGTAAATCCGTGAATGTAGATCGGTGAATGTAGATCCGTGAATTATTTAGTAAATAGCTAGAGTTATATACTAAATTTTACTCAAACATTGGATACAAAAGAATACTCGTCCAAAAATTGTTTCAAAACGGATTCATCCAAAGATTTGTTTTTAATATTACCCGCAAAATGATCCTGTATTTCTTCCGCAATAGGCGGTCTTCCTGAAACGTGGTTAAACATCACTACATAATCATCGATCTGTTTTTTATGACTATTGATACGTTCTTGGATCGCTTTCTCTCTCTTCTCTTGGATTTGTTTCGCCAATTCTTCCTCTTTCTGTCGTTTTATCGCAGCCTCTTTTTCTAGCTCCTCCTTTACTTTCTGTTGCGCAGCCAGTTGCATCTCCATATCATGCACATCTTGCTCTTTCTTTCGCAGCTCCTCCTCGCGTTTCAAGATGTCATTTTCCACACTGATCTCAAGCGCGGTTTTGACTCGTTCTGGAATCGCGATTTCATTCATTGAACCATCTAAATCGGTCTGTATACCGAACTCTATAGACTTCATTTCAAACTCTTGATACCAATGGTGGCGATTTTCGGCGGATGATATCAAAAGATCACACACATCGGGTTTTATCAAATCCTCGAATTTCTCCAATCTGAGTTTACTGTATTTGGTGATATCGATACCAGTTTTGTAATCCTTCATTCCGAATGTCATCATGAATTGTTTCACAATATCGGGCGTAATTGACGGGCTGGTTTCCATCAAACGGTCGAATTCTTGGCGCGACATTTTCAAAAAGGGTTCTGCCTTCATACGTTCCTTGGGATCTTTCGCCAATTCAATCCGAATATTACGCGCGAATTTGTCCCAAGAAATGGCCGCAATACGGTGTCCTTCATTGAGTTCGGATATTTTCAAATACTGTTGGATAGTGGTCAGAATGCCGATAAAAATATTGATGGTTCCGATGATCATGGGTGCGTAAGTCTGATACGCCTCGGGTATATTTCCCTGTGCAAAAGACGCCGTTCCACTAATTGTCGACAATATAATTGCGGGTATTGTATACCACGCCTGCGATCTCGAATACTTCTGATGTGCCTTTGTATGCATCCATTTATAACACTGTGCAACGTCGCACCATTCGACCAATATTTTCTCGTTTTCTACGGACCATTTAATAGGCGGTGTTTTTTCCTTGGGTTTTTGTCCGTCTTCGGCCGTACCTGGTCTTGATAATACCGATTCGCTCCTATCTTGGCGACTGTTTGATTCGCTTCCATTTCCATCGCTCAAGTTTCCGTCGATTGTATCCATTCTGGACGAGATAGACGTACTCTTTTTCAACATAGAATGGGTCGATTTAGATGATCTTGGATTATTTCTATAGGATGACATGAATAAATACTATAATACAATGGTTATATTATAGTATTATAATTTTACTCGTTGGATTCGGTTATCGTATTTGCGTCTTTATCTGTATCCGTATCTATATCTGTAGTCGGATTGATATCCGCAGTTGTTTCGGGTTCTGTATTAGTGGCTGTAGCTGTATCAGTGTCTACGGGTATGGCTATACCTTTAACATCATCATCTAAAACCACGACAATATTTTCGGTTTCTGACTCCGATTTTGAGGGCTGTTTTGTTTCATCCAGGGACGACGCATCTTGGACATTGTCTTCTACATTTTGACTAAATAATACTTCTGTAAAAGAACCACTAACGGCGTCTAACGATTCTTCTTCAAAGTTTTGTATCGAAGGTTTATCCACGAATTCGTCATCCATGTCCAAGAGATTCTCGGTTTCACATAACAAAAGTTCGATTTCTGTGGGATCTTCTTCAGCCAAAGTGTAAAACTCCTCCAATTGTTTGCTATCAATACCGGCATTTTGACGATGTTGGTGATTAGCCAAGATATCGTCCTCGATTTCTGTATGAAATTCCTGGATCTTGGAGAAAAGCTTGGACAAGAACTTTTTCTGCGATGCATGGAAGAATCCAATATAGGAAGTATAGAGTCCGATCTGTTCTCTTATCAACGTATTTTCATATTCCAATGTATGCAAGAAACTGGTTATGGAGATCCCCCCGCGGGCAGTATTATTATAATCCACGATGGTTTGGCTCTTCTTGATAAAGTGTGTATACAGATAGTTCATCAGCTTCAAAATATCGGCGTGGATCGAAATGATGTCCGCCATCTTGTATTCGTGGAAGGGTTCCAGGTCTTTGTAAGGCGTATATTTGTTGTGGTCGGTCTCTATTGTGCGGAGATCGTGGTTCGATTCCGATAGCTGTACCAAGATGATGTGATAGAGTTTGTAATAGTCGCCATACATGCGATTGTTGATCGAGGCTACGGATCTGGACAGGTGATCCATTTCTAAGATGAGGGTTTTGTATTGGAAATAGAAGGAGTCCAAGCAAAAAAGGAAGATTTTCTTGGTATTGTGTTTCACCAAGTCTTGGTACGTAGTCTTCAGTTCGGCTAACTTGATGGCCAAGGTTTTGCGTTTTTTGATGATTTCATGATAGGTTTGCAAAATCCCTTGAAATTCGGACTTTAATTTTTCGATGTCGAATAAGTAAAGCGAGGACATTGCTATAATAGTCCAAGAGAAGTTTTTATCTAGAGGTGAACCTAAGCCGAAGGAGGAGTAAAAGCATTCGATCTAGGTGTTCCTCTTGGCGTTCCTCTTGGCGGTTTCACAGGTTCATATCTCATCGGGGTCGGTTCATTGCAATAGACATACAAATCTCCCATCTTGGTTTTGCCCGCGAAGAATTGATCGTTTAGATCAACCCTCTCCTGAGTCTGTATTTTCCGTGTAATCGTATTGCATGCATCCTCCACATTATTAATGTATAGTGCTTGTATAGTGCGAGTTTTTCGTCTAATACCTTGTATGGCGGGATCTCCCACCATTCATCAATAGGCTGGTGTAGTTTTACTAGAAATACATTCTCCAATGTTTCTGATAAATCGGGTGCGCCCTCTTTTGTGAAAATAATAAACGCGATTTTTTTGTTAGGTGTTGCATTTTGTCGAAACCATTCCAGCATTTCGCGAACCTGGAATTTACTCGCATCGCTAGTGAAATTGATAAAGATGGTCGGGTTTTCAGTTGTCAACATTCCTTTGAAATTCGAGATTTTTTCGTCAAACCTCCGCACTATTGTATCATAGTTCAAGAGCGTTCCCGAAATATCACAGACAAAATCATGGATGAAGATAAATCCATAGATTTTATGTCGTATTTTTTTGGTATGGATCATTTCTAGCTTTTCCATGACGTAGACGCTTTCATAATCACCGTCTTTTAGGTATTGCAAAATAGTATTGAATTCGTATTTGGCTAACATAAACAGAGTTTTTGTCTTATTTATCTGTAGTATGTCATTAATAATAATATAGGGTTCGCACTTATCACCGAAATGCTGGAGATCCATGGTATACATCTTTTGTAAATAATATTAGTACATAGTATTCCTTTATATTTTACAGTTATTTACATCGATGAAAATGGAAATTATCTTATGTAGTAAAGAATTACGTATAACCAGTTTCCAAGAATGTTCTTGGAAAATCGTGGTTGGAAAAAGCTTGATCGCAACACTGGATGAATTTTTCATAGATTTCTTGATAAAGAATCAATTGTTCTGATTTCTCCATCTTCCACCAACCGCATGTTGTCTGTTGTAATTTTATAATAAATACGTTCTCTATAGTTTCTTTTGATAGATCGAAATCGTTATATGTAAAAATAAACAAAACTATTCTTTTGCTTGCAATTTTATTTTCGTTAAACCATTGCATCATTTCAGAAATCTTCATGCCATGTACGTGCGATGAAAAGTTGATGAGAATAGTTGGTGTATTCGACGTCAACATAGTTTTAAAATTTTGGATCTTCTCGTCAAACCTATTTTTTACAAAATCATAATTTGTTATTTCCGAATTATCATGCTTATAATCATGGTTAAATGCAAATTTGTATTTTGTATGATCTACTATATTTGTTTCATTCATTCGTATGGAAAGAAATTCTTTGTTATATATATTTTCAAAACACCCATCCTTCAAATAAGAAATAATATTATTGAAATGATACATACCAAGCATAAAAAGTGTTTTTTTATTGATGGTTAGTATTTTATCGATAATAATTCCCGGTTCGCAGTTATTACCTAAATGACATAAATCTATTTTGTACATCTATATCTTGTATATGTATGCTGTATGTATAGTAATATATACATACAAATATATATTGTATATATGATTTTGATATTCAATATTACTGGAGGGTTTACCGATATGTTAAAAGACCTTTTATGTATTTATAAATTTACTAATCTTTACAAGATTTATTTTACAATAAAACAATGTACCTGTCGTCATTTCTCTAATCCTTGTCATTTTGGACAATACGATGTAGAAGAATTATTTGATGTTTCGTCATTTATCAATAATCCATTTTATGTCAACTACAAAGAAATTGAAAATAATATTACACATAAAAATACATACGATTTTTTTTCGGATAAAGTAAAGGGCAATTTATTTCAGTCTATACAATCTGAAAAACGTATAAAAATGAGAGAAATATTTTCAACAATTATCAAATTATTCAATGAACAGGCGAAGGAATTTATTTTTGTAGGCGGTGGATTTAGAGACTATAGTTATCTAGATAACGTACATGAAAGAATGGAGATAGTAAAAACGATTAAACCCTCTAAAAAAATACAAATAGAATACGATAAAAATATAAATATCCTACCAAAACTATACAATTTGATTCATTATCGTTATGAAGATGACTGGATTCCTTATTTGAAAAAAAATAATTTGCCATATATTATCCCACCAATCGACGAACTTATTGAACATATACCCTTTAAAGAAGACTATAAAATATATATATGTACAAGCCAAATTAATGCATTACAAGAAAAAGGCCTTTTATATAATAATTTGAATACATATGATATTATTTTAACGAAAATAGAAAATGATTTAAATTTTGATGAAAATGGGTTTTTAGATTTTTTGATAGGTATGAATGCACAAGAAGTTTATTGTGGTATTGGTGGATTTTCACAGGCACTAAATGTATTAAAGGGAACAAATAATTATTATCATAAAATGGAAATATTTGCAAAATATGATATATTATGTGATCAAACTATTGACCGATGAACACTATCCGTACTTTATGAGGATTACAATACAATATTCAACAATATAAATTAACATGATAAATGATCGCAAATAATCTTTTTCAACTCACGATTGAATGTTGCATAGGAGAATCGTGTTTTGTCCATTGCGCAAAGATATTTATAAGCAGACGCGATTGTCTCCGCCGATCCAATCTTTGTTTTGGCCTCTTCCAAGCAAGAGAAATAAAAAGGATAATCTGAACCTAAATATTCAATAACCGATGGAAGTGGATTGATCAAGATGGGTGTATTGTTCATGATACATTCCAATACAAGATTATTTGCTATAGTATCATATAATTCCAAGAAAACAATGTGTGTATTTAATATGCTATCGTATTGCGGATTCGGTAAATTGTACAGAAGGCGAGTATTGTGTATTACCTTTATGTAATAATCAATATCTTCTTTTTTGGATGTAGATATAGATAAATGACTATTACTAGGTAATCCTTTTGATAATTCACCATATACATACTGTTCTACATGTGGTCCTTCCTCTGATTTGACAACAATCGTTTTTTCGCAGTTGTCCAGGTGTAAAAATGTATCGAATTTTCGCAGCCACCAGCCCATGGAGACTAGTTTTTTAACGGGGGTTGCTAAATAGTTATCTATATTAAAACGATTCAAAGAAGTAGTTTGCAATGGGTGATACAGTGCATGAATACTTGGACCACCATTCGTAAATTCAGCTTTTGCTAAATCATCTAAATAGGTCTTGTGATAATTGGATAAACAAACTAGTAGTCCGAGATTATCCCTGACTTTTGTAAATCCCTTATTTTTGAAAACCTTTTTATTTGTGTATAAAAAAGTTTTATCAACATCAAATCCACGTTTATCCAGATTTTTACATGGAGGATTATGAATGAACGAGATAAATGGATATTGATACTGTTTAATCGGAATATCTGCATTGTAATAGGGGAATGATAACTCTAACCAGTCATCAAATATGAGAAATGGTAGAGCTATATATTCTGGTTCTTTGTTTGCATTCATTTGTGTATTATTTTTGTAATGGGATTCCGCTTGTTCGCAAGTATTTAATTTGTGTTTCATTGCGTATATAACCCATTCAAAATCGGGATTCTGGTAATAAAACCGATCGCGGAAACAATCTTCGGTATAATTTTCGCTAAGGAAAGATTGGATAACCGCCTTCCATCCAAATCGATGTACACCATATTTTTCGTATTGTGGTTTATACAATAATAAACGATAGGGGGGGGTGTATCGACATGGGTAAAACATTTGTATTATATCTATCATATTGACCGTGAATTTTTTATAATATTCGTAATGGAGCGGTTTTGGAACCGACCCATGGCGAACATGTTGTTTGTAAAATTCGACAATATCTCGAATGCGAATATTCGCAACAAATTGGTTCACATCGACAAAGTCTTTTTCGAATCGTTTGTATTCGTCATAGATATACATGAAGATTGTGTATTCTTCTTCGACCGGTGATTCAACGATTAGATTATTCATTATTATTTTATATTTTGCTACCAAAATATAAACTTTTGTTTACCGCATATTCCTAAATTAAATCCATTTGTAAGGTCCAGATCCATAAACGGGGGTGGATTTGCTGGGTTCTACATCGATCGACAAACGCTCGCCATAGACAATCCAGAAAAAGGCTCCATTGTTTCCGTAGACTTTGAATTGATTGTTGGCTACTTCAGTTGTCTTCAAAGGATTGGAGACGCCTTTTGTAGCTTCGTCATAGATTTCTGTAATATGGACGGTAAAGTTTTTTGCTAAATTCTCTACATAAGCGGGCAACTGGATAACGACGTATTCACCGTTCTGGATAGCGGCTTTTCCACGGTAATATACACCGGCCTCGGGTCCTTCCAAACATGCGTGGACCAAGAACTTGTTCGATTCGTTGGGGTGATCGATAACAAATGATTTTGCGCTTGGATTACTTGTATATTGAACCTTACCTGAAGTTGTATCATATATTAAAGAAGGTAAACAAGTACCTGTTTCAGTATATTCTTGAATATTTGATATATTGTATCCTGTTGATTTTGGATTACTTATGGTCAAACCATTTGCATTGTTCACAATACTGATCGACATTTTTGGTTAGAATATTATATATATACTATACAGGGTTATTATTTCTTATATTTTTGAAATATTCTTCGAATTCCGGATAATTCTCTATTTTTTCTTCATAACAACTAGTTAAATCTTGTTTAAAGAATCTAGGAGGTGAGGGATTCTCTCGAATAGTAATACCCACTTCTGATACATATTTATCAAATACGTTTTGTTGTAAAAACAATCGTTGTAAATGTGTATCCAATGAGTGGAATGTTTCATAATGAATATCAATAGAGGGTATCGAGCATTCTTTTACGATATCATATATTTTGGTTTCTAGTGTGTCGTAATACACTCTTTCACGCTGATATTCTTTTTTATCAAAAAAAATCTTTTTATGGGTTGTATCAATACAACTATATTCATTTAGGTTTCTAGCCTTTTCATTTGATACAAATCTATCTAAAAAATCCCTCTTCAAAAAAATAATACAAGATGAGTTGGTTATAATTTCTTTTGTTTGTTCCAAGGATAAATGATCGTAAAATAATTTGAAAAGAAATGACTCTTCTTTGCAATGTTGACTAATATTCTTTAGTAGTTGCAAGGGATTGTCTTTTATTTTTGTATATAATTCTTTTAATGGTACATTATCATAATTATCTTTAAATTTATTGTATAATTTAAAATCTCCTATACAACATTCATTTTTATTGAATAATTCATAACTAACATGGATATTTGTAAACGATTTTTCAAGAAGATCACAAAAATAATTAGATCCAGTTCTCGAAATAGTTATAACCGTTATCAACGGTTTATTCATTTTTTATATATGTTTAATAGTTATTATACGTATATATTTATATGTTTTTTATTGGACAAATAATAATGGCGTCGTCCAAATAGAATAAACTGGTGCAGCCATGAGTTCGTTGATTTCTTTTTGAATCTCGTCATATTCTTCGTTTATGGTGTCGAATGCACTGTGGTTTCGTGGTTGTATATATCGATCAGGCAACACCTCTAATAATTCGCGACACAGGCTTTGGACCGTAGTCCGTTGTTCAAATGATAAATAAGGTTTAATCTCTAAATAAACGTATGGATTCGAGCCGTGATACGCTACACGGGTCGAAATTTTCTTGGACAAGTTTTCCACAAGACGTGAACTATGTAGTGTATTATAAGGTTCGAATTGTACAAAGGCGAACTGGTATGCTTGGTTGCATTCGTTAATTTTTTGATGCATATCAATATGATGTATTTTACCTAATTCTAGTGTATCGAATTTTTGAACTAGATCGTGTTGAGACACGTTAGCTCGGATGAATGGAATAAAGGCGAATAGCAGTGAAGTGTTCATGATAATTACAGTTTGTTTTACTCGTCCAACTATAGATGAACAAAAAATCAATTTTCTTTGACAATTCGTTCAAAAATAACAAACCAAAATAAAAACAATATATAGTATTGTTTTTATAGTAGAGAAACCAAGAAGAAGAAGATGGATCCCTCAGAACAAACCGTTCCCGAAGTCCCCGAAAAGTTCCGCCCCACCATCGTAGATTTCTGCAGTGATTTGTCTACGACTTTTCCCGAATTCGCCTATTTGTGGAAGCGATGGACTGATCCTGCGTGTCCGGATGAGGAGATACAACACCTCTATTTCTATTGTTTAACGGTGTACCCAGAACGATTTTTTGATATTTTAAATCAAAACGCCGAATTATTTAGCATAGAAAACTCGGACAACACAGCTTTTTTACCCAATGTCGAATTCAAGATGCTTTTTAATTGCCAGGGGGTTAGCGAGAAGACTCGACAGACCATTTGGAAGTATTTGCAAGTGATCCTCTTTATTATTGTGGGATCCGTAAAAGATTCGAATCAATTCGGGGATGCAGCGGCCAATTTGTTTGACGGTATTGATGAAACCGATTTGCAAGACAAGTTGAAGGATGCTATGGCTTCTATCGCCACCTTCTTTCAAGGATCTGAAGGATCGATAGATCCGACTAATGAAGGATCCTCGGATCCGACTCAAGGAGCAGAAGACCCTTTCAATCCCAATATGCAAGCCGCATTCGAAAAAGCATTTTCATTTATGAACCAGGAAGGAGACGAGGGATCATCAACAAGACCCGATCCCAAAGGACCAAGACCAAGCAATTTACCCAAGCCAGAGGATATTCATGATCACTTGAAATCCCTCTTTGATGGCAAGATCGGAACTTTAGCAAAAGAGCTCGCCGAAGATATCGGCCAAGATTTAGCAGATTCTTTGGGAGGCGACCTTTCGGATATGAAGTCAACAAAAGATGTCTTTGCCAAGCTGATGCAAAACCCCCAGAAAATCAGTGGACTAGTGAAAACCGTCGGAGAAAAGCTCAATCAGAAGATGGCGGCGGGCGATATTTCGAAAGAGGATATCATGAATGAAGCCGGAGACATGATGCGCCGTATGAAGGATATGGGTGGTGTAGACCAATTCGCAGACATGTTCAAAAACATGGCCAAAGGTATGGGTGTGAACATTCCCAAGGGTGCCAAATTCGATACCAATGCTTTGAAACAGATGGAGCAAAAGATGACCGCGCGGGATAAATTGAAGGCACGCGCCGAAGCCAAAAAACAGAAGGCTACCATGGAAAAACTCGCAGAACAAGCCAAGTTGCAAAAACAAATGGCGGATTATCAAGCCGCCGTAGCCCGTGGCGAAGTGTATAGCATGGAGGAGACCGACAAACCCGATAATTACGTGTTTTCACTCAAAGGCCAGGAGAAACAGGCCAAGTCGGTACGACCTATCCAAGAACCATTAGAAAACACATTGATAGAATCGGTCGCATCTTCTTCTTCTTCTTCTGGTTCAACTACATCTCTAACAGCTAATCAGAAAAAGAAATTGAAGAAGAAAGAGAAAGCCAAGAAGGAAAAAGAAGCAGCGGCGGCATTATAGTAAAATCCGCGCCACAAAATAAAGGATAGGTAAATAAGCGACGTAGTAGCACCATAATGCTCCGGCTACTGATTGTTGGTAAAGAATAAAACTAGAAGTATATGTTAACAGAGAAACTAATGCGAATTTAACACCATACTTTACACCCAAAATTAATATACTACACATCGTGAGCGTGAAAAAGATATACACTAGATGGTGTCCTTTCATATTATTCCATTTCCAATACAAATGGTTTGTTTCATTTTTGAGTGTGCATTGATCCGAAATGCTCAAAGATGTAAAAAAAGGAATCGAATAAATAGTAATAATTATTGCATAAATACACATTATTGCGATAATAAACCTACTCATCTTAGGTCTCGCAATATATAGAATGATAAGTCCTAATACAATTGGCTGAAGATGGTTCAATAACATACCCATAATGGATACCATTTGATTGTAATTATCACAAATTTGGTGTCTCCATAGCAAAAAATCGATTCCTTGCATCAAAGACACATACCCTAAAAAGAAACCAACGACTTTATCTGGAGTAGTTCCAAGAGAAATACATAAAGCGGATCCTATAATACCTGCAGTAAAGGATACTATACTTGCTTGTTCCGAGAAACACATATTATATTATTTATCAAAAAACAATATTATTACTATAACTTTATATAATATTGTTTACACCGATGAACATTTGAGTTCGCACACTTTGTGTGCGTCTCCAATTGATCTATCGCTAACGTTGCCATTGAACACTATCCGCACAAAGTGTGGATAACAATGTTCAAAGGTGTATACTCTTGCAGTCTATTATCGAGTGATACTCAAAGCATAAGGATTACCCTTCAATTGTGCCAAAACATCACCATTGGATCGTTCTGCTTGTGCACCAGAATACAAGGTCTGTTTACCCTGCAAACGTCCCAATTGATCGACTGAAGGAGCAGAACCGTAAGGCATAGCGCCAGCTGGTGCTCTATTATTAGTCAAATATGATGCACTGTCCTGACTAGTGATATTGACCTGATTATTGAGGAGCGCCATGTTTCCGGGCACCATACGTCCATCGATTGTGGACGATTTAATATCGTTATTACGCTGACGATATTCGGCATCATAATTGCGTGCTTGGCGATTATTCGCGCCGGCACTTGAGTTTCCTGCGTAGTACACCGATTGATTCATACGCGCATTCACAATGGGTTGATGTTTTGTAATAGCATAAGCACCGCCGTTCTGCAAAGCGGATGCATTTGATTGCAAGTGGAATTTTGCATTTTCTGTTGTCTCGCGAATGGTTGTGGGTGCGCGATCCGCCGGATTCATAACATATGAACTGGCCACTGTTGTTCCCGCATCACCGTAGGTGCGCAAATTTCCAACCACGTTTTGGCGTCTGGAAGGTCGCAACACATCGAGCAAAGGCGAAACAACTGCACCTAAAGCACCACCCACCATTCCAAAATAACTATTGTCTCCGCTCGCCTGATTCGCCGAACGATTATTTGGGTAGGCATAAAATGATTTGGCTTCATAATCCGATTCTACTGCGCTACCATTTCCTACAGCACTCGCAGGACCCAAAGGTAAAGACCCCAAATCAATGTGTCTGGAAGGCATGTATTCACCATCCACGT
>Ga0136644_10001438_pt1 | contig 18895 bp, 16 predicted proteins | sample C_130820_EF_Meta_FD_94780 | JGI IMG/M metagenome (GOLD analysis project Ga0136644, IMG submission 94780) | Freshwater microbial communities from Lake Croche, Canada to study carbon cycling - C_130820_EF_MetaG (v2) (version 2) | ecosystem: Environmental > Aquatic > Freshwater > Lake | place... | reverse complement strand
TAAGAATCGAAAGTATTTACCTCCTTGTATAAGTTGCTCTTCAGCGACTTTAGCAGTGACTTCATCATCTTTATTTGATAATACAAATTGTTCTTGTGTAGTTAATAGATTATCCCATACATAATCTAAAAATACATAAGCAAGTATAGTTCTATATTCCACATTATCTTTCATAGTTTTATACAACCAGATAATACTTTCTAAACTCTCAGCAGCACTTGCTTGTGCTGATTTAACTGTAAGCTTCTTACTTAAGATTTCTAGCACACTTTGTTGTAATTTTAACTCTAAAGATCCAATTTGTATCTTTTTTGCCATAAATAAAATAGTTTCCCAGAATTTATTGATAAAGCTTTTTTCTTCACCAGAATCTTCTATAACAGGAACAATTGCTTCTTCTACTTTAACTTTTTCTCTTATTGGAGTAAAATCATCAAGTTTTACAGGATAATTGGCAATACGCATTGCTAAAGGTATATCATCATAATTTATTTTAAGAGGTTGAAATAAATAGAAACCATTTTTATATGTTAAATATCCTTCTTTTTTATTTACTACTAATCTGAATGATTTATTATTCACAATATCATGTAAAATACTATATAAGGCTTCCACAGGGATACCAGATAAATTATCAACTAAATCTTCAGCGCGCATTAATAATAACCCTTCATCCTCTTCTTTTGTTTCAAAAAGTTTTTTAATAACTTTTTTAATCTGAGATTCTCTCCAACGAGCATCATATTCATCATATGTTAATGTACTTGTTTTATCAACATCAATATCTATAGGCTCAGAGCAAGTATATTTACATTCCATCCAATCACACATATTTGTATAATTCTGATCGTTAATATTTACTTCATAATTATGTCCTTGAGCGTCTGTTTGTTTTGAAACTGGAAGTCCTTGAATAATATTTACATTTATATTTAAATTACAATCTAACGCATATTGTTTAATAACTCTAGATACTTTACCCATTTGTAATGCTTTCATCATTCCTAAACGGTACATATACATATCAGCAGATTCTTTATTTGCTATTGTATTTACTAATAAATATATTGTTGTATTTCTTTGGTCTTTTGGAATCTTTGGATGTACATGACTACATGTACGAATTCCGCGACCAAGAACTTGTTCCATTTTATTCAAGTGAAACCAACTATCTACAACATAAATTTCACGAATAAATTTCAAATCAATACCTTCACTTGCCACTTGAGAACCAATCACAACTTTAATATCTGCGCCATTGTAGTTACTAGAGGCTCTTTCAGCAATAACTGCTTCATTATTATTTGGACTAATATCTTTGCGGCCAGTTAATAATACATACTTCGCTGGAACAAAACTATGGTCGCTCGTCTTATGCTCTTTTTCACGGGCTTCACATAGTGCGCATTGACGACCAGACTCAACTTGTATACCATCATATAATAAGCCTCTATCTCTTCCATAAGGGGTATATCCATTTGCTTCTAGCGCAAGTGCTAAAGGTAAAGCACCAGATTTAATAAAACGACTATATACAAATACTGGACCTCTTGATTTACGAATATTCTTAATAATGAACGCAGACTTTGGTGAATGATTCACTAAATTTGTATCTATCAACCATGTTGGCTTCCCTAGTTTTGAACTAAACCTTGTGAAATTACGAATACTATGTGCCCTATCATCAAAGGCGTTATCAAATCCTGTATCACGAATTCTAGATTCTATATCTATATCTTCATCTATTGCTGGATAAATCCAATTCCCAGATTGGACTATTGTATCAATACTATTAACACCTAATCCATATTGCTCAACACTATCTTCTACAACCTTTACATAAGTAGCATAGGTTTGTTCGCCATATTTTATTGGAACAATTGGAAGACGTAGCAAACGTTCTTTTTCAACATCGCTTAATTCAACAGATTGATTATTCATCGTTAAACTAGGCCATATATCTAACTTAGGAGATTTATGAGGATTTAGACGGATAGGAAACGATATTGGGGTTTCACCACGCATATAACTCACATATGCTTTTACAACTTTTCCAAATATATCACGGCCTTCTGGTATAAAATCACCTTTCTGATTAAAGATATCAGACGTTTTGAGTTCAGCACGTTTATCATTTTGAAGTAATAAATTTAATAGGAAAATAATTTCTTGATAATTATTGTACATAGGAGTCGCAGTTAATAATACAAGTTTCATATTTAATGCATATTTGAGAAGACGTGTTAAACTTGGTGTAAGTTTCTTACCCTCTTGTGCATCAGTTAGCTCTGCGAGTCCACCAGGCGCATCAAGATTTTCTTCTTCTTTTTCGCCCGGAATATCACGTAAATTATGCGCCTCATCAATAATCATACATTTTCCAGAAAATTCATTTCTTATAAGTTTAATTTCCTCCAATCTACGTGTTTCAGGATCTTTGATATATGATGATACCCTAGCAACAATACGTTCAATATATTTAGCAAGTTGTATATAACCCATAAATTCATAACGAGAATTTATTAAAGATTTAACCTTTTTTTCAATAATTTTTCTGTCTTTTTCATATTCAGTACCGGTTAATTGTAAATAGAGATTTCCAGTACAACCTCTATGTACGTTTTGTATATTCGTATCATCAGATATAGTAAGATTATTTATGTCAAATATAGTTCTTGTAAAATTTGGCTGAATATTTGGCGGTGCAATTATAAATACCTTTTTTCTAGGAAAAATATGTAAAAATGCTTCTGTGACTGATATTGCAGCACAACTTTTTCCTACCCCTACGCCATGGTACAATAATACTGAGTTATAGGGTGTTTTACCGGATAAATATGTACTAACAAATCTCTGAACGGGACTTATTTCAAAATCTACACGGCCTTCGCATGTAGCTAAATCCTCAATAGATTCATACTTGTTTTCAGCAAACTCTCTTTTATGAAATAATTTCATAAGAAAATTTTCATCTTCAACACTTGGGTATAAACCATATTCATCATCAAAATCAGTATCATCAGGAAATAATCCTCTTAATGTAAGTTCACTAAACATTAATTTTCTTCTAGATGGATCAGTCTCAACTAACCACTGCTCTAATAATTCTTCCTTATTGGTTGCCATCTATACAATATTAACAAGTTCGTAACGGGCAATAGTTGCGCAATAAACTACTTGCCCGTAGCAATACTTCTTTCTTTTCAATGTTTTCAGGTCGTATTTTATCTAAACATTCTTCTAATGAGAACCATCCAATATCGCCAATTTCTTGAACCATATGGGTGTTTGTAGTATCATATATAACTTCCTTAGTAGAATTATACATAAATATAAAATACCTATGGCAATAATGTATATGATTACTTCCAAAAAATGTTTCACTCAATGATTCTAAATTACGAATAAAAATAACATCTTTTTCATGAATACCGGTTTCTTCTTTTAGTTCACGTAATGCGCATTGTAACTCAGATTCATGTGGGTCTCTTCTGCCTTTCGGAAATCCCCATTCTGGCGACGTCCATGGTTTTTCTACATTTTGAATCATAGATTCTAATGATGGAGTTCCAGTGCGAAGGCTATCAAATTTTTCTTTCGCAGATTCTTTATCATTTTTATAGGTTTGAGACTGTTCTTTGGGAGCGCCCCATAGTTGATTCCATAAAGTTTCAAAATCTTGTGTAAGAATCTTATTATGTTCTTCTGCGGTCATAGTATTGATATGATATTGGATATAATCAGTATCAGTTAATTTATATTTACCACGTATAATTTCAATAAATCCTAGACTATCACGACGTTGTATCATTAAGTATTTAATATCTTTCATATAATTTTCAAATCCTGATATTGAATTTCCATTTTTAAGTAATTCTTTTGCTTGATCGAACCCTTCTGGGGTTTTTATAACTATACATCCATAACTTGTAATAGGAGCAATACAACTTTTAACATAATGTCCATAAATCCCGCAATTTGTACAAAATAGTGTTTTCTTTATTGTCATATAATCTATTTAATATATAAATTAAAGGTTTAGACCTATTAGATGAAGAAAAAAATACCATATTTATTAATTTTTATAATTATAATATTAATTATCATATTAATATTCAATAATAATATAAATAATAATGAAAAATTTCAAACAAATCAAGTATATAATATTATAATTATAGCAGGACAATCAAATTCGAAAGGTACCGGATCAAGAAATATAGGGTTAAATGCTTCTAAATACGGAGCTATATTAACAATACCTGATGATAGTATTGATAATGATATTAAAATGTTTGATACATTTCATTCTAGAGTGCTATCGGCACAAAATCCAATTTCTACATTAGAATCTTGGTCATCTGTGAATAAAAGAGCTGATGTAGGAAATCATTTTGATAATTGTAATTTAGTAGGATTTGCTTTAACTTTTGCAAAAGCATATAAATCATATCGTAATAGAACACCTAATTCTCAAATTATGATAGCAGGTTGTAGTTATAGTGGGTCAGGATTTAATACTGCTTCCAAAGAATTACCATATTGGTGGAGACCAACAGATAGTAATATTACATATTACAATCCAGACCCAAATAAAAAAGAAACTGGTAAAGTATCAAGTTTATATTTAATGACAAAAAATAAATTATTAAATATGAAAAATAATATTCATCATAATTCCAAAGTTGTTGCTATTTTATGGCATCAAGGTGAAACTGATTCTGGATATATATATAATACAGCAAACAAAAATCAATATTTATCTTGGGTAACTGAATTATTTAGAAATCTGAGAAATGATGTAAAAAATATATTTCCTCAATCATCAACAAATGTTCCTATACTTCTTGGAGGATTATGTCCTGAAACATATAGAAATAGAATAACAGGTAAAACAACTACTAGTGGATTTTCTAATATGACATCTTTTATAAAAAATACTATTGTTCCTTCAATATCAAATAGTTATTTTGTTTCAGCAGAACCAATCACTGGTTTCCAAAGATATTTAGAAGGAGATAATGTTTTAGATAGTTCTGGTAATGAAATTCAAGCAAATACTGGTAATTACCATTTTTCTGCAGATAGTCAAAGAGAATTTGGAAAAAGATATTATTCAGTATTTAATTCTATTTAAAAAATGCGGAGAACATGTTACTATACTATATTTATATTAAATAGTATGAAGTTACCACCAAGTGTATGGGGTCCATTTTTTTGGCATACAATTCATATTACTGCTTTAGCGTATCCTACGAAACCAAATTACGCAGAAAAAAAAGCAGCGAAAGAATTTTTTGAAAGTCTTCAATTTCTTTTACCATGTCCAATTTGTAAAGAACATTTAAAAGTACACCTACGGAAATATCCTATTACACCTCATTTAGATAGACGTGAAGATTTATTCAAATGGACGGTAATTCTACACAATGAAGTGAATATTTCTTTAAAAAAAGATACATTGACGGAGTTAGAAGTATTATATTATTTAAAAAGACTTGGTGCACGAGGTACAAGTCCAGTGATAAACAAAGATATGCTTGATGAAATTGATATGCGTTCTATGGTAAAAGGTGGATTCATTGGAGGCGCATTAGTTTTTACAACTGGGCTTTGTATTTATTATTTCTCTAAGCAAGAGTAGTAATGGGCGTAGATATAGAAGATTTATTTGAAGGCCTACAGATTCCTAAAGAAGAAACAAATATCCTTAAAAAAGACACTAAAAAGGTTGTTGTAAAAGCTAAACTTAGTAATGAAGAAATGGAAGCAAAAGAAGGTATTTATTGTACTGAAAAAGACGCTGATAAAATATTTGATGAGGATGTTGATGTATATGTTGAAATGGCAGATGGGAAAGAAGAATTACTCGCTAAGTTTCGTAAAAATGTTATACCAAAAGAAACTATTAAACTTGGATGGGAGGCGTTTTATGAAACATCTGCGCCATCGAGAAATCGCGGAGCTGCTGCTGGGCCTATACAATTGAAAAGCGCATACTGGAAAAAACGAAAACCAGTGGAAGTTACAAAATGGTCAACTCGTTACGTACAAGATGGCAAGGTCTCAAAAATGAAAGTGAATAATAATGTATTTAGTAGTGTTTTAGGATATTTTGAAGAAACACCATTTATGAAACTTCCTTGTAGGCTTACATCATATACACAAAGATATTTTGAAAATTTTAAAAAAGGAACTCCTTTTATTCAGTATTTGAATAAATGTTTTAAATCTCTTACACCCACAGAGTACAAAAAACAATTAGCTAGAGCAAAGAAACAACCAAAATTTCGTATTGATGATACTGCTTTTTCATCTGTAACAATTAATCGTAATTTTAGAACTGCGTTACATATGGACGCTGGTGATTTTAAAGAAGGATTTGGTAATTTATCTGCCATTGAACGAGGGCAATATAGTGGCGGCCATACAATTTTTCCAAGATATAAAGTTGGGTTCAATGTGCGAACTGGTGATTATCTTGCTATGAACGTACATGAATTTCACTGTAATACTGAAATGACCGAAACACCGTCACAAAAAGCATTTAATAAAAAGCTACCAAAAATATATTTTCAAGACCCATCTACCGGCACATTAGGAGGTGAAAAAAACTTTAGTCGCATATCATTTGTATGTTATTTAAGAGAAGGTCTAATAGATTGTAAATCAAGCGAAGCAAGCGCATATTATAAGAGAATTGAGTTTGATACAAAGAAGGGTGATTTACGTAAATACAATAAAACTCTTAAGAAGAACAAATAGATGGAAGCAACTGCATCAACATTGCCAAGAACAGTTACAACTGAATCTGTTGTAAATAGTTCAAAATATTTATTTTATACTAGTGTTGTAGTATTTATTATATTTTTAATTCTCTTTTTTATACACTATTTTTTCGTTCCATTCTTACCTTCTATGTTTCCATCAAAATTAATAATATCTAATACTAATACTGATAAAACTGTTAGTTATAATACTGTATCATTATATAAAAATACACCTTCACCAAGTAATACAAAAATGGATTTTACACCAAATATAACAAATATATTTACTGATAATTTTACACTATCATTTGATTGCTTTTTGAACGGGACATATAAATCTACAGATGTTCCTCGTGTATTATTATATTTTGGCGCATCTTCAATAAGTAGTATTACAAATAGTAATTTCAAAGAATACAAAGGAACTTCTGAAGGAGAAACACCAAAATTATTAGATGCAAGTAATAGTGATTTATTAAATAAAATTACAGGATCAAACTTTGTAATCTACGTAGATCCTGTTAAAAATGATATGAAGATTGGCATCTATACAGTTGATACTGCTTCTCCACCTACAACTCGTCTAGAAATTGCGTCTATTATAAAGAATATACCAATTAATCAAGCATTCAAAGTTACAATGGTGCTAACCCGTAATTTTGTAGAAGTATATATGAATAAAAAGCTTGTAAATACTTATAAAGTTGGAAGTTTATCGCCGACAACTGCAAACCTAAACGCTGTTGGAGCAAACTACGGTATTTACACACCAATACAATTTATTGGTGATACAATTCAAATAGCGAATCTACAATTTTATAATGGACCATTAACTAGTATTCAAATACGTAATTTAATTCCAGATATAGTCAAAAATACCATTTTTAATCGTGGATAAATTAGATGGAAATATATATATTTAGTGGAATAATAATATTAATTCTATTATTTTTAATATTAATATTCGTCCCTATACCATTTAGTGGGTTACAAGTACAAGATAATAAAAATTATCCATTAAATACTAAAACTACGATATTTGATTCAAGTTCTTTTCAAGATAAAGGTTCATGTAGTTTTCAAGGGTTCTTTTATTTAGAAAGTCTTCAAAAAACTGGAACTGCTACACCATGTACTACTTCGGCTTCAGACCCAACTTTACCAAACTGTAATACCGGTCGTTATTCATTATGTGCGTGTGGAGGACCTGTGGGAAATGAGTGTACAAACTGTAATCATCAAGGATATATTCCAATTATTAATATTAATAATGTTATTATTCTTGAAGGCCTTGGCGCCCCCGATGCAAGTCGTCAAGGTAAGGCATCAGTACAACTAACAATTAAAACACAATCTTCGGGTGCGATTGAAGATGCTTCTGGGGGTACCATATTAAATCCTGTAAAACATGCGAAAGATATTTCAGGCAGTGATACTCATAGCGAAGATCAGTATAGTGATTTATATATTGAAACGTTTGTCTTACCCCATTTACCATTTCAAAAATGGACGATGATTACGATAAATCGTGAAGGTAGAAGATTTGATATATACTATAATAACACTCTTGTATTATCAAAACATACAAGTGCGAATGTATTCCCTCGTGTTATAGATAAAACAGTCAAAGTTGGTAGCCCAGCATTGAATGGAGCATGTGGATTTTTTAGTATTTATGACACACTTCAAAACGCTAAAGCAATAGAAGGTCAGTATAATTCTTTAACAACTACTAAAGGTTCTCCTTTATTTAATAATAATCCTCCCGACATCGCATTTACTAAGTTATCATTAGACCGTTTATCTAGTGGTTCCGGTGTTCCAAATATCCCTTCATTGTGTTCATCTGGAGATTGTATTAATTCTCCACAAGTCGCACCAGCAAAACCATATTATAATTGGCATACAAATTACGCATAATTCTATATAGAGAGAAGAATGGAAGCAGCCCAGCAAGTTGTTAGAAAAAATATTAATCCTATACGTCGTTTTGGGGTTAATGCATTAATATATCTGGCAACCATTGTTGTAGTAGCAGTATTTATTTATTTTATTTATAAATATATTACTGGTGGATCTACTTTACAACAGAATGTAGTTCTAAAAGATAAAGTTGTTGCAAAGATTGATGGTACAAGTAGTGACAACTCAAGAAATAATATCAAAATCCCTTCAGGAATATATGATGGTGGAGAATTTACATTAAATTTCTGGATATATGTATCAGGTTATAATTATCGTCAAGGGACAAGAAAGCATTTAGTTGAAATATACTCTACTGGAACTACAGGAAATCCTTTCTCTACAATTCTAGTAGCATTAGGAGGATTCAAGCCTACTTTAATGGTTAGAGCGCATACAATTCCTTCTGATGCTCCTACACCAGGCGCACGTGTCCATAAATATGGTATAGCTGATTGCTCTGGCAGTAACGCTGATGATTGCTCTGGTGGAAACCCAATTGATTTTCATAAATTAACTGATACAAATTATAGTCCTCAAAATAATGTAAATGATAATTCATTATTTACCACTGATATTGAAAATTTTTTTAGGCAAATGACAGTCGATGAACCATCAAGCACATGTGATGTTAAGGATATATCGTTACAAAAATGGGTAAATGTATGTGTTACTATGAGTGGTAAGACACTAGACATATATCTAGACGGTAAGTTAATAAAAACATGTATATATAAAAATTATTTCAAGGTTGATAGCGCAAATGGTGTAGCCCTACGTTATTTACAAGGAGGTGGTTTTGATGGCTATTTCTCTAGATTACAAGTATTTAATAGTTCATTAAATCCCGATGAGATTTACAAGACATACATGGCAGGGCCAACTGGGTCAAGTCCAGCAAATGACCCGGTGTCATTTATTAAATATATTTTTACTGGTTAAATATAGTAAAATAAGATGTCATCAAGTACCGCTGGAGAAATTGCATTAGGTTTAGGCGTATTTGCATTTTCTGGTGCCGCATTTTATGTAGTCCAATCTGTATTTAATATGGCATCAACAATTCAAAATCGATATTTAGATATTCTACCTTATACCGCTTCTTCAGGAGACGGTCAAGTTATTATACATCAAGATCCTAATGTATATTCTGACGCTAAAACAATTATTCCATCCGACAATGAAAGAACAGGTATTGAATTCTCGTATAGTTTCTACTTAGTTGTAAATGAAGCTACATTTGATAATGAAGGTACTGATAGTCTTAAATGTGTTTTTTACAAAGGAAATGATAATAACCCTTGGCCTTTATTATCTCCCGGTGTCTTTATAAGAAATACTACAAATACATTACGCATTATATTAGGAAGTTTTAATGATGCGTATAAGCATATTGATATTGAAAATATTCCAATTAAAAAATGGTTTCATGTTGTATTAAATTATAAAAAATCTGCTTTGGAAGTCTATATTAATGGTAAATTAGTAAATAAGATGACATATGAGGATGCGCTTCCTTATAATAATTATGGTAATATTAACATATTTACCACTATAACAAAAAGAGTAAATTTACCAAATAATAGAAATATCGATTTTAAAGGCCCTATAGATGGTAAAATTAGTAATTTAACATATACCCGGTATGCTCTTTCATTTACTGAAATTCAAAAACTATTTAATAGAGGTCCATCAAATACTTCCAAAGCTGCGGCCAATGTTGAACTCCCGCCATATTTAGCAGATTCTTGGTGGACGAATCAATAATTCAATTCCCATCTAAATAAATGAAACAACTTATTGTAGCATAAACAGATGACAGGAGGTGGTTTATTAACACTTGTCGCATACGGACAACAAAATATTCTTTTGAGCGGCAATCCACAAATGACCTATTTTTATAAAGCATTTCGTCGTTATTCCCATTTTTCTATGGAAAATGTAACAACGGCTCTAGAAGGACCTTCAGAACTTTCTTACGATCAAACAATTCGATTACGTGTGAAAATTGAGCGTATTGGTGATTTAGTTTCAGATATGTATTTTAGTTTTCGTATTCCAGATATATATAGTAAATATATAACTCCAGACCCTACAAAATCATATAATTCTCAATATGAATTTCAATGGAGTCGCTATTTAGGAGCAGCAATTATTCAAAATGTTGGATTTTATGTTGGAGGACAAAAAATTCAAGAATTTGACGGAACTTATATTATGAGTCGTGCTCTTTTAGATTACGACAAAGATAAGTTACAAAAATGGAAAAATCTTATTGGAGATACTCCAGAATTAACAAGTCCCGCAAATAGTTTATATGGAGGTGGAATAGTAAATCAAGGATATCCAACTGTATTAAATAATACTACTACTACTGGCGCACAATTTAATAGACCATCTATTTTTGGACGTGATATTCATGTGCCACTCCCATTTTGGTTTACAGAACATACTTCACAAAGTTTGCCTTTAGTTGGATTACAATATCATGATTGTGAAGTTCAAATTACTCTCAATCCAATTAATGAATTATATAATATCCTCGATGCTTCTGGATTTCGCGTTGCACCAGGATTTGCAGTAAATTCTGACACAACTAGTATTCAAACAAATATACCAATATACGCAAATATAGCTGATACTGCTACACAGATGAAGAATTTCTTAGTAGATTGGGGATATAACACGCCAAATTTTAATAACTGGCCGTTAAACCCTAGAATACAAACAACATACATTTATCTTACAGATAATGATAGAAAAGTATTTGCTTCCTCACCACTATCATATTTATATCAGGAAGTAAGAATGTTTCCATTTTTAGGACTTTATAACAGACAAATTCTTGATGTAGAATGTCATAATCCTGTATCAAGGATATTATTTATATCAAGGCGTTCTGATACAACATATAGAAATGATTTTAATAATTTAACAAACTGGTGTTCGTATCCTAAACCACCATTTGTACCAACACCAGGCGCATCACAATATTTACAAAACTATAATTCTTCAGGACTTTTAATACCTCAAGGGCAGATTGAAACGATTCGAGCATTACGAGTGTTAGCAGATGGTAATGAGATTCAACAAGAAAAACCTATTGATTATTTTACAAAAATTACACCATTTCGTAGTTTAACGGGCGATTCTTATGATTTAATACCAGTTTATAGTTTTAGTTTACATTCCCCAACAAGTCAGCCGGCAGGAAGTATTAATACATCAAGAATAAGGAATTTTCAAGTAGAAGTTGATGTGTATCCATTGCCACTAAATACAACATATACATATAATTTATATTTATACATTGAAAGCTATAATTTCTTTGAGGTTACCGCTGGAATGGGAGGAAAAAGATTTGCTGTGTAAAGTAGTATGAACGCAATAGATGTAAGTGGTGCTATAAATTCTCTAGATCCAGCTACACCGGCTATAATTGCATCGCAACAAATGGCTTCTAGTTTAGGCGGAGGATTAGGCGGGGTTGCTTTATCATTGCCTGGTGTTGGAACTTCATTTTCTAATTTTTTAAATGATATTGGTGATAACTTACGTAAGTCTTTTAATTATGTTAAATCAAGAACACCAGGTGCTATTGCTAAAGCAAATAGTGCTGCTAGAGATAGTTCTGGTAATAAAGTAGTTGAAACAACAGCACAAAAAGCAGAAGCATCATTTAGTTATTTCTTTTCAACAGTCTTTTCACAAACATTATATATAATACTTTTTATAATAGCCTTGATGCTAGCATTTTTAGGGTCATCTCTTGCCGCAAATTATGTTGGCGTTGGTAAACCCGTAGGGTATTACATTTATTATATGTTTTATGGATTTCTTCTATTTCCTATAGCAATTCCTCTTGCTATATCTAAACATTATAGAACCGGCGAACCATTATTTTATGCTATTTGGGCACCTATGATTGAGGGAAAGTTTGGTTTATTTTCATATGATATTGGTAATAGCATAGGTATGATTGGACCATCCGCAACTGCTCAACGTATAAAACAAGTACCAATAACTGGATTATCGACAAGACAATTATTACCGCCTAAATAATTAATAATAAATCTATAAAGAATGACGGATAAAGTAAAAGGTTTAACAACATTTCCTTTTGTAAGTGTTGTAACACCTACTTACAATAGAAAACGATTTATTCCATATTTAATAGAATGTTACAAATCACAAACATACCCAAAGGATAAAATGGAATGGGTTATTTATGATGATGGTACAGAGCCAGTTGGTGACTTCTTCAAAAATCTACCATTTCCAAATGTGCGTTATATTTATAATGACGAAAAACAAAATATTGGTTATAAAAGAAATATGTTAAATAGAGAATCAAAAGGTGATATTATTATAGCAATGGATGATGATGATTATTATCCTCCAGAACGTGTAGCGCATGTAGTAAATAGGTTTCGTTCTCAACCTAAAATACAACTTGCCGGCTCTTCAGAAATTTACATGTACTATACAGATATACAAACTATTTACAAGCTAGGACCATATCATCCAAATCATGCTACAAATGGAACAATGGCTTGGCTAAAAGTCTATGGTGATAATCATAAATATGATGAAACGGTTACACATGCTGAAGAAAAATCATATTTAGATAATTATTCGCACCCAATGATTCAACTTGACCCTAATAAGACAATGTTAGTGATGAGTCATAGTGAGAATACGTTTGATAAGAAAAAGATGCGAGAGCAAGAAAATCAATTTATTAAAAAAACAAGTATGAAAATAAAAGATTTTATTAAAGAATCTAAGTTAAGAGATTTCTATAAAAATGCCTAAACATACAAAACATCTATTATTAAGAAAATATGAGCGATCAATCTGCTTTAAGCATATTACATCAAGCATTTAGTAATAGTTTGGAAGACGATGATATAAAAACATATGCCCCAATAGATTCATTAAAAGTTGGATTGCGAAGACATCAACATGCTGTAATTGACCGAATGAGTGAATATGAAAATAATTCATTAAATGGTAAGATAATTGAAAATAGTAAACTATATTGTAAATATGGTATATTAGGGGATTCAGTAGGTGTTGGTAAAACCTTTATGGTATTAGGGCATATAGGTTTAATAAAATCACAAAGAAATATAATAGATTTTCCTAACTTTAATACGCATAGTAATAAAAATATGTATAGTTTAGAAAGTCATATAATAAAAGATATTTCTAATGTTGGATGTTTAATTATTGTACCTCATACATTATTTAGACAATGGTCAGATGAAATAACAACAAAGACAAATCTAAAAGTTGCATTAATGAAAACAAAGAAGCATGTTTGGAGTGATACATTTATGGGTGAAGTAAAAGGCGCAGATTTAGTTCTTATTAGTAATACACTCTTCAAAGAACTTTATATTAGGTCACAAGAATTAAATTTATTTTGGAATCGTATCTATATTGATGAGGCGGATACAGTAGAGTTAACTTCTTCACTTTTAAGAAATCCTTTGCCGACTAATTTTATTTGGCTTATTACCGCTAGTTTCAGTCATTTACTTTTTCCAAATCATTATCATTTATACATTTATAATTCAACTTATAATACTTTTAAAGTAAAATATACTATACCTCCAGAAATGGACGCATTTTTACAACAAACAAATAGACCAAATCAACAACTGTTTTATTTAACCGTGTATACACGTTCATCAAAATATTTGAATGAGATTATAAATGGAACTCACCCTTTGCGCGGCCATAGTATAATACGTTGCTCTAAAGATTTTATAAATAAATCAATATCACTGCCGCAACTCTTTTCACACATTATTATGTGTAAGCCTTCATTATCTCATACATTAGTGTATGATGTTATTAGTAGTTCAGTGAGACAATTATTAAATGCCGGTGATGTAAAATCTGCGCTAGAACAACTTGGTGTTAAAACAGAAAATAACCAATCATTGATTCAAGCTGTAAATGAAAGTAAAATAAAAGAGTTAGAACGTTTAGAAAAGACATATGAATTTAAACAATCATTAGAATATTCAAGCGTCCAAATTAAAGAGGTTTCACTCAAAAATCTTAAAGATAAAATCGATCATTTGAAACAGCAAATGGCAAGCTTAAAAGAGCGAGTTGAAAATTATAAAAATGATGTATGTCCAATTTGCTATGATGAACCAAATGATGCCATTCTCACATCGTGCTGCTCCCGTATCTTCTGTGCTTTATGTGTATTACAAAGTATTGCTCGTAACCCTAGTTGCCCATTATGTAGAACAAATATGTCTCCAGCTTGTCTTAAAAAACTTACAACAGAAAATGTAATAGTATCAAATGCTATGGAAGTTGAAAATATAAATCAGCCAAAAAAGAAAATAGATTCTTTTTTTGAAATTATTGAAAAAAATCCAAAAGGAAAATTCTTAGTATTTAGTCGCTATGATAATTCTTTTATACAAGTTCTAGACGGTTGTAAGGAACGTAATTTAATAGCAAAAGAACTGAAAGGTTCAAAGGATATGATTGCTTCTACGTTAAAGAATTTTAGAGAAGGAACTGTAAATATACTTGTAATGAATACTATTCAAATGGGCGCTGGATTAAATATAACGGAAGCATCACATGTTATTTTGCTTCATAGTATGAGCCATGAAGAAGAAAAACAAATTTTAGGACGAGCATATCGTGTTGGACGAACAAATGAATTAAATTTTATTAAACTGTTATATCCTGATGAAATACAATAAATCACTTAATATTATTATACATTGTTTCTAATGATATGGCTTCATATCTTTTTACTTTATCAGGTTTCAAGCCAGATTCTTTTACTTTCAATTGTGCGTACATTGGAGTTAAACGGATAGGGATTTTATATTCTGTTGAAATTTCGCATAGTAGTTTCCATGCATTAAACATTGCGCTCTGTTTTGTTAAAACTGGAGTATAATTCAAATCTTCACATTCTGGAATTTTAGAATCTGGTTTTAATGGAACTTCTTCATCCAATCTTAAACTAATATTTTTAAGTTTTAGTTGAAGACTTAATGGTAGAATCGACCAACATTGATAGAAGAATGCCCAGAAATCTCCTTCATCACTTTTATAATATGCTTTAAAAAATGATGAATATATTTTCCATGCTTCATGGTTATTTCCTAAACTACTTTTAATACGTTCTGGAATATTTTCTAAACTAATCAAACTTGCTAGATTTCCTTCATTATTTTCAATATCTAAATCTAACATAGGGTCCCATGTTTCCCATAATGCCCACCAAGCAACTGGTTTTACACCTTCAGGAATTTCAATACATTCTTCTTTAAATAATTCAACACCTTGAAATTGTCTTTGAAGAATACGTAAATCTCCAGAGTAATTATCTGGAGGGTTCCGCCCAAGCCAATCAAATATTCTATCTTTTGATGGAGGACCTACCTTAAATGTTAAACAAAGTTTTGATATTTGTTGTAAGACCCTAGAATCTAATGTATTACTAATTAATATTAGAGGTCGACCACTTTTACATTCATCGCTTTTCAAATATGATAAAAGTTCTGATAATCCACCTTTTTCTCCATTACTTAGACCATCAATTTCATCTAATAAAATTCCTATTCCGCCTTTTTCACCATTTTCCATCATTTGAAGAATACCACCTTCTTTTAGTAATGGTAAAATAGTTTTACGAAATGATGCGCCAGAGCGTGTGTGACTTGCGTTAAATTCAATAGTTTTTAAATTAGATTCTTTAAACATGCGATGTGCTATTGTGGTTTTTCCTACGCCAGGATTTCCTAATAATAAAACAGCGGAATAATCTCTTTTTGTAATCCATTGTTTTATTTTATCTTCAATATTTGGATGTAAGCATACAGATTTATCTAACATAATTATTTAGAGGGATTATTGTTTAGACTGTCAGTGGTCTTGGTATTACATTATTATATGTTTTTGTACCGTCCCAAATACCTTCAAATGTCAAGCTTTTTGTTTTACAATCATTCACAATATCATCTCTACGTTTGATATCATCAGTTTCTTCTAAGTGTAAATTAAATTGCATAGGTACACTTGGATTCGCTGGTCCAGCCGCAGTATTTGGATTATAATATGTTAATGCTTGATTTGGTGATACACCAACAGTATCTACACAATAATATTTAGTAGGTCTACTACTACTATCCTTATATAGTGATAAATAATCGGGACACATGTTTATAGAAGGGGGCCATTTCATTGGAACAGTTTGTTGAATATAATTACCTGTAGAGCCAAAGAATTGTATTCCAAATAGAATAAATAACACTAACATACCAATTGTAGCAATGCCGGCTGCTAAATATTTATTAAAAAGTGCTAGACCAAAAAATGTTCCAGGTATTACTATAAATGCGGCAAAAATAAAAAAAATAAAGGACAGATCCATTCTACTTAATATCATAAAAATTTATATTATAAATCTTTATTTTATTATTATATTTTTATTATACATAACTCATAACACGCTAACGCTTTATAAATCAGAGATTTATAGAGTGCCGAGCATTCTATGAATGCAGAGGGCCGCTTTATAAATCAGAGATTTATAGAGTGCCGAGCATTCTATGAATGCAGAGGGCCGCTCTCTAAATCAGAGATTTATAGAGTGCCGAGCATTCTACGAATGCAGAGGGCCGCTCTCTAAGCAGGATGCTTAGAGAGTGCCGAACTGCACGACGGGCGCAGGGACGCCGCCACCCTCGTAGCCGAGCTCAATGTAGCCAGTGAGGTAGTCACCGTTGGGGAATGTGCCCAGATTCTGGCCAGCCACGCCGAAGGTGGAGGCACCAGTGGAGGGTCTGGGGCCGGCGTTGGGTACAACGAGCTGAATCTTGCGGAAGTAGCGATTGGAAGAGATTACATTCTTACCAACATCCTTGAGGAGAGCACCAGGGGCTACAAGGGAAGAGAGGTAAGGGGTGTTGGTACCTAAATTGGCAGTAGCGTTAATCCACGCCCACTGGGCGGTGGAGAAGGTGACAGTGTTGGCAGTGGGGTTATAGGCATAGATGACGCCGTTGAGGGAGCTGATGCTCATGAAGTGGGAAGGGGCGTTCTGGCGAGTACGGGCGGGGATGGAGGACATATTATACCTTGTATTTAGAAAATATTTTTGATTAAATTGTAAAATATTTTTTAGACACCGGTGATAGGATGAATTTTGCCGAACTCAACAATTCAAAAGATCAAGATTTACGTGGTCTTCCAAATACAACCGAAGGAACCAGATTCCAAAATCAAAATGGCCGTGTTACTTTTGGCCCATCCTTTGATTCTGCCGGATCGTCTGCTGCTCCTCCCGGTTTTAAACATCAAACCGAAGTTGAAAAAAATTTCATAGATGATATGCTACGAGGAAATTGGGAACAGAATAATTTAAGCCGTGCTTTCTTTTCTTCTGAAAATATCCGTGGTATCCAAAATGCTATCCGAAAGGATGTATATGACAAAAGCGGGGATAAAAAATATGTAATTGACGATCAGTCTGTTGATGAACTTAAGATTATTATGAGAGGTATATATTACCAATATGCTCGTAATCTTGACACAAATATTACAGAACAAATTTCTGATTTAAATCAAAAAGTGATTGATTGGTCTGTACCTCATGTATTAAGCGCAGTAGACCATTATCATTATTATATTAATGATATTAGCCACATGCCAGTTCCCATGCAACAACCTCAAAATATTAGTCGTGCCGGTACTCGCAGCCTTCCCACAAACCCTTTTGTATAAATTCACTTTTTCTATTAAAAATACTTAAAACCTCTTTACTATTATTAAATATGGGGAGTAAAATCCCCATACAGTTTGCGTAGCTCAGTTGGTTAGAGCATCGGCCTTATATGCCGAAAGTCGACGGTTCAATCCCGCCCGTGAACATTGGTTAGCCATTTGAATTCTGTTATGGATTCAAATGGCTTTTTTTGCTTTCTTAGTCTTCACAGATACTTCACTATTCAACAGTGCTAGACGCTCTTTCTTCATGCTAGTCCAAGCAGTTTCAAACTCATCAATCTCGCGTAACCACATTTGTGCTGCAGTAGTATTCTCCAACTGCTTCAGCAACTCTTGTGCTTTCATCACAGCTTTCTCAGCATCTTCAATCGCAGTCGCCTTTACAC
>Ga0136644_10001437_pt1 | contig 18901 bp, 17 predicted proteins | sample C_130820_EF_Meta_FD_94780 | JGI IMG/M metagenome (GOLD analysis project Ga0136644, IMG submission 94780) | Freshwater microbial communities from Lake Croche, Canada to study carbon cycling - C_130820_EF_MetaG (v2) (version 2) | ecosystem: Environmental > Aquatic > Freshwater > Lake | place... | reverse complement strand
TATTGGTTCAGATGGCACCATCTATTTTGGAACTACAACAAATAATCCAGGTAATTTAGGTCCTGGACCTGTAGCTAGTACTTCTGTTTATGCTATTAATCCAAATGGAACTTTAAAATGGGTAAGACATGATATAGTGCCTGCTGATGCACCACATTCGCCACCAAATGGTAGCAATAGTGTATCTATAACAGCATCATTAGTTATTGGATATGATAACAATTTATATTTTGGTTGTTATGCGAATGCTTCAATAACTCATTTACCATTTCAAAGTTCATCATTATTTTCATTAAATTCTGCAACTGGCACAACAAATTGGGAATATAAATTATCCTCCTCATTCAACGATGGTATTACTATTACTAATCCAGAAATTTATGATAGTGTAGCAATCGATAATAATAATAATATATATTTATGTTTTGTTACTAAAAATGCTGGTAACAAATTAGTATATTTGATATCTCTTACACCAAATGGAACATTTAGATATATTTGTGACTTGAATAACGGAAACCCAACAGGTATGAATGTTTATGGCAGACCTGTTTTAAGTGTTAATAATTCAGAAGTTTTTGTTAGTAGTACTTTTCAAAATTTTTCAGACGAGCCTAATGGTATTTTTTATTTATACTCTATAAATACTCAATTAGGTACTCCAAGTTTAATTCAAAATATTTCTTATACTATTAATATTAATACATTTTTATCAACTAATAATTCTATGGCACGAGACAATGAAGACAATTTATATTTTTCGGTTGTAAACAATAATAATGTAGTTATATATTCTGTAAAAAATAATTCTATCAACTGGACATATACAATTTATGGTTCGAGTTCAGTAACTACACTTGCTGATTGTACTCCAGCAATCGGTTCAGATGGAACAATATATTTTGGTGTTTTGGCTACAGATACTTCAAGCTATTCTAATTATTCTGTCTATGCTATAACCCGTGAAGGAAGAGTCAAATGGAATAAATTACTTTCTAGAAATGCTTCCATTTTTGCAACCAGCCCTGCTATTGATCAACAAGGAAATGTTATCATATCCGTGTTAAATGGAAATTATTCTACAAAAACCGCGTCATCTAGTTTATATTCATTTAGTTAATTTTAATTTTATATGTCGTTTTATTGTAAGTTTTTAAAATTCATCATATTATATGTGGTTTTCAAATACTTATCTATATATAATATTATCCATCTTATTCATTATTTTTTTTATTTATATTTATTTTCGATTCAAGTATGGTTTTTGGTTTTATCAACCCGTGTTTCACATTTATGATTTCAAATACTATTTGTTCCCACCCGGGATTATTGATCATAACTTGCCTGAAAAAAATAAATACACAAATTTCAAGAGCATTGACACACTACCGTTTGATAAAGTAACCGATCTAAAAATGAATAAATTTGTGAATTTCATACAGCTTCACTACCTTCAAAATAAAAATAATGTGTTCATGCCTAAAAAAGAAAACGTTGTGCCTTATTTCTCTCATTTAAACGTGGCGTCATTTTTTTCATTCTACTATGAAGCTATTCTTTTACAGGATTCCAAAACGAATGAAGCAATTGAAGATAAAAAAATAATTAGTGTTATGACTAGTAAGCCAGTGCATGTGTTTATTAATAACGGGTCTAAAGCTGTGGCTGGAATTTTTGATGCATATTATGTCGATTATTTGTGCGTAGATAAAGCATACAGAAAAAAAGGGATAGCGCCTGAAATCATACAAACGCATCATTACAATCAACGCCACCTGAATAAAGAGATATCTGTATCTTTGTTCAAGAGAGAAGGCGAGTTGACTGGTATTGTACCGCTTTGTGTTTTCAATACTTGTGCATTTTCTATGAAAAAATGGAAAAGACCAGATGTATTGCCTCCCGATATGGCTATAGTGGAATGTAATCCACAAAATTTCCATTTGCTTGCGGCGTTCTTGAGAGAAAAAGTATTTTTATTTGACATTTCAATAATCCCCGAATATTCCAACATTTTGGAATTAATGAAAACTGGAAATATCTTTATTTATTTTATTTTGAGAGAAGATGAAATCAGGAGTGTGTATTTTTTCAGAAAAACTTGTATATTCGTTGAAAAAGACAGTGAAGCATTAACATGTTTTGCTAGCATCAACGGGTTAGATCTTGATCCTGATACTTCGAGAGAAATTTTCATACAAGGATACAAAAATGCCTTGTATAAAATTATTGAAAAAAATAAAGGATTTGCGTGCTGCGTTATTGAAAATACGTCACATAATGACATTCTTGTGAATTCTATTTCGCGCGAAACAAAACCATTTATTGTCTCACCTACGGCATATTTCTTTTATAATTTTGCATATCCTACATTCAATGCCAATAAAGTGTTTGTTATATGCTAATTTCCACTTTTCAAAAAGTGGAGCAAATTTTTCATTTTACATTTTTCATTTCAAAAACTTTCTTATTTTTTCATAATAAACCATCTATCCAATCCTCGTGTTTCTTTATATACAAATTCACAATTAAAATAATTACAAATTTCCATTAATAGTTCATCATTATAAACATAATGGTGAAGACATCTATTGTTAAAGTTATCTAAACTTCTTTTTGTAAATGCTCCTAAATCTCCGGCAGGAGGATCCATAGTTAAATCATGATTTAATAATATTTCTGGAAGTGTAGATAAATCATCTTCGCCAACATTTTTTTCATATTGTGACAATATTGTTGAAAACTTTGAGTAATTTCGTTTATGATCAAAACAACGTGATTTTTCAGGAACAATAATAATTATATAGCCATCTTTTTTTATTATTCTTAACCACTCGTGTACTGCCTTCAATGGATTTGCTATATGTTCTAGTGAATGAGAAGAAAAAAGAAAATCATAATGTTCATTTTCAACTAATGAAATATTTACAGCATCATTAACTATAATCTTACCCTGTTTGTTACGATAATAGTTATATTTATCACTATGATTGCTCCAAACGTTATTTTTTGAAAAAATAATATTATCAATAGATTGTGCATTTTGATATAAAACATCCCCCGTACCAGAAGGACCTCCGACTTCAGCGCCTAGTTTATTTAATGTTATTTGTGTTAAAACTTCATTTAACATTTTATAATTTTTAAATATTATAAAATTTTTTTATAAACGCAAAATTTATTTTTTATTATTTTAAAGTTAAAATCTTCCCTCATTTATGTTTTATCACAAATAAAGGTTCCATGTTTTTTCTACAAGGTAAAAAATATTCTATATTTTTATTTATTTCTTGAAAATATAAAATTCCTTCATAATCAATAAGATTTGGTTCTTCTTGTTTTATATATTTGTCAAATATTTGCTTTAGTTCTTTGACAAAATGACATAAATTTTCATTGTACAAATCTATAATTGTGTTATTTTTACAACGAAATTTTTTTAATTTACTAACAATTTCTAAAACAATTTGCAGTCTTTCCATTTTGCTGTAAAACATTTATATGATATTTATATTATATTATTTTTAATCCACTTTTTTAAAAGTAGTATTAGTTTTGGCTCCACGTCCACTTTTCAAAAAGTGGAGCAAAACCCGATACAGATCTTTGGCTCCACGTCCACTTTTCAAAAAGTGGAGCAAAACCTGATACAGATATTTGGCTCCACCTTTCCAAAGGTGGAAAAGGTGGAATTAGCGCACATACTTGCCTACACGAGAGAAGCTATCCACAATAAAAATAATAAAGATTCCTAAAAAGCTATAAAGAACAACTTCCTCTGTCACATTATTTGTTCTCTCATCCTGCTTTTCTTCTAAAAGATGAATCATGTAGTTCAATTTTGTTAATAAAATATCATTTTGTGTTCCATTACCAGCATTCGCATCTTGTGATGCTTGATAATACGTTGTTTTTACAGGGGGTGATGCATTCGCGCTAGAGTAGTTTGCTATATATTTTTTGTAGTATTCTTCGTTAGTTTTGCTGTCACCATAATTTTTTTTGAAATTGTTTAAATCATAATTACCCGCATCATTCTCGCCATCATTATTGTTTAAAGAAACGGATTCGTAACCTAAATTCGAGGTTGAGTTAATAATGTTGAAAGGGCCCAAGTTTTGCATAGGTTCTTTTGCAATTGTACGTTGAGCACCAACGGATGTAGGCGGTGGTGGCGGTGAAAAATCAGCTAAATTAGATCCAGGGTCTTCATCGCTGTCTTGATTGTGAATAGTATTTAATACATTACTGACTCTCTCAGTTAAGGTCTGTTCTTTACCATATCTTTTCTGGGTTCTATTATGCGAAATCTTTTTTTTACTAATTAAATTATCATTTTCATTTTCATCGGCATTAAATGGTGATGGATTTAAATATGAAGACATTCTTAATAAAAATTAAGATAATAATTTGAAAAACAAACTGAAATAAAGGATTTGACTTTTACTAAATCTTTATGAAAAACAATATTTTGCTATACTTTTTTTAAAAGTATAATATAAGATGTCGGATTTTCATTTTAAAACAAGACATGCTATAAGTATTTTAGTTATTTTGTTGATCGTGGTTTTTCTTTTCGAACCCTCTATTTTTGGTACTATGATCAATACACTTTTAGGAAGATTTACATTATTGTTCATTCTAATATTAATTACAAAGTATAATACTCTTTTTGGATTAATTAGCGTTTTGCTAATTATTGCTTTGTATGAATACTATAATCGTTTCGAAGGAATGGAAAATCTAGCACTTGAAAAACCTGCTACACCACCCGTGAAGAAAGAAGAAGTCCAACCAAATGAATCGGGCGTGGTTTCGACACCCGCGTCTATTCCTGACACAGAACCTGTGAAACCATCGATAGACGCTAGCAAATCCATAAATCCTGGGCAAAAATCTGATTTGGAGGCAAAAGTACTTAAAGGAAACAATTCCAAAGAGTTGCACAATTCTAATATAACTAAATCTAGCGATGCTATTACTGCGAGTGAAAGCACAAATGTGAACAAACTTAGCGAAGGTTTTGCTAGCATGTTTGGAACTAGTTATTCGACTTTTTGATTTAAGTTCGGATTCGGATTCGGATTCGGATTTTCTTTTTCTAGATATAATGTAATGAAGAGTACATATAGAAATTATATTTTCCTTTTTTCCATTTTACTTCTCGCGTTATTTGGCGGGTTTTTCGTACATTCGGTAAAAGAATCCTTCTCTTTGAGAGAAACCTACAATTCAAACAAAAGGAAATTGCGGAAGCATGTATATGAACCTTTTAAAGAAGGGATGTTTGCTCGTTACAACTTCTTCAATTCGTTAAGAAGGAGGAACGATTTTTCTTAATTTTTATATTCTCGTATTATATTAATAAATATAATATGAAAAAAACACGCGGTACCACCACACAACAACCACAACATATACACAATAATCCATTTACTAATTTTTTTGGTTTTGTCCATGATCATATCATGTTTTTGAATAGTAGCAAATTTTTTGCCGGCATTGTTATGATTATGTTAAACGTCGGTTCAAAATTTATTTCCATTCAATTTAGCAAATCTACGGAAGAGTATTTGAAATATTCCATCACGAAACAGCTTCTCGTTTTTGCCATGGCATGGATGGGTACCCGTGATATTTATACTGCTTTAGGTTTAACCGCCATTTTTGTTATATTGTCTGACCACTTATTCAATGAAGAAAGCAGGTTCTGTGTTGTTCCTCATAATTATCGCGTTTTACATAAGCTGGCCGATACAAATAATGATGGTAAAGTAAGCGATGTCGAGTACAATCAAGCTCTTGCTGTATTAGAAAAAGCAAAAAAAGATAAACAAGTACAGGCGCAAAAAGATGCTTTGATAAAATTTGATTATAGTAAAAATCCGTAGTAAAAAATAAACTAATAATCTTAATGTATTATAAGAATGTCTATTCCTAATACATTATCTATTTTTATAAATACAAGAATTAGAGGGTACTCCAAAATTAAATATGAACCGTCCATGTCTGTCAGTGGTGCTTCTAGTCAATTGGTATACTTTGATCCATTGATTAAATTGAATAGTGGTGTTGTAAATTATATTCCTAAAGGTTTACCTGAAACAGAAAAATATAACCAATTTTTTAGCAAGGGTCAATTCAATAGTCTTATTCAACGAACATTGGGGAATGGATCACAAAAAAAAAGAACATTACTAGAAGCAACTCAGGAAGGTGTGGTTGACAGTAATATTCGCATAACTCTTGATACATTATTTCATAGTGGGAATCCATTTTACATAAATGGTAAACGCTTTACTATTTTTTCTTATGAATGGGAAAAGGGTGATTGGAAAATTCAATCCGTCGGATCTCAGAAAATGAGCAAAGCATTGAAACCTTATGCTTCAAATGTTACAGGTGGTCCTCCACGATACCCGTTTTATGGTATCCCCGGTTATGGTCAGATACCAGGTTATGGGCCTGGCACTGCACCCGCTTACGCACCCGCTTACGCACCCCCTTACGCACCACCCTATCCACAACCTTATCCCCGACCAACTGGTCCGGATCTACCTGTAGATATAGAACCTGAAGCGCTTTCTGGTTCTGTTGAGTCAGGATTATCTAAATTAGAACGTGCTGCTGTTGCTGCAGGCGTTAGCCCAGCCCCACCCAAAACGGTTGCCTCTACATCAAGCCCTAGCCCAAGCTCTATAAGTAAACCAGTACCTATTCCTAAACCTATTCCTAAACCTAAACCTGTGCCTGCCCCTATTCCTAAACCCGTTCCACCACCTGTTGCGCCAATATCTATAAGTGCCCAAGATAAAGAGTTGCATCGACAATTTTTAGCATATTTGAATGAGGCTAATGCTAAAGGGTTTATTAGTTCTAAATCAAAAGGTAGTTACAATGCCATGGTAAATAATATTAATGAATGGCGCATACGACCAAATACAGCAAGTGGTGATTGTTTTTTTGAAGCGCTAAGAGACTCTTTGAATGCGTACAATGCAGTGGAAAGAGACAAAATTCTAGATCCACCTTATATGGTTCCCAAATTAGATAGTGAAGGTAAAATGGAATTAGATCCTAGTAATAAAAAACCTATACTAGTATATTCAGTATCGGGTCTTAGACGTATGGTTGCAGATTACATAGGCGATCCTGCCAGCAATGATATATATGATAGATTGTACGCTGTTGCTGAAGCCTCTGTTATCGCTTTAAAAGATGATGGCACACCAATACCTCCAAGAATTCGTTTTATGTTAAATAATAAAAATGGTATTTTATCTAAAGACGCAGTTGCAGGTAGAATTGCACTCTCTTCTACTCCCAAGTACAGGAACAAGGGTGAAGCTGTATTAAAAGATCCAGACGAGTATTATTGGGGTGATCTAATGGCTGTAAATTGTATAGAATCGGTTCTTCCCATTAAAATTATAATGATTACGGATCATTCAAACGAAGGTGGAAGATTTCGAAATGGATCAAGAGTTCGATTCAATGATGCAAGCAAGAAACCAAACGAGGGAACAGTTAAAAACTACCAACCTCCTGTTATTGCCCCTCCTGCTGACGAAGTATATGATATTGAAGATGATGATTATACAATACATAAAAGCAGCACACTTGCCAGCGCCGATGAAATCGATAGATATTCTATTTATTGTTCTGATGCAAATATTCCAGTTAGAAAAGATCGAAAATTTTTGTTCATGTTTTATACAAACAACAATCATTTTGAAGCTCTTTATCAAAAAAAATATAAAGATGATAAATATATTTATCCGGTAAACGATATTCCTGGTTATATTTTATATATGATATTTGAAAATTGTTATAGAACAATACCTGATAAAGATGATAGAAAAAACACAGGATTTGGCATTATACCTGAATTGAGAACCCGGTTAAATCAATTACTTTCACTTTATCAAGACAATATTGCAAGGAAAGCAAAAGGGGATAAGTTACTGAGTGATTCGAAAAAAATGCTAACATATGGCGGCCAGCCAAGTCCTACCCCTCCTTCACTACCATCATCATCATCATCATCACCATCATCATCACCATCACCGTCACCATCACCGTCACCACTACCTGGAGCTTCCCCCAAGGATGCAGGAGATTACGCTTTTGCTGCTCGCAAATATGCGCTTGATGCTAAAACCGCAGCAGCAACTGCATCTGTTGCTTCTTCATCTGTACCTGCTGCTGCTGCGTACGCAGTTACTGCTTCTGATGCTGCTAAACGTGCTTCTGATGCTGCTGATGCTGCTGATGCGGCTTATAAACGCGCGAGTGTTCCAGGCGTACTTCCCCACGCAATTTATGACGCTGTGGCTGAAGCAAGAGATGCTGCTGCAGAGGCAGCAAAAGCCGCGAAAGAAGCTGAAGATGCTGCTGCTCATGCAGTTGATGTTGCCGCTGCTCCTACAGCATTACCTGTAGCTGTTGCAACTCCAATGCCTGTGCCTGCTGCCGTTCCAATGCCTGCGCCTAGAACTCCAGTTGTGCCGCCTAGTGCACCTGTAACAAAACCGGTAAGTAGACGGGTATCTTCCGTTGGCCAAAGATACACAAATACAGGGTATAATTCGAATTTAACTTATTATATTGTTATAGATCTTGAACTTTACCCTGGTGATAGTATTCCATTACCTGTAAAAGCGTCATTAGCTTGCCAAATCCGTTATGAAAAAATAAGACAATCATATGCGGATTTATTTGGTTTAATTTATCAACCTAAAGAATTGCAGCTGACACCTACTTTGAATGCAAATTATATTTCTCGATCATCTAGCAACAAAACCAAAAAAGAGGCCATTCACAATTCACAAAATAAAACAAAAAGCAAATATACTAACAAGGAAAGAAGTGTAAATAAGGAAAAATAGTGAAAAAGAGCAAAAAACATCTAGATAGGTGTATCGTTTGTATTATTCGTATCGTTTGTATTTGAAACTGGCGAATATTTGAAACACCTAGGAAAATAATATGACATTTTTAAAATATACCTATGAAAAAAGGTAGGTACATTTTTATTTATTCTGATTTTTTCAGTATTATCTGGAATAAAATCATCCAATAAAAATTCGTCTGCATAAATGTCTGTTAGCTTGTAAATAAATTCTTTATTTTTATTCTCATGACAATTATAATAATAATAATTGTTATCGTACTCAATGCTAGGCATCTTGATTGATTTATATAATATATAATATAATATCTATTTTAGATTATCTGAATTTGAATTTTATTATCTGAATTTGAATTTTATTATCTGGATTTGAATTTTATTATCTGAATTTGAATTTTATTATCTGAATTTGAATTTTATTATATTACAGCTTAATGCTCAAACTAACAAAATCATTCGCTAGATTTTCTGGAATATTGCTAAAATCAACCAGTTTCTTATTTCTCTCATAGATTTCATATGCATTTTCCTTTTTCAGTCTGTCTTCAAAATATTCAGGATTCTCAAAACACTTCAATGCTGTCTTAGGTCCGCACTTTTTAAGTACAGATGGAATATTATCACTTGGATCACCCATTACAATTTTGCAAAACAGATCAGCCTTTGGATTGCCTAGTGAAGACTTTTGCAGCGCAATATTTTTATATTTCAAATCGAATATTTTTACGCGAGGTTCGACCAATTGTAAATAATCCTTGTCGCTTGTAATCACATAAATCATACATTCTGGATACATATCAAGAATGTATTTCACTGAAATGGCTATACAATCATCAGCTTCAAGCGTTTGGTGTTTTAGAACAGCTTTAGCGCCTGCCTCTTGAAAAAGCTCTTGTTCATACGCCATTTTGAAAAAGGGGCCACCCATGAATCCGTCTTCCGGACCATTCGCGCGCGTCCCTTTGTAATCTTTGAACAATTGCATTCTCCAAATGGTTTCTCTCGGGCAGTCTTTTGCAGCAAACAGTATAGGGTTGCATTTTTTATCGATCCCAATTTTTTTCGGAAGTTTTCGTAAGGTTTCGCCAAAGGTCTTGCGAAATTTCTCTACAAATTCGGGATTCTGAATAGGAACTGCAAGTGGAATTTCTGGGTACGCATTCTTCCACCAATTCAGCATTGAATAATAACGATGAAATACGAAATAACTTCCGTCGACAAAGATAAAAGTAGGTTTCTCTTCGGTTGTATCAAAAAGGGTTGACATTGCTATTGGTGACTTGAGGGTGGCTTGGTTCCATTATTTTACACGTTTTATTTTTAATCAATTTTATTTGAACTTAAAGAAAACCCCCAGAAAATTCGGTTTTCCAAAAGTATTTGGGGTTTTCATTTTTGGACATTTATTTTTGTCCATTTTTGAAAATCCAAAATACTTTTGACTTTTTCTGAAAAAAGAAAACCCGGAAAATCGGTTGTGACGATAATGCTAACAATGCTAAAAATATAATTATAAAAATGTTACGAAACTTTTTTCTTAAAAAAAATATTTTTTGGGAAAACAATTTAGGGGTTTTTTTCTGTGTATAAATAAAGTAACAAATGGTAACACAATATGCCCCAAAAAGCCCTGAAATATTTACTTGCGAACTTTGTAACTTTAAATGCAGCAAAAAAAGAGATTATGAAAGACATTTATTGACACGTAAACACGAAAAAAGTGGTAAAGGTAACACTTTAGTAACAAATGGTAACATAGAAAGCGCAAAAAGCCCAGAACCTATCACTTTCACATGTAAAACATGTGATAAAATATATAAATCACGAAAAGGTTTATGGTGTCATCAAAAAAAGTGCTCAAATTTTACTGAAAAAAAGGCACTAGCAGGGAAGGACAATGATCTCATTCTTGTTTTATTGAAGGAAAACCAAGAGTTCAAGCAAATGATTGTCGAGCAGAACAAGCAAAATACGGAACTGCAAAAGCAGTTACTTGATTTGGCAAAAGAGACAAAAATAACAACAATCAACAACAATACAAATAATAATAAATTCAACATGAATTTCTTCTTGAATGAGAAGTGCAAAGATGCCATGAATATCATGGATTTCGTGAGTTCTCTCAAACTGACATTGCAAGATCTCGAAAAAACAGCCGAACTTGGTTACGTAAAGGGAATAACAAATATTTTTGTGAAAGCTCTCAATCAATTGGATGTTTACAAACGCCCAATTCATTGCAGTGATGTAAAGCGAGAGATATTGTATGTGAAAGACAATAATATCTGGGAAAAAGAAAATGAAGAAAAGAAGAAAATAACCCGCGCCATTAAACACGTTTCCATTAAAAATGCGATCCAAGTAGGGGAGTGGACGAAATCGCACAAGGGGTACAATGATTCAAGTCATAAAAATAGCGACAAGTACTTGAAAATTGTATCGGAAGCGAATGGTGGTGAACCAGAGGAAATCAATAAAATTATTAGAAACATATCTACAGAAGTGAAAATTGACAAGGCCTAATTCGCATCCAAAAACAAATCAGTGTGAAACATTTCCTTGATAGATTCATCAATAATTGAATTGAATCTATTTTTTGCCAAACGCAATGTAACACCTTGACCCATAGCTAATGCCACTTGTAAATTAACAAAGTCGTCACTTATGGATAACCCATATTTCTTCAAATCATTTGCCGTCATATAAGTATTCAGTTCATTAAACAACATATAGATTTGTGTTTGATCAGGGTTCTTTGTTTTGGATTTGAAAAAAGCTTCATCAATGCATTTCGCAAACATTGCGATTATGTTTTCATAATGTTCCTCGTCAAGCATGTATTTTGCTTCTTTGGGTTGAATGATTGTAGAAAATAGATCAGTCGCCGTTTCTCTCGATGGCACATCGAAAAACTTCACGCAAATATTCAACATTTTATTTTTGAATTCGTGACCTAGTGTGATCATAATACCAAAATCTATAATCCCAAGTTTATAAATGGGCGAACGATTTTTTCCTTTGTTATCTCCATCACCATCACCATCTCCATGACCATCACCATTACCATCACCATTACCATCTCCATATTCATATTCTTTTATGAATAATATGTTACCACTATGCAAATCACCGTGAGCAAAACCATAATTCAATAGGCACGCAAAACCAAATTTGGTTACCATTTTCGCATAAATATCATAATCTTCTGGCGAAACCTGCAAAATGGAAACGCCGTTGATGTATTCCATCATGATTGCATCTTTGTTCTCTCGCGTGACCTCTTCGTAAACCAGAGGTATAAAAATATGGGGCATATGCTTACAGTTTTCTTTCATACGTTTCATGTTTGAAACTTCTTCGTCAAAATCTAATTGCTGCCGGATGACATGAATATTTTTTTTAATTGTTTTATTTATTGAAAATATATCCAAAATAGGAATGTACCTTTCGAAAAAAGAAAAAAATGCAACGCATGATAAAAGATTCGTTATTGCTTTGTCCAATTTTGCATCAATATCGTTTCTTTTCACTTTAATAATGACATCGTCAACTGCGATGCCATAACAATGCACTTTTTTCATTTTATAAACGAGAGAAATCATACCGGAATTGATAGGCGCATAAATATCTCCTATCAAATTATATTCGCGTGATATTTTTTCTAGCAATTCTATATTGATATCATCGTGGGTGTAAGGCGATTTGTCAGCAAATCGTATTAATTCATTATTGATGGTTTCATTTATAGAGTATTTATTCAAAGCTATAGCTTGAAATACCTTGACATAAAGTATATTTTCTCTCGACAATTTTTGCGCAACATTGTGTATGAAGACCACATAGTCTTTTGTGAAAAGGTATTTCATGTATTCCCACAAAAATATCTGCAATGTCTTGATTATAAAAAATATAACTTGGATCATTTGTTATATGTTTCTATATACTAGTGGTCGCGTTTTCTATAAATTGTTTTACTTTGATAAACATTTTACTGATAATAATACTTGCCATTTTTTCTGCAAAAACAGGTATAAGTGCATTATCATTGAAAAATACATCGCAAGTGATTACAACTTCGTGATCGCTATTTAATTTACATTTGAAAAGAATAATATCAACATTTAGTTGCTCGCTATTAGTTGGTACATTAATATCCAAAGTGTAACATTCTGTATTCTTGCAGGAAAAAAGGATTGCATTGTTTTCAGAGTCGTCTACTTTTATAATATCTAAATGAGTGTATTTCTGTGGCAAACCAAAATCCGAGAAAAAGTGTTTCATTAGAAAATATGTTTCCGCTTCGGTATGGCTTTTCTTGTTCATGGTAAAACCATCAAATATTTCCTTGTTTACTTCGTATAGGATTTTCAATGTGGAAAAATTTATGATTTGTTTTAAATATAATTTGTCGTTTTTAATATTGAATTGCATCGTATATTTGTTTTTTTCGATTCTATCCATTTTGAAATATGGTTTATCAATAATTGTTTTGACTGTGCTATAATCTTCATCCATTAATATAAATATTCGAGTACTATAAATATTTATATTTTACTATTTATGCCGTAATAAACTATTTATATTTTTATAAGAAAATAAAATAATGTTAATGATTATTTTCATAATATGTGTTCAAGTTGTTGGATAATGATAACAATTCGTTATTAGCAGCACAAAGCATCATTTTTTTGCATTCTTCAATTGCTGTCGCATTTTTTGGTTTAAAAATCCAATACTTGCATTCTATGTGCATATTACATTTATCACCTTTTGCAATTTTGAAAAAACTGCCTTTAGTTTGTTCGGAAGAGTCTTTAAGTAGGACAAAAACAAAACATTCGTTGTTTTTGGTGGTATGGCAAAACATTTCTTCCTTCTTTTCGCTTATTGATTCATAACTTACAGAGGCTTCTATTTCCTTCAACAATGGTAGATTAGGAATACCAATGTGAGCTTGTAAAATACCTCCCAACATTTCTACTAATTTTTTTATGCCTATTTCAAAACTAATATTATCTTTTTTGTAATCAATTTTGCGGCCTAGTACGAGTTCAAAATCCGATTTTTCTTCGACGTGAACTACCGGTGAAAGTGGAACTACTACAATATCATTTTCGCTTTCTTTTGTATTTGTATTTGTGTTTGTATTTGTATTTGTAGCAACAACCAACTTCGCGTTAGATTTGAGATTTTCTACAGCAACACGCTTCAATTCTTTAAATCTCTCTTCGCATGTAGCATCATCTCGTAAAAACATTTTATAGCCATTGCTGCATACGATTTCATTTTCATAACTGTCGCGTATAAATTGGTGTTCGCCGCATTGAAAACAAGATCCGATCCAGAATCTCTCGTTTCTACCTACTAAATTTCCCCAAAATACGTGGTTTTGGTCCCTTAATCCCCATAATCGTTTAGAATCTAAACAATATAAACAATTTATGGAATTCATGATTTTTTCAATTTTATATGCTATGTTTTTGTCATTTTCATTGGTGGTAGATTTCATGATATTCAACTTCGCTTGAATGTCTTTTTTTATTTGTTTACTCATATATAATTTATGTTGATAATAAAAAAAAATAAATGTATTCGTATAATATAATCAATAAATGATGCGAATTGATTATATTTTTTCATATTGGATATTTTTCTGGTATTTACTTTATGTGTTTGGTCTTGTAAAATATAATCCAAAATTTGCAATTGTTTGCGGTGTCGTTGAAAATATTATCATTGTGGTTTTGATGTTCTTGTATAATACGCAAAAAAAGTTGGTTTTGTTATTTGCGATGATGTTTGTTCTATTAAAGGTGATCCCGTTGTATACTATTTGGAATACAAAAATAAATAATACAGATATTATTGCGACTTTTGCATTATTTAGCATTTATTTGGTTTGGACATTGTTGAATAATAAAACCCCGCGCGATTTTCACAAGCAAACGCAAGACTTGATTTTTCATAACAAAAACACGTTACCAGGAATGTCGGTTTTACAGAAACTCATGAATTTTTGACAATGCCATATCCAACCCTCCAAACAAGCATAGCATTGATATCATCCAAATTTATTTCATCTTCGCGGGATTGAAATCTATATTGTTGATAGATTTTCTCTATTTGGGAATTTTTGTCTAAAATCACGTCACCAAGGATAGCGCGTTTGCTTTTGTAAATCACGTCAAACCCTCTTTTCAAGAATATACTATATATTGGTTTCTCAAATGTCACATAAAAGTAATCAACCAATATATTTTTATATTCATCTATATATTCAGAAAGAGGTAGAGGTAAGCTTACAATATCGTAAATTTTTCCTGAATAGTAGACGCCATGATGTTTTCTCTCGTAGACGAGAACATCGTCACCGCGGTGAAAATCATGTTCTTCTTGCAATAATTCGAGATCCATTCTATTGTATGTATATGTATATGTATATCTGGGTTATGTTTATATTTTATATTTATATTATTTATATTTATTATGTATATAATATATATTTTATATAAATATATTATATATAATGTGCTTTAATGCAAAAGTTTCATTATTAACATTTTCAATAGGTTTTATATTTTCTATTCTACTAATGAAATATGGTAATATAAAATATAAAATGGAAAATAAAATATCAGGAATATTCTTGATATGCATATCACTTATTCAATTTATGGATTTTTTATTTTGGATTGACATAAAAAATAAATTTGGAATAAATCACATTGTTACTATACTAGGACCCATATTAAATGTTGCACAGCCAATTATACTTTATCTCATTAAATATTTTTATTACCAACCAAATGTATTATCTTTTCAAAATTTTAATTTGCCTGTCGCATTATTGAATCTTATGTATTTCATTTATTTTATTGGAATGTATGTAAAATTTTTATCAAGTGGAAAATTAACAACGACCGCAGGTAAACATCATTTATCGTGGCCTTGGATAAAATATTCAAACCCGTGGTTATACTTGATTTTATTTGCTGTTAATATTTTTTACTTATTTGATTTTAAATATGCATTAATCCTTTTCACTGTCACCTATTTTTTTTTGTTTTTAAGTGTTAAATATTTCTATTATAATGCTAGCGAATTATGGTGTTTCTTTGGTTCTTTCATCCCACTAATAATATACTTTGCATCTTTCTACTTGTGAATAACCATATTTGTCTAGATATCTATATATTTATATTATCTATATTATCTATATATTTATATTATCTATAACTAAATATCTAAACTAACGGTATTCTTATCCGACTTTTGTCTTCGTCTACTTTTCTTGGGCATATTTCCATCGCCCTGCAATTCTTTCAAATCAGAAATACTGATAGTACTGCTATCATTATTTTGTTCCGCGGATTCCTGAATATTTATCGTTTTGGTTTTCAGACCAGAGAGAATCTCACTAATATCGCTTGGCCCCTTCATTTCAGGACGTCTTCTAGAGCTGCGTTCCGCTTCATCGGGTCTAGAAAAATTCTCTTGAATATTAATCCCATCATCCATTCTCACACCGCTAGTACCAAAATTGGGCCTTTGACTATAACTATTGTTACCGCCCCTGCTCACCGACGGCGGCGGTGCAAATGGTCCTTGGGTGGCCATTGGCGGTGGCGGCCCACGCCCGCTAGGTACTTCAGGCTCGGGATTAACAATTCCATTCATAAACCCGGCAAACCCGGGATTGGATTGCCCCATGGAATTCACAGCAGCACTTTGAAATTGACGCATTAAATCGGGATTTTGGCGTAAAATATCGTCCATTCCAGGCATAGCGCTCTTGAACATTGTGTTCGTCATATGAACCATCATTGCACCTCCACCGAGTTGAAATAAAAGCTTCAACTCAGGGGCCATGCTAGCCTTTGACTTGTATTTTTCATATAATTCGCCAAACACATCGTCATAGTCGCTAATATTTTCATTAATTTGTTCCCCCCAGCCATCTAATTTGATATCAAAGGGATCAAAACGCCCATTCAAAAACTCGATTCCGTTAATAACTGCCATGAGCATATTTCCTTGAAATTTTACTGAGTTTTGCTTTGCCTTCTCTTCCATAATAGTTTCATACTCGCCTTGCATTTCTAGCAAAGGTGATTCCATCGTATATTTTTTAGAGAGTTCTACGCCCTTTTTCTCTAAAGCTTCCAACTTTCGCAAATACTTGAATTTCTCTCGCAACATTTCTTCTTTGGTCATTTGAGGCTGGGATGAAATGTTTTTGTCTGGATTCATGGGAATATCATTGAATTTTGCGAATCCATCCCACGTCTTGTTATTTGTGCTATGACTAGACGCCGTGGCTTCGCCTATATTCGGTGAATCGTCGAATCTAACCTTGTGACTATTATCGTCACTTGGATTGAAGATATCCGATTTTGGATAAAAAGAACTAGATTGTTCCATACCAGGTACATTTGCAAGATTATTTAATTCATCCTCTAAATTATTGAGATCTTCGATATCAATATCGCTCGTTTGTTTTCCTACACTTTCCTTGACTTTATCATTCATTAATAATTCAATACCACCGCCAAAATTAGAAGAACGTAAACTACTTGAGCCAGAGCTAATATTGATGGGTGGTTCATTTTCAAATCTTAAATTGGATATATCAATGATTTCAGAATCCATGACTATTATGATTTAATAAGAACATATAATTTTAAGTAATACGAATTAAAATATATATTATTTGAATTTGTATTTTGTATCTTTCACACTTGATGACTGGCAAGTACAAGTTAGACCTTTTAAGAGTTCAACGAATAAGTTTTACAGCATAAAAATAATCAAATTTGAAAAATATTTCTTATTTGATAAAGAATTCTTAGGTTCGTATTTATTTCGTATTTATCTAATAAAGAGCATCTTTGTACATAGTAACAGCTAATTCTTTTTGTGTTTTATAATCGACGATTGGTTTAAGATATTTTATATTTTTATTTTTTTCCCATTCAACATCCCAGTTCAAAATAATTTCATTATCTATTTCTCTCAATTCGGGAACCCAAGTTTTAATATAAACACATTCAGGGTCATATTCTTTTGCTTGGGTAAATGGATTAAACGTTCTCCAATATTCTTGGCTATCTGCGCCAGTTCCGCTAGACCATTGCCAACCACCATTATTATTAGCCACATCATAATCAACTAAATATTGTGCATAAAATTTCTCACCTTTTCTCCAATCAATCATGAAAATTTTGGCCAATATATTCGAAGAAATCATACGACCTCTGTTATGAACCCAACCGGTTTGTAAAAGTTGTCTTTGAGCAGCATCTAAAATGGGTATGCCAGTAGTACCTTTTTTCCACGCATTGAATAATCTATCATTATGATGCCATTTTATTTTATCATATTTTGGCTTCATAGCATGACCGATGACATGTGGATAAAAATAAAGAACTGTTGCATAAAATTCGCGCCATATTAATTGACGAATAAATTCATGTTTGCTTTTAAAAATTTTGTATATTTCTCTCACGGATACACAACCAAATTTTATATATGCGCCTAATTGACTTGTAGGCTTACTTAATTCATCGCGTGTTCTAGAATAATTTTTGATGTTTTTTCCGGCAATAAGAATTTGTTTTACAGCATTTTCTCTACCTCCATTTACTAAAATATTTGAATTTTCTTTACCAACAAATTTGCGAAAAGCTTGTTCTAGAGTAATTTTATTTGCAATATGCAGGTCTGATTTACCGAATGAAAGTTGTTTTTTATGTAAAGGTTGATCAACTTTTCTTTTTACACAAGCATGATAATAAGGTGTAAATTTTTGATATGCATTACCTGTACCATTCATTACTGAGCCAGGATGAAATAAATAATAATCATAGGCGCCAATAATATGAATTTTCATTTGATTGCATAATTTTGCAATTTTATTATCGCGTTCTCTTGCATATGGTGTAATATCCAAATTAAAACAAACTACATCTATTTTTAAGACATTTATGCAAG
>Ga0136644_10001435_pt1 | contig 18909 bp, 19 predicted proteins | sample C_130820_EF_Meta_FD_94780 | JGI IMG/M metagenome (GOLD analysis project Ga0136644, IMG submission 94780) | Freshwater microbial communities from Lake Croche, Canada to study carbon cycling - C_130820_EF_MetaG (v2) (version 2) | ecosystem: Environmental > Aquatic > Freshwater > Lake | place... | reverse complement strand
GGCACCCGCTTCAAGCTGCTGCCCAGCCAGGGCACCTATTTCCAGATCGTCGACTACTCGGCGATCTCGAACCTGCCGGAAGCCGACTTCGCCAAATGGCTGACCACCGAGATCGGCGTCGCGGCCATCCCGCTGTCGGCCTTCTACGATCAGCCGGTCGAGCGCAGCATCGTGCGTTTCTGCTTTGCCAAGCAGGACGTGACTCTCAAACTGGCACTCGAGCGGCTTGCCCGGCTCTAATCCAACGCCACCCGGACAGACGCCCGTGGCGGTTCCGGTCGGGATGCCTGCCCGGATGACCGCCGCGGCGAGCGCCGGGCCACGCTGGGATATCTTCTGCCGGGTGGTCGACAACCTCGGCGATGCTGCGATCTGCTGGCGGCTGGCCCGTCAGCTTGCCAACGAGCACTCACTCACCGTGCGCCTGTGGATCGACGAGCCACAGGCCTTGAGCCGCCTGGTGCCCGGCGCCCGCCCCGGCCAGACGCACGACCTGGTCAGCATCGAATGCTGGCGGGACGACGATCTCCGACTGAACCTGCCAGCGCCCGGGCAACTGGCCGACGTGGTGATCGCCGGATTTGCCTGCGAGCTGCCCGCGGGCTATCGCCGTGCCATGAAGGCTCGTCGCCCGGTCTGGATCAATCTCGACTATCTCTCGGCGCAGCCATGGGTCGACACGCACCATGGCCTGCCTTCGCCCAAGCCCGACGGGCTGATCGAACACTTCTTTTTTCCGGGTTTCACGCCCGCCAGCGGCGGCCTGCTGCGCGAGACCGATCTGCTCGAGCGACAGGACCGCTTCGATCGCGACCCGACCGAAAAAATTGATTTTCTGCGATCGCTCGGGGTTGAGGCCGAAGCCGGTGACCACTTCATCTCGGTGTTCTGTTACCCCGACTCGCCGGTCGCCGAACTGATCGACTGGCTCAAGGCGCAAGCGCATCCGCCGCGGGGGCCCCAAATCCCAGGAGGCTCGACTGGACGCTGGCGGCTCCTGATCCCGGAGGGCATCGCACCGGAGCTGACCGAAGGCGCGTCATTCTCGCGCGTGCCTTTCGTGGCGCAGACCGACTACGACCGACTGCTGTGGTGCTGCGATCTGAACTGGGTGCGCGGCGAGGACTCGCTTGTCAGAGCGCTGTGGTCGGGCCGGCCGCTGATCTGGCAGGCCTACCGGCAGACCGATCAGGCGCATCAACCCAAGCTCGAGGCGTTTCTGGACCGCTGGCTCGAGGCGGCGAACGTGCCGCCAAGCGCTGCGACGGTCTGGCGCAAGGCTCACGCCGCCTGGAATGCCTCGCCCGATCCGACGAGCCGCACCTTGATGGCGTCTGCCTTGCCGCCGCTGTTTGCGCAGCTGCCGGCACTTGCGGCCGGTGCCGGTCGATGGCGATCGGCGCAGCTCGAGCAGACGGACCTCGCCAGTCGATTGGTGGGGTTTGCGGCCGGCAAGCTATAATCGAGAGCTTTTGATCGCTGGTTGCGCGTTGTCGCTGCGAACCTGCTCCCCACGACTTTTCCCCAAAGATTGATCCCATGAAGACCGCCCAGGAACTGCGCCCCGGTAATGTCGTGATGATCGGCACCGAGCCGATGGTCGTGCAGAAGGCCGATTACAACAAGTCCGGCCGCAATGCTGCAGTCGTGAAAATGAAGCTCAAGAATCTGCTCAATGGCTCGAATACCGAGTCGGTCTACAAGGCCGACGAGAAGTTCGACGTGCTGGTGCTCGATCGCAAGGAGTGCACCTACTCGTATTTCTCCGAGCCGATGCATGTCTTCATGGACGCCGACTACAACCAGTACGAAGTTGAAGCCGAGAGCATGGGCGACGCCCTGAACTACATCGACGAAGGCATGCCCTGCGATGTGGTGTTCTACGACGGCCGAGCCATCTCACTCGAAATGCCCACTTCGGTTGTGCGCGAGGTCGAGTACACCGAGCCGGCCGTCAAGGGCGACACCTCGGGCAAGGTGATGAAGCCGGCACGCATCAAGCCCACCGGTTTCGAACTGCCGGTGCCGGCCTTCGTCGAGATCGGTGATCGCATCGAGATCGATACCCGCACCGCCGAGTACCGCAGCCGCGTCAAATAAGTCGCGCTGAGTGAGCAGGCCCGGGTGAGGCGAGTCAGATCGTGCCGTCGAGGCCGATCGCGAGCGCGTTCTCGGCCTCTTTTGAATCCGGGCAGCGCCTGATGCAGCGCATGACGCTCGTGCGAAGCGTGCGCTGCGATGCCGGCTTGACCAGATAGCTGTCACAGCCTGAGAACAGGGCGCGTGCCATGTCGACAAGCGACGAGCGAGCGGTGAGTACGATCACCGGCACGTGAGCCCGGCGAATCTGTCGCACAAACCGAAAGCCGTCGACGTCCGGCAGGTCGACATCGATAATCGCGAGCTCGTAGCGCCGCAATGACAGCAGTGCGTGCGCCTCGCGCGCCGTGCCGACCCCCTCGACATCCAGGCCGATCGCCTCGATCGACATCGCGACCTGCCGTCTGACCACCGGGCTGACATCGACCGCCAGAACCCGCTGGGGCCGGCCCAAAGCACCCGCCGACGCTGGAGCGAGCCGCGCGCTGCTCGCCTGGGAACCGGACGCAAGCTCGCCTCGAAAGACCCGGGCACCCCGTCTGAGCGGCCGCATCAGCTGTCGCTCAACCGCCTGATTCAGGACGGCCAGCAGATTGACCGAAAAGCGCTGCAGAACCAGATCATCGCAAGCCCGGGTCGGATCGCAACGGCGCCCGACCGTCACCACGGTGACACCGATTGCGGCCGGCGACAGCCGGCCAAGCACCCTGGCGACCGCCTGACCATCGGCCACGGTCATGTCGACGAGCGCCAGATCGTAATCGGCGGGGGCGTCGGCAGGCGCAAAAACGAAACGATAGGGATTGTCCCGCGCAAGTCGAAAGACGATCTCGACGATGCGCTGGAAGGTCAGGCCCAGTCCGAAAGCCGTGACCCGAAACGATGGCCGGGTATCGGCATCGAATGTCGCGCGAAGATCGATCGAGGCAGACATGAGGGCAGGCAGACCGCGGCCCGAGGCCAGTCAGAGAAAGTCGGGCTGATCTTACACCGCACACCAGTCAAGCCTGCAAGAACTTTCTGCTAAAAACCCTTATCCAGCAGTCGCTTAATGGTCTGACTTCAAGTGAAATCGGAGGAGAGTGCCAGTTGCAGGTCGTTGTCGCGGGCGAAATTGAGCAGGAAGGTGAGGGCAAGTGGTTCGACCGTCGCAATCGACGGATCAACCCGCACACAGGTCTGTTCCAAACGGCGCCCTGGCACCGCATAGGGAGAGAACTGCAATGGCGTGGCAGCGGTGCTGCCGGGCGGTCGAAAACACGCCATGACGCCAGCCAGGCGCTCGCTCCAATCGCTGGGACGAAAAGCCTTGCCAGACGAGGTCACTCCAACGATCAGAAAGATCGCATCAGGAGTCTTCGCGATCGATCGCGCAGGAACGAGAGTGGGAGTGAGGTCGGACGCCATCGTCTGGGCGATGAGCCGTACAAAGTGCAATGCGGCAGTATAGCCGTCGAAGTACCGGGCTCGCCGGTGTCATGAAAATCCCATAGACTCGACTGTTTCGTGTTTCAGTTTGCAACGATTTCCGGAAGGATTGACGATGACTGCCATCGACCCTGTCATGCCGACCTATGCACCGCAGCCTGTTGCCTTCGAGCGCGGCGAGGGCGCCTGGCTCTACGACACCGACGGACGACGCTACCTCGACTGCCTGTCAGGAATCGCGGTCAACACCCTCGGACATAACCATCCGCGACTGGTGGCGGCGATCACCGATCAGGCCTCCAAGATCATCCACACCTCGAATCTCTTCGAGATTCCGCTGCGCCGCCAACTCGCCCAGCGCCTGGTCGATCTGTCGGGCATGACCAATGTGTTCTTCTGCAATTCGGGCCTTGAAGCCAACGAAGCGGCGATCAAGATCGCCCGCCTCTATGGCCACAATCGCGGCATCGATTTGCCCGAAATCGTCGTCTATGAAAAGGCCTTTCACGGCCGTTCGCTCGCCACGCTGTCGGCCACCGGCAATGTCAAGGTGCAAAAGGGGTTTGAGCCGCTGGTGTCCGGCTTCGTGCGCGTGCCGCTCAACGACATGAGCGCCCTCGAGGAGATCGCCTCGAGCCGCCCGAATGTCTGCGCGGTCTTTCTCGAAGCGATCCAGGGCGAGGGGGGTATACAGCCGGCCCGCATCGAATACCTCAAGCAGGTCCGCGCGCTGTGCGACCGCAAAGGCTGGTTGATGATGGTCGACGAAGTCCAGTGCGGCACCGGCCGTACCGGTCGCTGGTTTGCGCATCAATACGCCGGGATCGTCCCCGACGTGATGCCGCTGGCCAAGGGGCTGGCCTCGGGCATTCCGGTGGGTGCGGTGGTCGCTCACGGTGAGGCCGCCCACACCTTCAAGGCAGGCAACCATGGCACGACCTTCGGCGGCAATCCGCTGGCCATGCGGGCCGGACTGACCACGATCGATGTCATGGAAGAAGACCGTCTGCTCGACAACGCCACCGCCATGGGCAATCTGATCATGGACGGCATTCGCCGCGAGATGGCGGGCATTGCCGGGCTGGTCGAGGTCCGCGGCAACGGCCTGATGATCGGCATCGAACTCGACCGCCCCTGTAGCGAAATCGTCGGCAAGGCACTCAAAGCCGGCCTGGTGCTCAATGTGACCGCCGATTCTGTGGTTCGCCTCCTGCCGCCGCTGATCTTCAACCGCGAGCAAGCGGAACTCACGGTCGCAACGCTCGCTCCGATCCTGCGCGAAACCGTTGCGCGTCCGATCGACCGCGCAGCGTGAGGCGGAATTAATGGCGTTAAAACACTTTTTGCAGCTGATCGACTTTGATCGCGACGAGATCGAGCATGTCTTTGCTCGCAGTCGCATCATCAAGGATCTCTACAAGCGCTATCAGCCTTATCACCCGCTGGCCGACCGCACGCTGGTCATGATCTTCGAGAAGCAGTCGACCCGAACGCGACTGTCCTTCGAGGCAGGCATTCAGCATCTTGGCGGCGCGGCGGTGTTTCTGAATACTCGCGACTCTCAGCTCGGTCGCGGCGAGCCGGTTGAAGACGCCGCGCAGGTCATCTCGCGCATGTGCGATCTGGTCATGATCCGGACCTTCGAGCAATCGATCCTTGAGCGATTCGCGGCCAATTCGCGCGTGCCGGTGATCAATGGCCTGACCAACGAATACCATCCCTGCCAGGTCCTGGCCGACATCTTCACTTACATCGAGCACCGGGGTCCGATCACCGGGCGCACCGTCGCATGGGTGGGCGATGCGAACAATATGGCCTATACCTGGATCCAGGCAGCGGGGCTGCTCGACTTCCGGATCCGGATCTCCACGCCGCCCGGCTACCGCATCGACCCCTCACGCTTGACGAGTCACGATGCCGCTCATGTCGACATCCTCGAGGATCCGATGCAAGCCTGCGCCGGTGCAGATCTGGTGAGCACCGACGTCTGGACCAGCATGGGTTTCGAGACTGAGAATCGCGACCGTCTGACCGCTTTCGCAGACTGGCAGGTCGACGCGGACATGATGCGACAGGCTAAAGCCGATGCGCTGTTCATGCATTGCCTGCCGGCCCACCGTGGCGAGGAGGTCTCGGCTGATGTGATCGACGGTCCGCAGTCGGTCGTTTGGGACGAAGCCGAAAACCGCCTTCACGTCCAAAAAGCACTGATGGAGTTCATCCTGCTCGGCAGGGTTTGAACACCGCCACGAATCGGCGAGGTCTGCGGCCGGTTTGAACATCTCGTGAGGAAAGCGAGATGCTCGCCAGGGTGGATTGCCTGGCCAGCTCAGCCGGCTGCTCGTGCGCTCAACGGCACAGGTGCAGTCGCACCGCCCCAGGACGCACAGCACCCTCGGCAGACAAATCGCTGAGAACGGGACGAACCGGCTTGGCGATCGGCGTAAATCGGGTCGGTGCAGGCGTGATTGCCACCACACGACGCGCCTGGCTCAGATGAAGCGAGAGCTTGCAGACATCGCTCAGCTCAGTGCCCGCCGACACCGGCAAGACGCTGTCGAGTCTGGACACGATGGCTTGCCAACGCGGCGATGCAATCACCTGTTCGCACAAAACACCGAGCCCGGCATGCCAGCGCACGCATTCATCAAACGTCGGCGCCTCGGCCAACAGGGGAAAGCCGTATCGCGGCAGCAACTCGCGAAGGTCCCGATCGATCGCCGCCTGCGAGGGGTCGAGCAAACCCAGCAGTGAGGAAGCCACCGACTTTTCGAGCTGCCCGGTCAGATCGCTGACCGGGCGAAGCATGTCCTCGAAGCGGAGCCCGCCCACAGATTTCAGGTCTTCGAGCAGATGGAAGAGCGCCTGCTTGTTGGCCCGCAGCTTGCCGCGCAGTCCGACATAGCTCGCCAGACGCTGCTGAAATGCCTCGTCAGTGCGCACGTCCACACGATGCACCGCAGCCTGGAGCCACTGATGCTGGACCGCCTTGGGAGCCGCCTTGCGCATGGCAACCGATGCCGTGAACTCGAGATCACGGAGCAGCCGATTGAGCTGACCGGCATCTAATGCTGACATGACGCACCCCTTGGCGAAGTCGGACGATTCCCCGGGTTATCGGCCCAAGGAAGGGTGCTCTTGAGTCAAGCCGGACCGCAGGTGCGCGATGACCGACGGACGGCCGCGACTGCTCAGGACAGCATGTCGTCCCAGATGTTTCGCGCCCAGGCGAAGGCATATTGGCCTTCGAGTTCGCTGGCTGCGCCCGACAGTCCGCCGGCGCCTGCAACCGGCTCAAGCGTCTTCTTGTCGGCAACCCACTGATGCACCGAGGCGACATGCATCGCATTGCGATCGTCGACGAAGGAGTAACAGGTATTGGCGATGACCGGCGTCAACGGCGACCGGCCGTTAAGCTGCTCGATGATCGCCGCAGCCGCCAGCTTGCCGTGCTGATTGGCCATATGCCCCGACTTGGGCATGGCCGGCGCAGCGAAGGTGGCATCGCCAATGACATGGATATCGCTGACCGCGGTTGAGCGCATGGTCATCCAGTCGACCTGAGCCCAGCGTCCGTTGGCATTGAGCAGCCCCAGCCTGGCGGCCAGGTCGCCCGCCCGCTGCGGCGGAATGATATTGAGCACATCGCCTTTGACCCGATCGCCAAGCTCGGTCGTGACGGTGCGTCCGGCCGCATCGAGCTCGGTCACCAGCGCATTGGCACGGTAGTCGATCATCCCCTTGTAGGGCCCATTCCAGGCCGCCAGGAACAGGCCCTTCTTCGAGACGATGTCAGGGTTGCCATCAAGGACGACAATGCGCGCCCGCGGCTTGTGGGCCTTGAAATAGCTGGCAACCTGACAGACGCGCTCATAGGGACCGGGCGGGCAACGATAAGGCGCCTTGGGAATCGTCATGACGAAGGTGCCGTCATCGGGCATGGCCTCGAGTTGGGCACGCAGCGCCACGGTCTGCGGACCCGCCTTCCAGGCGTGCATCACCGTGTCCTGCGCCTTGCGATCGAAACCGGCGACCTCATCGAAGAGAAAATCGACACCCGGCGACAGGATCAACTGGTCGTACTGCTGACGTGCTCCCGATTTCAGGCGCGCGGTTCGATTGACCGGGTCGAGGTCGAGCACCTCATCCGACAGAACAGTCACCCCCCGGGTGCGCAGTCCCTGATAGCCGAACGTCAGATCCTCGATGCGGCGCGAACCGCCGAGCACCAGGTTTGACAGCGGACAGGAGATGAAACGGGCATTGCGCTCGACCAGCGTCACATCAACCGTGTCGCCACCCCAGCGCTTCAGATAGCTGGCCGCTGTCGCACCGCCGAAGCCGCCACCGACGACCAGCACCCTGCCAGTCGGGCGGCCGCCCGAGGCAAGCGGCCGTGTTGCACATCCTGCCAGCACGCCAAGCGCGGCTCCCGCCCCGAGCGCCTGCCCCAGGCGACGCCTCGGGCCGTTAATGGGGCGGGGAAATGGCGACACCTGATGCAGCTTCAAGGCTTGGGCAGGCTCGAGAAATAGACGGCCATCGACTCGAACTGAGCGTCGGTATAACCCTTGGCCAGTTGATGCATGATCGTCGCAGGTCGGGTGCCGGCCCTGAACGCCTGCATCTGCTCAATGATGTAAGCCCTCGGCAGGCCAGCAAGACTCGGGACACCTCCCGCAGACCGACCCTGCGGTCCGTGGCAATTGGTGCAGTTGGCCGAGAGATAAGCGGCCTCGAGGGAAGGCGCCTCGCGACTCTGCGCGGACGCCAGCCGTGGAACCAGCAGCCCGCTCATCAATGCCAAGGCGCCCAGTGCAAGCGTGAGGCGCCCGGTCATGAACGAACCCTGCCGAAACCTGCCCGACAAGCCGTCAGGCAGGTACGACCTCGATCTGCTCCTCACCCTCGCTCGGCGCCGCAGGCGGTGCCGATTCGAAGAAGGACAGCGTCACCTTGTCCTCGGCGTCGAGATCGACGGTGACCTTGCCGCCGCCGACAAGCTTGCCGAACAGCAGTTCGTCGGCGAGGGCCTTGCGAATCGTGTCCTGGATCAAGCGCTGCATTGGACGCGCGCCCATCAGCGGGTCGAAACCCTTGCTCGCCAGATGAGCCCGCAGGCGCTCGGTGAACACCGCATCGACCTTTTTTTCGTGCAACTGCTCTTCAAGCCCGATCAGGAACTTGTCGACCACCCGCATGATGATGTCTTCGGTCAGGCTGCCGAAGGAAATGATCGAGTCGAGACGGTTGCGGAATTCAGGCGTGAACATCCGCTTGATTTCCTGCAATTCATCACCGGCCTGCTTGTTGTCGGAGAAGCCGATTGAACGACGCTGAAGGTCATGAGCACCGGCATTCGTGGTCATGATGATGATCACGTTGCGGAAGTCGGCCTTGCGACCGTTGTTGTCGGTCAAGGTGCCGTGGTCCATGACCTGCAGCAGAATATTGAAGATATCCGGATGCGCTTTTTCGATCTCGTCGAGCAGCAGCACCGCATGCGGCTTCTTGGTGATCGCCTCGGTGAGCAGGCCCCCCTGATCGAAACCGACATAGCCGGGAGGAGCGCCGATCAGACGCGAGACTGCATGACGCTCCATGTACTCGGACATGTCGAAGCGAATCAGTTCGATGCCCATCAGGAACGCCAGCTGTTTCGCGACCTCAGTCTTGCCGACACCGGTCGGACCGGAAAACAGGAATGATCCGATCGGCTTTTCGGGTTTGCCAAGCCCGGAGCGGGCCATCTTGATCGCGGCCGCGAGCGCCTCGATGGCCGGATCCTGACCGAACACCACATTGCGCAGATCACGCTCGAGATGCTGCAGTTTGCTGCGGTCGTCGGACGACACCGACGTCGGTGGAATTCGCGCGATCTTGGCAACGATATCCTCGATCTCGCCTTTGCCGACGACTTTCTTCTGTTTGGACTTTGGCAGGATGCGCTGCGCAGCGCCCGCCTCGTCGATCACGTCGATCGCTTTGTCAGGCAAGTGACGGTCGTTGATGAACTTGGCCGACAGCTCAGCCGCGGCGGTCAGCGCAGACGCCGAGTACTTGATGCCGTGATGCTCTTCAAAGCGTGACTTCAAGCCACGCAGAATCTGAACCGTCTGCTCGACCGTTGGCTCGACCACATCAATTTTCTGGAATCGACGCGACAGTGCATGATCTTTCTCGAAAATGCCGCGGTATTCGTTGAAGGTCGTCGCCCCAATACATTTGAGCTGACCCGACGATAAGGCCGGCTTGAGCAGGTTGGACGCGTCAAGCGTGCCACCCGAGGCCGAGCCGGCACCGATGAGCGTATGAATCTCATCGATGAACAGCACCGCGTGCGGGTTCGCCTTGAGTTGCTTGAGGACCGCCTTGAGTCGTTGCTCAAAATCGCCGCGATATTTGGTCCCGGCCAGCAATGCTCCCATGTCGAGCGAATAAACAACCGCTTCGGAGAGCACTTCCGGGACATCACCCTGCGTTACCCGCCAGGCCAGACCTTCAGCGATAGCGGTCTTGCCGACACCGGCCTCACCGACCAGCAAGGGGTTGTTCTTGCGTCGCCTGCAAAGCACCTGGATGACGCGCTCAACCTCCGACTCGCGTCCGATCAGCGGATCGATGCGGCCTTCGCGCGCAGAGACATTGAGATTGGTGGTGAACTGCTCGAGCGCGCCCTGCTGAGCGGCCGCCGGCTCTTCACCCTGCTCGGGCGCTTCGTCTTTCGACTGCTCCTTGGGTTGAGGCGTTTTGGTGATGCCATGCGAGATGAAATTAACCACGTCAAGCCGGGTAATGCCCTGCTGATGGAGGTAATAAACCGCGTGCGAATCCTTTTCGCCGAAGATTGCGACCAGCACATTGGCGCCGGTCACCTCCTTCTTGCCATTGGAGGTGGACTGCACATGCATGATCGCGCGCTGGATAACCCGCTGAAAGCCGAGCGTCGGTTGAGTGTCGATTTCCTCATTGCCGGGAACAACCGGAGTGTTCTCCCGAATGAAGTTACCGAGATTTTTGCGCAGGTCATCGATATTGGCCGCGCAAGCCCTCAGGACTTCAGCCGCAGTGGGGTTGTCGAGCAGGGCAAGCAACAGATGCTCGACCGTGATGAACTCGTGGCGCTGCTGCCTGGCTTCGACAAACGCCATGTGCAAACTGACTTCCAATTCTTGAGCAATCATGCTTCCTCCATCACGCACTGCAAGGGGTGCTGTTCCTGGCGCGCATATTCACTGACCTGTTCAACCTTCGTGGAGGCTACGTCGCGCGGATAGATACCACACACGCCGCGGCCCTCTCGATGGACCTTCAACATGACCTGAGTCGCCTTTTCGCGACTCATGCCAAAAAATCGCTGAAGCACTTCGACCACAAACTCCATTGGTGTGTAGTCGTCATTCAACAAGGCCACCTCAAACATCGGTGGCGGTTTGGTGCGGGCATCCTGCTTCTCGAGGATGTTGGTCGGGTCGTTCGAAGTTGCCATATCGATGTCATTCTAGCGGCTCGCGACCTTGACGCAACGACGCATGACAATTCTTTGATGGGGACTGTGCAGCGTTTCACAAGCTGGGCATCGATCGCAAAGCAATCATCGCCGGTCCGGCCGTGTCGCCACAAGCAAATCGACCGAATTTTGGCGATGGCTTGACGAATCTCTCACTTTGACAAAGACTGCCCCTGCGACATCGGGGGTTTCCTGGCGAGCGCAACAACTCATAAAATGTTTTCGAGGGGATAAAGGTATGGCAAGCGGTACAGTCAAATGGTTCAATGATGCCAAGGGATTTGGATTCATCACCCCGGATGATGGCGGCGAAGATCTGTTCGCGCACTTCAGCGCCATCCAGATGAATGGCTTCAAATCCTTGAAAGAAGGCCAGAAGGTGCAATTCGATGTTGTGCAGGGCCCCAAGGGCAAGCAGGCATCGAATATTCAGCAGCCACAATAACCTCGTCCCGCGCCTTAGGACAAAAGAAAACGCCGGCATTAGCCGGCGTTTTCTTTTGGTGCTCGGGCCGGGCGGAAACCACTCGGCCCGAGCACCTGAAGGGCTCACATGAAATCGATCATGACCTGACCGAATCCCGAACACGAGACCTGCGTTGCGTCAGGTAACAGACGGGCGAAATCGTAAGTGACCTTTTTGCTCAGAATGGCTTTTTCCATCGAAGAAACAACCAGATCGGCCGCTTCGATCCATCCCATGTGACGCAGCATCATTTCGGCCGAGAGAATCTGCGAACCGGGGTTCACATAATCCTTGCCGGCATATTTGGGAGCGGTGCCGTGGGTCGCCTCAAACATCGCGACCGAATCGGACAGATTGGCGCCCGGTGCAATGCCGATACCGCCAACCTGCGCGGCTAGCGCGTCGGAAATATAGTCGCCGTTGAGGTTGAGCGTTGCGATCACACTGTATTCGGCGGGACGAAGCAGAATCTGCTGCAGGAAGGCATCGGCAATCGAATCTTTGACGACGATCTCGCGACCGGTTTTCGGGTTTTTGAAACTGCACCACGGTCCGCCGTCGATCAGCACAGCGCCGAACTCTTTCTGTGCGAGCGCATAACCCCAGTCGCGAAAGCCGCCTTCGGTGAACTTCATGATGTTGCCCTTGTGAACCAGCGTCACCGAGGGCTTGTCGTTGTCGATGGCGTACTGGATCGCTTTGCGAACCAGGCGTTCGGTCCCTTCGCGCGACACCGGCTTGATACCGATGCCGGAGGTTGCGGGGAAGCGGATCTTCTTGACGCCGAGTTCGGTCTGCAGGAAAGCGATCAGCTTCTTGACCTGTTCGGACTCGGCAGCAAATTCGATACCGGCGTAAATGTCTTCGGAATTCTCACGGAAGATGACCATATTGGTCTTTTCCGGTTCGCGCAGTGGCGAGGGCACGCCCTTGAAATACTGGATCGGACGCAGGCAGACATAGAGGTCGAGCTCCTGGCGCAGCGCAACGTTCAGTGACCGGATACCACCGCCGACAGGCGTTGTCAGCGGCCCCTTGATCGAGACGACATAATCCTTGAGAACCTGCAGCGTCTCTTCGGGCAGCCAGACATCGGGGCCGTAGACCTTGGTGGACTTTTCGCCGGCGTAGATTTCCATCCATTGGATCTGCCGCTTGCCACCGTAGGCTTTGGACACAGCGGCGTCGACAACCTTGATCATGACCGGAGTGATGTCGAAACCGGTGCCATCGCCCTCGATGTAGGGAATGATCGGCTGATCGGGCACGGAAAGCGTGAAATCGGCATTGACGCGGATCTTTTCGCCGACGGTCGGAACCTTGATGTGCTGGTACATGAAGCGCAATCTCCTGCGACTGGTCTTAAGACGCTCGAAACCTGGCCAGCTTAATCGCGGCCATACCCTTGCGAAGTATAAGGGCTAAACATCAAACCCAATTCAGCCGGCTAAGTCTCGAGGCTGGCTGGCTGGGTCAGACTCTGACAATCGACTGCGTGATGGCTTTGCGGCTATCGTTCGCCCTGTATCGGACAAACGACCGACCGGATATCCCATGAAAATGCCCCTGTTGAACCTTCAGTGCCTGACGCTCGAGCGCAAATCGACCGTCGCGCTCTGGGCTGTGCTTGCGACCCTTCTGATTGCCTGCGGCGGTACGGTGCGCCCTGCGAATGCACAGGGGACAAGCGACCGCGTTGCGCCGAATGCCAGGCTGGAGCAAATCGAGATCAAGGCTGGCATGCACCTGATCAAGGCCGAAGTCGCGGCTGACATTCAGACCCGAACCCGCGGCCTGATGATGCGCGAAAGGCTGGGTGCAAACGAAGGCATGATCTTCGTCTTTCCGGACAAGGCCGGTCACTGCTTCTGGATGCGCAATACCCTGGTTCCGCTGTCGATTGCCTTTCTGGATGACACCGGCACGATCACCAACATCGAGGACATGAAGCCGCAGACCGAGGACAGCCACTGCCCGGTGCGGGCGGTGCGCTATGCGCTCGAGATGGAGCAGGGATGGTTTGCCAGGCGCGGCATCAAAGCCGGCGCCCGGCTGGTTCAGCCGCAGCTTTTCGGGGCCGCGGCTCGCAACTGAGCTTGGCCGCCGATCAGGCGAAATTGCTGGCGGCGAAGTCCCAGTTGACCAGGCTCCAGAACGCGGCCATGTAATCGGGGCGACGGTTCCGGTAATCGATGTAGTAGGCGTGCTCCCAGAGGTCGCAAGTCAGAAGCGGCTTGTCGGTGCCGGTCACCGGCGTGGCGGCGTTGCTGGTGTTGACGATATCCAGCGAACCGTCGGCCTTCTTGACGAGCCAGGTCCAGCTCGAGCCGAAATTGCCGACTGCCGATTTGGTGAAGGCGTCCTTGAAAGCGTCGAAGGTCCCCCACTTCGCGGTAATGGCAGCCGCCAGTGCGCCGGTCGGCTGACCGCCACCCTTGGGCGACAGCGAGTTCCAGTAGAAAGTGTGATTCCAGATCTGGGCCGCATTGTTGAACATGCCGCCGGTCGACTTGCGAACGATGTCTTCGAGGCTCATCGCGTCGAATTCGGTGCCCTTGACCAGATTGTTGAGGTTGGTGACATAGGTCTGGTGATGCTTGCCGTAATGAAACTCGAGGGTTTCCTTCGAGATGTGCGGCACCAGAGCATCGATGGCATAGGGCAACGGCGGTAGGGTGTGTTCCATGGTCGCATCCAGAATGAGAAATGTTGGGAAGATGTCGACGCCGATGGCGCGACGCTTGAATCAGTCGCCGGCCGGCGACTGCAGGCTGCCGCGATTGTAGGCCAGAGGCATGACGGCGCTCAATCGGGACGCTTAAATTGTGCCGCGGCGCGAAAAAGGGTCAGCGTCCACGGCGGCGTTTAGGCAGAGCGCGGGCATCGTCGAGTTTGGTACCGGTATGGCCGGTCATATCGAGATTGGCGTCGATCTGCGGTCTGTCGACGGTTGCATCAAATGCCCCATCGCCCAGCGCAACGCTCACCTGATCCCCGCTCGAAAGACTCCCGGCACTGCGCACGATCCGGCCATCGGCGAGGGTCACGATGGCATAGCCGCGCTCCAGAACACCGCGCGGACTGACCAGCTCGAGCGCGGCGCCGGCGTGCAGAAGACGCTGAGCAGACGTCTCTGCGGTCACTCTGGCAGCGGCTGTCAGGGCGCGCACCGCGCCCTCCAGGCGCGAGCGCGGGGCGGCAAGCTCAGGCGTTCGCAGCGCCGAGGCCAGCTTCATGAGCCGGGCTCGACGCAAGTCGGTACTTCGCACCCCGGCGGTGGCAAGCCGCTGGGCAAGCTGTTCGAGACGGGTCTGGCGCTGCGCCCACTGCAGGGAAGGCGGGCGCAGCAAGCGGGTTGCGGTATCGAGCCGCTGCTCGCGCTGGTCACTCTGGCGACGCCAGGCCTGCATCAGGCGATGCCGGTCGCGGACCAGCACGACGAGTTGCTCCATCCGATCAGGCACCGCGCTCACTGCCGCGGCGGTAGGCGTCGGCGCACGCAGGTCGGCAACGAAATCGGCAATCGTGAAGTCGGTTTCGTGGCCAACGCCACTGATGACCGGCATCGGGCTGGCAGCGATCAGCCGCGCCAGCCGTTCATCGTTGAACGCCCAGAGATCTTCGATCGATCCGCCGCCGCGCACCAGCAACAGGACCTCACACTCGGCCCGCGCCGCCGCAGCGAGCATGGCGCCGATCAGTTCGGCGGGCGCCTGCGCGCCCTGAACCGACGCGGGATAGATGATGACCCGCACTTGCGGCGCACGGCGCGCGAGGGTGGTCAGCACATCCCGAAGTGCGGCCGCCTGCAAAGAGGTCACGATACCGACCGTACGGACCTGCCCGGGGAGCGCACGCTTGCGGGCGGCATCAAAGAGCCCCTCGGATTCCAGTCGCGCCTTGATTTGCAGGAAGCGCTGAAACAGGTCCCCCGAGCCGGCCTGGCGCATAGCCTCGACATTGAGCTGGAATTCACCGCGAGCCTCATACAGACCCGCCTGCGCCCGGGCTTCGACCCGATCGCCGTTGGCCGGATTGAAAGCGACCAGCTGGTTTCGGCCGCGAAACATCACGGCGCGCACCGATGCCTGAGCATCCTTAAGGGTGAAGTACCAGTGGCCGCTGGCTGCCCGCGTCAGATTGGAAATCTCACCGCTCACCCAAACGGGCGAGAAGCTGCGGTCAAGCAGTGCAGCCACGGCGCGATTGAGTTCGGCGACCGTCACGACACCGACCTGAGTGCCACGCCCCTGCACGTCAGAGCTCACGCCCAAGCCACTTTCCAGCCGAAAACTATCCACAAACGACGTATTTTCGTCATCATTCGACCTAATGCCTCGAACAGCACGAAGTTTCGATGTAACTCATTGAATTTTATATATATTTATCATGCGTATTTTTTTGGCAAAGCTTGCAACGCCAGCTTTCAAGCCATTTTGACCGCCGCCGACAGGATTGATGCACAGACTTGTCCACAGCGTTTGGGGATAGACGGTCATGACAGGGATATGAACGACGGGTTTCAGCGCCGAGTCAGGATGGCCGTTTTCCAGCCGTTCGGCGGTGACTTGCCCCGGCAGGCAGAAAACCCGGACAATCGCCGACTCGCGCGACTTGCGGCAATCGGCCCAGGGAGCCGCGATTTCGGAGGTTGATGTGTTGTCGCTCATCCAGGCTGCAGGCTGGCCCGTCTGGTTCCTGATCATCGCTTCATTTACCGCTGTCGCGCTGATCATCGAGCGCGGTATATCGCTGCGGTCCACCCGGGTCATGCCCGCCGGCCTGATCGAGCGGGTGCTCGACCTGCATCGCCAGAACGCGGCCACCCCCGAGATGGTACAGAAACTCGAAACCTCTTCGCCGCTGGGCAAGGTCTTCGCGGCCGGCCTGCGACATTCACTGAGCGGGCGCGAGTCGATGAAGGAGGCCATGGAAGAAACCGGCCGCGCGGTCGGTCACGATCTCGAGCGTTATCTGGCCACGCTCGGCACGATCGCCAGCATCACGCCACTGCTCGGGCTCTTCGGAACGGTGGTCGGCATGATCGAGATCTTCGGTGCCGCGACGCCGGCCGGCTCCAATCCTCAGGCGCTGGCGCACGGGATTTCGGTTGCGCTCTACAACACCGCACTGGGTCTGATCGTGGCCATCCCTGCCCTGATCGCCTATCGCGCTTTTCGAAACCGGGTCGACGGTTTTCTGATCGACATGGAGCAGCAGTCGCTGCGACTGCTCGACGGCATCGCGCCGCGCCAGTCGAACCCTCGTCTGTCGCCCAAGACGCCATGAATTTCCGGCGCGGATTTCGCCGCGAAGAACCTGAAATCAATTTCGTTCCGCTGATCGACCTGCTGCTGGTCATCCTGATCTTTTTGCTGGTCACCACCACCTATTCGCGGTTCAGCGAATTGCAGGTCAATCTGCCATCGGCAGCGGTTGACAAGCCGGCCGAACGCCCCGCAGAGATTTCGGTAACCGTGTCGTCCGAGTCGCGTTACGCCATCGACGGCGAAATCGCTGCCTGGCGGGATGCCGGAAGTTTCGCGCAACTGCTCTCGAAGGCAGGGTCCGCTCGCAGCGACCCGACCATCGTGATCTATGCCGATGCCGGTGCGAGCCATCAGGCCGTCATCAATGTGCTGGAAGCGGCAAGGCTTGCCGGCATGGGCAAGGTCAGTTTCGCCACTCAGACCGGCAACGCCCGCAAACCTTGACGACACCGCACGCCTTCGCGCCGCGGCCGGGACCGACGGGCTGGCGTGCCGCCCTCGAGCAGCGGATCCGGCAACTCTGGTTCGCGCCGCGCGGGCTTGCGGACACCCTGATCGGACTGGCGCTGCGCCCGCTCGGCAGTCTGCTCGGCGCGATCGCAGCGCAACGACGCGAGCAGATCGCCCACGACAAGCTGACGCCGCGCTCCTTCGGTGAGCCTGCGGTCGTGATCGTCGGCAATCTGCTGGTCGGCGGTACCGGCAAAACGCCGCTCATCATTGCCCTGGCCAAAAGCCTGACTGCGCGCGGCTGGCGTGTCGGCGTGATCGCCCGCGGGCACGGCAGCACTGACCAGGTCGCCCGCAACGCCCCGCGGCTGGTGCGACGCGACGGCGCCACCATCGACTTCGGCGACGAACCGATCCTGATCGCGCAAGAGACCGGGCTGCCGGTGGTGGTCGGACGCGACCGGGGCGCTGCCTTGCGTCGACTGAGCGCTCTGGCAGCACTCGATGTGGTCCTGTCGGACGACGGCCTGCAGCATGTCGGGCTGCGCCGCGATATCGAACTTGCGGTCTTCGACTCGCGTGGCACCGGCAATGGGCGGTGCCTGCCAGCCGGGCCCTTGCGCGAGCCCCTGTCGGATGCGCTGCTGCTGGATGCGATCGTGCTGAGTGGCAGCGCCACCCCAACGCCAATCGCCCACTCGCGGATATTTCGCTTTCAGACGCTCATGACCCGATTCACCACCCTGGACGACAGTCAGCGTTGGGAGATTGGCGAATTCGCCGCGCAAATGCAGGGCCTGTCACTCGACGCGGTGGCCGGAATCGGCGCGCCCGAGCGCTTCTTCGGGCAACTCGCCGGTCTGGGCATCGAGGCGAGGTGCTGGCCGATGGCCGACCATGCACCGATCGACGAAGCCTGGCTTGCGGCGCTGCCGGGCCGCTGGCTGATCATGACGGCGAAGGACGCCGTAAGATGCGTCGGGTTTGACGACGCCCTGCGCTCGCGGTGCGTGGTGTTGCACATCGAAGCCGTCCCCGAGGCGGCGCTCATCGACTGGTTGGAGGATCGTCTTCGTGGATAGCCGTCTGCTCGAAATCCTGGTCTGCCCGATCTGCAAAGGTCTGCTCAAGCACGACCGCACGGCGCAGGAACTGATCTGCCAGACAGATCGACTGGCCTTCCCGATCCGTGACGGGATTCCGATCATGGTCGAGGAACAGGGCCGAGTTCTTCCTGAGTCGTGATCAAGATGAGTCAGCCGCTCGACTTCGTTGCGCTGATTCCGGCCCGGATGAACTCGACACGACTCCCGGGCAAGCCGCTGGCCGATATTGCCGGCCAGCCGATGGTCGTGAGGGTGGCGCACCGCGCCATCGACTCCGGCGCAAGACTGGTGGCGGTCGCCACCGATTCGACCGAGGTCATCAGTGCGGTCGAGGCCCACGGCATGCGGGCCCTGCTGACCCGCGCCGACCACCCTTCGGGCACCGACCGGCTGGCCGAGGCCGCCGACCTGCTTGGTTTGCTCGACGACGATATCGTGGTGAATGTTCAGGGCGATGAGCCAGAGATTCCGCCAACGCTGATCGCCCGCGTGGCCGAGCAGCTTCGCGAAAACCCCGACTGCGCCATCGCGACTGCCGCCCATGCGATCGAATCACTGGCCGATTATCTGTCGCCTAAT
>Ga0136644_10001433_pt1 | contig 18930 bp, 21 predicted proteins | sample C_130820_EF_Meta_FD_94780 | JGI IMG/M metagenome (GOLD analysis project Ga0136644, IMG submission 94780) | Freshwater microbial communities from Lake Croche, Canada to study carbon cycling - C_130820_EF_MetaG (v2) (version 2) | ecosystem: Environmental > Aquatic > Freshwater > Lake | place... | reverse complement strand
GGAGGAGGACTAGATGACAACGATTATATTAATTGTCATATGAAGGGGTGGTGTGCTAAGATAACAGAGGGTAAAACCAGACTAGAATTAATGAGCGGGTCGAACAAACAAAAGGACGGTTTCATAGTCGATGAAAACAATAATGAAGAAAAAAACGAAATACCATTCGTATGATCAATATCAGTTAAAGCATTTATCTGATAAAGTATGCGACGATATTGAAAATCTATTATTGTCTTTGGGAATAGATTCCTATAAGATGCTAGATAAGATGGTCACCATGAGTTGTCCTATTCATGGTGGAGATAATGACTCAGCATTCAATCTGTATCATCAAGGAGATACATATCGAGGCAACTGGAAATGTCGAACACACCAATGCGAAAATGTTTTTAAATCATCAATAATAGGATTTATTAGAGGGTGCTTATCTCATCAAGAAGGATGGTCTAAGTCTGGTGATGATATGGTCTCTTTTAATGATGCCTTACAGTTTGCTATAAGCTTTAGTAAGCACGATCCGTCTGACCATAAACAAACAAGAAAAGCTAAAGAAAAAAATAACTTTGTTAATGCAGTTAAGAATATAACTCCAGATAGTCAAAATAAACCACAACTAGTTCCTAGGTCTTTGGTCACTAAGGCACTAAACATACCATCAAAGTATTTTATAGATAGGGGTTTCTCCAAAAACATTCTTATTAAATATGATGTTGGAGACTGTATAGGACAAGGAAAAGAAATGAGCAGCAGGGCTGTGGTTCCTGTTTATGATAATGATATGATAGGAATGGCAGGATGCACTGGTCGTAGCATATTTGACAAATGCAACGAATGCTCATGCTTTCATGATTCTCAACAATCATGCCCCGAAGATAAAGAAAAATGGCTAAGTTCTAAATGGAAACATAGTAAAAATTTTAAGACACAGGAATATCTGTATAATTACTGGTTTGCTAAAGACATTATTTTGAAGAATAAAACTGTTGTCATTGTTGAAAGTCCTGGAAATGTGTGGAGACTAGAAGAATCTGGTATACATAATTCTGTAGCTATTTTTGGATCTTCTCTGAGCCATAAACAAAAAATGCTTTTAGACATATCCGGAGCAATGAATATAGTTACTATAATGGATAATGATGTTGCTGGCCAAGAAGCGTCAAAACAAATAGAATTAAAATGCGGAAGAACATACAACATCAAGCATATCAAATTATCCTCTAATGATGTTGCAGAAATGTCTCCCGATCAGATTAAGCAAGAAATTTTACCGCAAATACAGGACTATCAATTATGCTAATATTAGGAATCTCTGGAAGGAAGCAGTCCGGAAAAAGCACAATAGGCAATTTTATACTATCTCTATATCTTGCTAAGCTAGGATATTGTGAAAAAATTTATATGGATGAAGATGGTCAATTATTGATTTCTGATATTCTGGGAGACACTAGGTATGAAGGTATTTTTGATATTAGAAAATTAGTGGATACATACAATGATCCAAGATTTATACAAGCTATTAATAAGCTTAATTCAAAGGTAAAAATATACAATTTTGCTGATATTTTAAAAACAGACATCTGTATTAATATGCTAGGATTAACATATGATCAGTGCTACGGAACAGATGATAATAAAAACGAAATGACAAACATAGTATGGAACGATAAGAAACTATCTGCTAGAGATGTTATGCAAGTTGTAGGCACTGATATTTTTAGAAAATTAGATACTAATGTGTGGGTTAGATCCACTATTAATAAGATTATTAGAGATAAACCAGACCTTGCTGTTATTACTGATTGTCGATTTCCTAACGAAGTAGATTCTATTAAGCAAAGTGGTGGAAAGGTTATAAGATTAACTAGAAATCCATTTCAATCAGATCATCTAAGTGAAACAGTATTAGATAAAGACAACTATGATTGGTCTAATTTTGATTATGTAGTAGAAAATTCTGATGTTACTCTTCTTGATCAATTTACTCAGATTAAAAAACTATTAGAGGAGATATTACCATTATAATAACATACTTTAGAAGTTCATCTTATAACACACACTCTCTTTGCGAACAGCAATATTTTGGTGAGTACGTACTAGGGTGGAGAGGATTGTCTGGCCAAAAAGCAGATAAAGGAACTATTACTCATAAAGTTCTTGAAATTTTAGCGGTTATGAAAAAAGCCGAGCAAGATGGACAAACTACTATTGATGACGATCTTATCGGATTAGTTGATATTAATAATTATGATTTAAATAATTTAATAGAGAAAGTATATACCTATTATACTAATAATGCTCAGCATCATAAGTGGTCGGCTAAAGATCATAGAGACTGTAAAGACTGGGTTTATAAGGCTATAGAATTTAATGGCGGAATGTTTGATCCTAGAAAAAGAAATATTCTTTGTCCAGAACAACACTTTGATTTTGAGATTAAAAAACCCTGGGCTAAATACTCTTATGATATTGGCGGAGAAAAACTTGAGGGCAATCTAGCACTAAAGGGCACAATTGACTTAATAACATTGGTTAATGATTCTACAATAGAAGTAATAGACTGGAAAACTGGAAAAAGATTAGATTGGGCTACTGGAGAAGAAAAAACCCAAGAGAAGCTAGAAAAAGATCCACAGTTAAAGATCTATCACTATGCAATAAAACATCTTTATCCTCATATTAAGAATATAATATTTTCAATATATTTTATTAATGATGGTGGACCATTCTCCATTTGTTTTCATGATTCTGATCTAGCATCAACAGAAGATATGCTAAGACAAAAATTTGAAGCAATTAAAAGCACTAAAAAGCCAAGACTACATAAAAGCTGGATGTGCAGTAAGTTGTGTCATTTTGGCAAAACAACATTTGATGGAACTCATATTCAGCCAATAGAGGAATACAGAGATGGACAAGTATGCAAATCTGGTCAAACCATGACAAAGTGCGAACAGATAAAACACGACCTTGATCTTTATGGAATCGACACTACAATTGGATTGTACAAGAACAAGAATCACTCATTTGGAAGTTACAAAGCACCCGGATCAATATGACAAAAACATATTCAGTTCTTCATGCTCATTCTCACTATAGTCTTTTAGATGGAATTAGTAAACCTAGTCAAATAGCGGAAAGATGCGTTAATGCCGGAATTAAAACCTGTGCAATAACTGATCATGGAACTATTTCTGGATGTGTGCAGTTCTATCAGGCAATGAAAGCCAAAAAGATTAAACCAATATTAGGTTGTGAACTTTATATATCTAAAAATGATTCTCTTATTAAAGAGAAAGAGAATAAAGATTTAAGTCATTTCCTCGTTCTTGCTAAAAATCTAGCAGGATGGAGAACTCTTGTAAAGATCATATCTGAAACTAACAGAATAGATAATTTCTATCATAAGCCTAGGATTAGTTTTGATAGATTAGCACCCATTCTAGACGGAAATATTATAGGGTTTTGTGGTCATTTAGGATCAAGCATATCAGATTTGGTTGAGGAAAATCCTGATAACTATACTGATAAGGCAATATCTTTTATAGACCATATGAAAGAAATATTTGGCAAAGATAATTTCTTTTTAGAAGCCCAACTCATGGATCAGGAACTAAATCCTAAACAAAAAGAAATGACAGATATAATGAGACAATTATCTGTTAAAACTAAAACTAAAATAATAGCTACTCCAGATGCTCATTATTGTGAAAGAAAAGACGCTATTGATCAAAGGATTTTATTATGTAATAATCTTAAGACAACTTTAATAGATATAAATAAGAAACTCTTGGCTAATGAGGAAGTGCCAATGGGTTGTTTTTTTAAATCGGACAACTATCATATTCCAGATCCAGAAGAAATGACGGAGTGGCATACTAGCGAAGAAATTGAAAATACTCTATATGTTGATTCAATGTGCGAAGAGTATTCTATTCTTAGTAAGCCAGCCCTTCCTGCCTTTGAATGTCCAAACAACTCTAATCCAGAAGAATATCTGAGACAATTATGTAGAGATGGTTGGCGAGAGAAGATAATGAATGATATTCCAGAGTCTGAGCATACCAAATATGCAGACAGAGTAAAATTAGAATTAGATATTTTACAAAAAGCTGGATTATCTAGTTACTTTCTTATAGTACAAGATATTGTAAACTATGTTAAAAAGAGTGGATGGCTTCCAGGACCAGGAAGAGGATGTTTTGTTCCTGATACGAACGTTAAAATGCACGACGGAACAACAAAAAAGATCTATCAAATCAATATAGGAGACATTATAATAGATGCCTATGGAAATCCCCAGGAAGTTTATGATACTTTGCAGTATGATATTAATGAAGATATTATTGAATTAATATTTGAAAATGAAAAAACTATTAGATGCACTAAAGATCATAAATTTTTAACAAAAAATAGAGGGTGGGTAGAGGCCCAATATCTCTCAGATATAGATGATATTGTAGAAGTTTAAAAAGAACCCCTTCCTAGACTTTTGGTGTATGTTTATATAGAGAAATATTATGAAAAATATAACATTCAAATTTTTAGAAAATAATAACTTTAAATTTAAGGGATTCAGTAATACTCCCATAAAAGATCAATGTATAACATGTCAAAAAATATTTGAATATAAAAAACTTAAAAAATTTCTAAGAAATAGACTATCTTTGCCCACTTCTAAGTGGTGTCAATGTCATAAATGTTTTTTAAAATTTAGAACTATTAATAATCCAGAATGGATGGAAAGTAATCGAAAAGCACAGCTTATAGCACAAAATAAACCAGAGCAAAAAAAGAAAAATGCTCTAGGAGTGTCAAGAAGCTGGGATAATAAGAGGAAAAAGAAAGCTTCAATCTATCTAAAAAATAGATGGAAAACAGATCCAAAATTTGCCGAAAAAGCCAGATCAAATTTAAAAATTAATGATACTCAACATATAAAAAATACATTTGGAATTGGTGGACTAAAAGGATTTTATAATGAAATATACTATGATAGCGCATTAGAGTTATCGTATTTATTATGGTGTGAACAACTTAGTATTCCAATTAAAAGATATGATCTAGATCCAATACAATATGAAATATCAAATAAACAAAAGTTATATTTTCCAGATTTCATTATCCATGAGGACATAGTGGTAGAGATAAAAGGTAAGGGCTTGTATTTTGCTAAAAATAAAGAACAAAATTTAGCGAAAACTGCAGAAGCCAAGAAAAAACTAAAAAATAAATTTATAATAATATTTGATCAAGACAAAGAAGTTAAAACCTACTATAAAAAAGCCAGAAAATTACATCATGAAATTAAAAAGCAAAAAGATAATTAAGAATTACACAGGAAAAGTCCATGATATCTCTGTTAAAAATTCTGCATCCTATAATGTAGAGGGGTTGGGAGTACATAATTCTGCTGCAGGATGTTTGGTATCATATCTTATTGGTATTACTCAAATTGATCCTATCAAATATGATTTACTCTTTGAGAGATTTTATAATGAGGGCCGTAATACTGCGGATCATATTTCCATGCCAGATATTGATGTTGATGTTCCAATTAATAAAAGAGAACAGATCATCGAATATATTAAAAATAAGTATGGTTCAGACAAGGTTTCTCAAATGATTACATTTAATACTATGAAAGGCAGGGGTGCCTTAAAAGAAGTATTAAGAGTGTATGACAATATCTCTTTTGAAGAAATGAATCGAATAACAAAGTTCATTCCTGACGAAGCAAAAATTGCTGACGAATTACAGGAAATGAAAGAAGATACCGGAGAGGCATCTATTATCAGGTGGGCACTAGAAAACAATGTTGACAAACTGAAGGAGTGGTGCTATATTAGTGATGATGGTTCTCTTGCCGGACCTTTGGCCAAAAGGTTTGAACAAGCCATCCGACTTGAAGGAACTAAATCTAATCAATCCAAACATGCCGCCGGTGTAGTTATTAGTAGTCAAAGTCTCAGTGCTGTTTGTCCCATGGTTTATGATTCTAAAAATAAACAAGCAATAGCAGGGATGGAGATGCAAGATTTGGAAAATTTAGGTTTAATCAAATTTGATATTCTAGGCGTTGCTATGTTAGACAAAATTATGACCATATCAGAAATTTTATGCAAAGGAGAATAAAATGCAAAAACAATTTCATGAACTAGCGATTGGTGATAGATTCACAGTTAATGGCGTTGAATATATTAAAACTGAAGAAGTTAGAGTTAGCTGTTGCAGAAGTATCAATTGTTATGCTTCTTCTGACGCTAATCAAAAAGGACATTTTCCCGGAAATACAGAAGTTACAATAAATGGCTAATCTACAAAAAATTTGTGTCTTTGATTTGGAAACAGACGGAGTTAATCCTGATCTTTGCAGTCCAGTTCAAATTGCTGCGGTTATGGTTGATCCACTAAAATTAGAAATAGTTAAAGATTCGGAGTTTAATATTACCGTTAAGCCATTGATACTAGAAGAAAAACCAGAGTATGTTTATTCTGATTCCGATGTTCTGGACTTTCATGCCAAGGTAAAAGGAAGTACAAAAGATCAGATTTTAGAATCTTGGAAAGCATACCAGAAGCAAGAGCACGGATGGAATATGTTCATATCCTACTTGGAAATGTATCATATTAGATCCAGCGGTAAGAAGTCTTGTTTCACGGCACCTATTGCTGCTGGTTATAATATTAATAGGTTTGATCTTAGGATAATAGAAAGATTAAGTCAAAAATATAATAATCTGAATAAAGAAGGACGATCCTCTTTGTTTTATCCTAGAGACGTGATAGATATCATGAATTTAGTATTTTATTGGTTTGAAGGAAATAGCGAACTAAAAAATTATACTCTAGATAACCTTAGAGATTATCTTGGTATAGATAAAGAAGGTGCTCACGATGCTCTTAAGGATGTTCAAGATACGGCAAATATCTTAATTAGATTTTTAAAGTTACACAGAAGCTTGTCAAATAAGATTAAGTTTAAATCATCATTTATTGGATAAATTAATTAATGGGTAAGTTTTTTACGTTTGATTGTGGTTGCAAGTTTCCGGTTATAGGCGATAATGAGAATTTTCCAAGAATAGATTTTTCTCCAAAATTATCTAATATCAACCTTAACTGTGAAAAAACATGGGATTTAATATCTCTTGGTAATACCAAAGGATGTTTTCAATTAGAATCCAGACTAGGCCAAACAATGGCCAGAAAACTTAAACCTCATAATATTGAGCAGTTATCGGGATTAATTAGTATTCTCAGGCCAGGATGTCTTGAGGCTATGAGAGATGGTAAAAGCGTATCAAACCATTATATTGATAAAAAGAATGGATTAGCATCTATTGATTACTTTCATACTGCCTTAGAACCTATTCTTAAAGATACATATTCTGAAATGATTTATCAAGAACAGGCTATGTCTATTGCTAAAGAATTAGCTGGATTTAATCTTAAAGAAGCAGACGATCTTAGAAAAGCAATTGGTAAAAAACAAGCGGATAAAATGGCTAAGGTCAAAGAACAATTTATTATTGGTTCAAAAAATAAGGGACTGATAAACGAGCAGGAAGCAGAACAAATCTTTGAATGGATTGAAAAAAGTCAAAGATATTTATTTAATGCTAGTCATTCTATTAGTTATGCAATGAATGCTTATCTGTCTGCTTATGCTAAGGCCCATTTCCCAAGAGTCTTTTTTGCTTCGTATCTTAGGTTTGCCAAAGATAAGATAGATCCTCAACAAGAGATTAAAGAGTTGGTTAGAAATGCTATTGAAATGGATATTGAAATAAGAATACCAGACTTTAGAAATTTAAATGAATTATTCATACTCAAGGATAAAAAGATATATTTTGGATTAACAGATATTAAGGGTGTTGGTAATTCAGTATATAAAAAGATTATCGATCTTGTTAAAGATTGTGATGTTAATGAATTATCTTGGTCACAAACCATGTCTATAGTTCTTTTAAATATAAACTCTATTGCGGCCAAAGCAATGATTAGTTGTGGGGCGTTTGACTATTTTAAAAAGAATAGATCAGAATTGTTATTTGAATATGAGATATGCAGCGGCTTAACAAAGAAAGAGTTGGGATCTTTTAATGACTATATATCTGTTAAACCAGAATCTGGAATATTAGACATATTAAGACACATATATGACAATACTAAGCTTATAAAAGGTAGGAAAGAGGCTATTAATAACTATATACAATCTATGATACGTCCTCCATATTCTTTGGTTGATAAAATAGAATGGCTATCTGATTCAGAAAATGGTCTACTTGGGGTGGGAATTACTTGTTCCAAATTAGATGCTTATGATGTAAGTTCTGCAAATTGTAATTGTAAAACCTTTAAAACATCTTTAATTAAAGATAATATTATATTAGTTGGTGAAATTTCTAATATCAATATTACCAAAACAAAAAATGGTAAAAACCCCGGATTGGAGATGGCATTTGTAACGATTGAGGACCAGTTTGGTACACTAGATACTGTGGTCTTTTTTCCAGAACCATTCTCTCAATATAGATCGTATTTATTTATAGGAAGCATACTTGTATTTTCTGGTAATCGTAGTAAGTCGAAAGATGGGCTGATTGTGGAAAAGTGCTTTAATCCAGTTTCTTGACAGTGTACAGCGGCAGTTTATAATATGGTAGTTGCGAGTTTTCTTTCTTAAGGAGTTGATTTATGAATATTACGTTGCTAAAGGGTAATCTTGCTAGGGATCCAGAACTAAGAAATGTAAATACTGGAGGAAAGCAAACATCAGTAGTTAATTTTACTGTTGCTGTTTCTCGTGAGTATACAAAGGCTAGTGGAGACAAGGATAAGATTACTTCCTTTATAAATTGCGAAGCGTGGGATAGTGGTGCGGAAATGATATCTGAGTCATTCAAGAAGGGTGATCTGGTTATGGTTGAAGGATCTCTGAGAAATGATTCGTGGGAAAAGGATGGAGTTAAGCATAGTAGTCTAAAAGTTAGAGTAAATAACTTTTCAAAGATTACAAGACTTTCTAAGAATTCCAGACAGGATTCACAAGAGCCAGTAGCATTCTGATAAAGATATTTAAACCCTTTTAAAGATATGGGGGTGCTAACACCACCCCCGTATTTTTATCTTCTTATGACAAAACCAAAACTTAAAATCTTAATGTGTTCTGAAGCTAGTTTTATAAATTCTGGTTTTGGAATTTATACAAAAGAACTACTGAATAGACTATATGATACCGACAAGTATGATATAGCAGAATTTGCTTCTTATGGATTTGTTAATGACCCAAGAGACACTTCTATAAGATGGAAGTATTATGCTAATGCTGTTAAGGATGGAGATCCTAGGCACAAAGAATATTCTTCTAGGGGAGACAATCAATTTGGAAGATGGAGATTTGAAAAAGTTCTTTTAGATTTTAAGCCCGACGTTGTTATTGATATCAGAGACTACTGGATGACAGCTTATCAGAGGACTTCCCCTCTGCGTAAGTTTTTCCATTGGGTGTTAATGCCAACAGTAGACTCATCACCACAACAAGAAGAATGGATTGATACTTTCTTAGACGCCGATGCCATATTCACCTATTCTGATTGGGGTGCAAAAGTATTAAAAGACCAAGCATCTGGTAAAATCAATTATATAGATACAACATCGCCAGGAATAGACTGTAATGTATTTAAGCCAAAAGACAGAAATACAATCAGATCAAATTTTGGAATAAGCGAAGATAGTTTTGTTGTTGGTTCAGTAATGAGGAACCAAAAAAGAAAATTAATTCCTGAGCTTTTTGCAACATTCAGGATCATTCTAGATAAACTAGAAGCAAATAACAATAAAGAGCTGGCAGATAAAATATTCCTATATCTGCATACAAGCTATCCAGATATGGGATGGGATATACCGGAAATACTAAGACAGAACAGATTGACCAATAAAGTATTATTCACATACTTATGCAAAAGCTGTGGTAAGGTTTCTTGTTCAAAATTTCAAGGACCGAGCAAAGTATGCGATAGATGCCTAGCCAAAGCGAGCAGTTTCCCATCTGTTACAGACGGGGTTAGCTCTGAGGAATTAAGCAACATATATAATATATTTGATTTATATGTGCAGTATTCTATTTGCGAAGGATTTGGTATGCCACAAGTTGAGGCTGGTGCTTGTGGTGTGCCTATTGCTACTGTAAATTATAGTGCCATGTGCGACATAGTAGACAGACTCAATGCTTATCCTATAAAAATTAAATCAGCATTTAAAGAACTAGAAACCAAAGCAATCAGAGTATATCCAGACAATCAGGATCTTGCTGAATACATTTTAGACTTAGCATCTCAGCCAAAACCCATTCTGAATAAGAAGAGATTTGAAACACATGAACTAACACATAAACACTATGATTGGAATAACACTTTTAAGAAATGGGAAAAATATCTAGATAGTCTAGATTCATCGGGCTATAGATCAAATTGGAATACTGGAGAATATCTTGAACCATTGAATACTCAAATCAATAATCCCAGTAATAGTAATTTTGATAATCTTTTACATATCCTAAATAATAATATGAAAAATGCATCAATGATTGGTGATCAAAAAATGCTAGAGTTATTGAATAGCTCAGATTATGGATTCGTTCAAAATGGACCAACAAGTATTCTAGGATATGGTTTTCAAGACCTTAAAGAATATATTAAAACCAATATAGACAATAACAATCAAGCAAAACAAGCAAAAGACAGTAATATTACATTTGATGAAGATTTTATCTTATATTCGAAGCTAAAGAATAAACAACAATGAATATTTTATATATAGGACCATATAGACAAAAGGGTATTATTGGAATAACGTCTCTATTTGTTCTAATTAATATACTGTCTAAAGCTAATACCCGTGTTAGTTCTAGACCTATCTACATCAATGGTGCTGAGCCAGTGGATGTTGGAAATGAAACAATTCTGTCTAGTGAAAAAAGTAGACTAGATAATTACGATATGGTTATCCAACATGTAGACCCAAAAGACTGTATAAAAATAAACTCAGTTAAGAAAAATGTAATCATACCTATTCTTAATGAAAGAATATTAGATGAAAATACTATTAATAAGCTTGCAGATTTCGACATGGTATTGACAGATACGAAATATTCCTACTCCAGAATTGCAAATGCCGGTAATAAACTATCAAGTAAAACAAAGAACTATGATTACGATATTCCAATGTCTTCAATATCACAAAATAAATTCAATATAGGAACTTTGGGTCATACTAAAAAACTATATTTTATTGGTAGTTATAGACATAATATTGCTAATATTAATTATTTATGCAAGTCCTTCATAAGAAACACAGTAAACAATGAGTGTTCTTTGGTATTGTTTTTATTTGATATCGATGCCAAAATTAAAAACGATATTGAAAGCATGATATCTAATATATATACAGAAAATAATATTAAGCATGCCATCAACAGAGTCCTTGTTGCACCAATAGACCCAACACTAGAGAATATACTTATTGCTCATCAAACTGGCGATATTTTTATTGACTTACAAGACGATAATAGCAACACAGTAAATAGTAAATTTGCAACAATTCTTAAGAAATCAATCGTTTCATTCGGTGTTGATGACTATGATTATAGTTATAATAGAAATCATACCATATATAGCACAGGATGTGCGGGTGTTTCATATAAGTCAATAGAGACAAAAACAAAAAGAGCAATATCAGATAATATATATAGTGAGCATATAATACCATTTAAAAAACAGCATATTAATAAAATCATATGAGTATCACCAATTCAATTCTAAATATCGCTTACGGAACTCTTAATAAAAGAATTAATCTTCTTTATTCTCCTAGCTTAATGTTGTTTGATAATATTTTTAATGATGTAGATAATATTAATTTATTTTTTGATGGAGATGAGGTATCAGATTACTATTATGATTGTTATTTTTCTAATAATTTTTTAGACCATACAAATAATACTAAAAAACTATCAGATAAAGCACACCTAAAGGATATTATAGCTTTTCATTACCCTCCTCCCCCAAGCTTTAAAAAAGAAGATGTAGTACTATTGCAAAATAATACTAAACACATTCATAAGATCTTTTTTGGCGAACATATTATGCAATCATGGAGATATCCTCAAGATAATAAAACAACAATTATGAATTATGGTATCCCTGTTACTGAATGGTCAGCAACAAGAGATAAGAATGTATTAATATTTAATCTAGAAAATAATCCACAAATAGACACTTTACACAAAACAATATCTTCAAACATACCCAATACAGACATTATAAAAGCCATTAGTCCATCAAATATCTCTATTAATAATCTTGGACAATTTTTATCACAATACAAAGTCTGCATCGATCTTGGCAATACGGTCAATACTCTGTTTGCGATGTCCTGTGGGGTAGAATGTGTTTCTCCCATAACAAATGATAAAGATAATTCTCTTATGCACAATATTAGTGATTTTAATAGCATATTATATACTTTAACAAATATTTTATCAAAAAATACAAGCGAGCAAACGCGACACGAAGGTTCGGAACTAATTTACTCAAAATATGATTATAATACATTCAAAAATAATATGGTGGAATATATGACTAATTTTAAAAACAATGAGATATTTGTACTATGAGCAGACATTATAATATCACATATAAAAATTATGTGCCTAATAGTTCTAATAGCATTAATATAGATTTATCTGAACTTGATAATATAATAAATCATTCATCAGATGGAATATATTGTTCCTGTTTAAACTATATAAAGATTGAAGAAATAGATGCTATCTTTCATAAGGTTCTTAATAAAACTAAGCCAACAGGAGTGGTAATATTTAGTATCATAGATGTTAAAAAGTATTCAAATGATTTTTTACAGAACCAAATAGGTGGACAGGAATTTTTAAGCAAACTTAATGGCGTTCAATCAATACTATCTATAGAAGATATATATACTAGAATTGATAATAATATTTTTACAATAAAACAAATCTTGCAAGAAGGCGGAACTATTGATGTTGCCCTAGAAAGGATTAAGATATGAGTAAATTTAATACCTCTTGTAAAAAATGCTATTTTGCTCAAGAAGTATCGTCTGGAAAGTCTTGTGAATTTTATATTCCAGATGCTATAGCTTCCAATAAAAAAATAGAAGTTATTGATAACTATAACTATATTCATAATTATTTATGCAAATATGGACTATCAAAAGATAAAGCCGATGAAATATCAACTAATAAAAGTGAGATTGATCTTAAAGTATATGCAAAAAGCAGAGTAGCTCCAGCTTATGATTTGTTCTGCATGGTAGGTGATGATGATGAGATAGAGAATATCTGTGATCAGATTATAAAATTAGAGATTAAACCAGAGCGCATAAATCTGTCATTTAAACGAGATTATGACATGAAAAGGGCTCAGTCTGCTTGTGATAAAATACTAGGTAATCAGATGTCTTGGAAATTACATTATTTTCTAGAAGACAAACCAGAATACGAAACCCTGCATATTGCAACATCCACAGATGATAAATTATCAAGCTGTAAATTTATATGGATAGTTAATCAAAAAATATTAGAGTCGGCTATAAAAAAAGATAGCATTAATAAAATTAATTATATAGTTAATGTAGATCAACCAGATGCTGCTATTCTAATGAGTGAAATGTCAACAAATTATTTTTATGGAATATTCTTAACAATAGAGAATATGAATGGAATATATAAAAATATCAATCATAACCTAGGCCAAGCAATAGAAGAATCATATAAAGACACTATAATACATTATGATTGATGCTCTAATACTAGTACCAGAAATTACTAAAGGAATGAAGTCCATAGGATCTAAATCCTTACTAGAGATCAAAAAAAAATTATCAGTATTAGACTATCAGATACAGTCGATTAGAAACATAGATAAGAATATTAAGATATCAATTTGCACCGGCTTTGATTCTGAAAAAATTATTAATACAATCAGTAATAACTATGGAAATGTTAATTATATATATAACCAGGACTATAAAACCACAAATCAAGCATACTCCATAAAGATATATTTAGAACAACAGACTCATTGTGAACAGCTACTAATCGTATCAAATGGAGTCTTATTAAAAGACAAATGCATAACTAAAAATATGCTAAATAGCGAATGTAAGGTATTCATTTTAAATAAAACTCGTGAAAACTTTAATCTTGGATGTTCAGAGCAACAACAGTTTGAATATCTATTTTATGATCTACCAGAACTTTGGTCAGAATGTATTTATCTCAATAAGGAAGCATTGACAGTATTACGAAATTTATTTACAAGTAACTGTGCCTCTCAGATGTACCTTTTTGAACTGATCAATGAAATGATAAATAAAAATATACTATTCAAAAAACAATATATAGATAAAAAATTAATTATGAAAATTTGTAATTTCAAGGATATAACTAAAGCTAAAAATTTTATATGACAACATTATTAGTTCAAAACTCTAAATCTAAATTTATACAAACTAGTGTATATTCTAATATTCCTAATACTAACATTATTGGGTCTAGCATAGATAGTCATCTATATAAGATATACTATTCACACAATCCTACTCATGCCATATTTTGTGCAAACAGACTCACTGATGAGATTATTCAGTTTATATCAGACTTCTCTTCTACGAAGGTAAAATGTTTTATATATCACGATAATTTATCTTTTGAGATATTAGATCAATTCAAAGAATTGCCGGTAACTCATATTAGCAAAATAAAAATTAAATCCGAATATAAATCTGTTTTATTACCTAAAAATCTAATTAATAGTCAATTATTTTATAATAATGCATCAATAACTAAAAAAGAATCAATAGTATGCTTCGTTGATGATTATGAAACCATTCCAGAAAGTCTAAGCAATTATTTATATCCTAATACGACTATTCCAATAAAACTATTTAATAATTATAATATTCCTCATTATCAAAATCTTGGCATGTTAGACGAAACAAGTAAAGCAAATATTTTACAGTCTCATAAGTATTATTTATCTATAGAAAATAATAAAAATGACTATTCGCTGGAGGCTAGTCTTTGTGGTAGTATAGTTGTTGATATTGATAAAATTCAAAATTATGAAACAATAGAATATACAGAACCAAAAGACTATTACGATCTCGCAACTTTTATTAAAGAAAGTATTTTAATATGAATGACGTAGGTTTTGTTTTAGTTAAGCTTTCAAATGACGAGGCCCACAATAACATACTTTCTGCTATAAAAGAAATAGAAAAAAATAATCCATATAATCAAACTGTAATTTTTAATAGCTATTGTGAAAAAGCCAATCTATATAATTTGCCAGTATTACATCTAAGCCAATCACAATTTTTTAATGGAACTTTATTTTTATTTGATTTACCCAGTGTTATACTTACTAATAAATTCCCCAATCTAAAAAGAAGAATATTATATACCAATTCCTTACCGTGGTCTAGTAATCCAGGCACCAGATACGAAGAATGGAAATCTCTTTATGATCAAGATTCATTAGATATTTTAGTTAATAATAATGATATCTATAATATATATGATATATGCTGGAAAAAACCGATAGGAATATCTGAAAGGTTTAATTATGAAGAAATCTCAAAATTTATATGATGGTTTAACAGACTCTGATAAACTTGAACTATTGCAAACTTTGTATATTGATCAAAAACATAGTTTTGCAGATATTGCATCTATGCATGGAACATATGCGAATAAAATTAGACGAGATGCTAAAAGACTTAAGCTAAGTATCAGAGATAAATCAGAGGCTCAAAAGAATGCTTTGAGTACTGGCAAGCACGAACATCCAACAAAAGGTAAAAAAAGAAATGACGTTGTTAAACAGAAAATAGGAAAGTCTGTTATGGACTCTTGGGATAATCTCACAGAAACAGAATTGGAACAAAGAAAACAGAAAGCTAAATTAGCTTGGGAAAAATTAGACGAAGATACTAAGATTAATATGCAGCAATCGGCCATGAAAGCCGTTAGAGAATCTAGCAAAACAGGATCAAAACTAGAAAAGTTCATACATAAAAAATTGTTGAGCTTAGGATATCAAGTTCAGTTTCATAAAGAGCAATCGTTGGTAAATACCAAGTTGCAGATTGATATCTTTTTGCCTACTATTAATACGGCCATTGAGGTTGACGGTCCAAGTCATTTTGAACCAGTTTGGGGAGAAAAGAGTTTGGAACGTAATGTTGGATATGACCAGAAGAAAGAGGGTTTAATAACTGGCAGAGGATGGCATCTAATTAGAATTAAACAATTAAAAGATTATTCTCCTTCACGAGCATCATTGGTGGTTGAAAAATTGATACCGATTCTTGATAAATGTTCAAATGAAAAAACTCCACAAAAAATAATAATAGAGGACTGATTTTATGGTTAAAAAGGAAAAGACAGAGAAAGTTGAAGAAGTTAAGGCTGACGTTGTTGATAAGAAGATTCCAAAGACTACGGATTTAGAATGGACCGATTATGTTTTAAGCCTATTATCAGAAGACGAAAAGATATCGGGCAATCCAACAACCGATGGATTAAGACGAATTTTTGAAATTGCTCTTAATTGTAGAGTTGTTGTTTCTAGTTCTAAGGTTGTACAATCTCCTGATCCAAATAACGAAAAAAGAGCCACTGTGGTTCATTCTGTTGTGTATCTTTTAAATGATGCCTCTCCTGACAGGCCTGAATTTAATACCGTGTCTGTGGATGGAGCAGCGGACGTTTATTGGGGGAACTGTGACAAGGTTTATAGGAATCATCCTGTTGCCGTAGCAGAAACACGAGCAGAAGGCAGAGCTTTAAGAAGAGCCCTTAAACTAAGGAAAGTAGTAGCAGCAGAAGAATTGGCCAAAGAAATTGAAGACAATCCAGATAACAGTAGTGTTTCTAAGATTAGTAATAATCAGATTAATTTTATTGACGTTATGGCTCAAAGACTTAATATAAATGTGGTTAAGTTGTTTAATAATAATCAATTACCCACAGATAATGTCTATTCTGTTTCTCATGATGATGCTGTTAATATTATACGATTATTGTCAAAGTATCAACAAAATATATCAGAGATTTCAGAAGATATTATGGGATACTCTAGCGATTGGAAATAAATATGAAAGTTTTATACAGAGCGAGTGATAAGTTATCTTTTGAGCTTGAAGGATCTGGTCAAAAGGAAATATTTAAAGAGTTAGCACTAATCCAAGAAATTTTTGCTGAAGCTAAGTGCGGATTGTGCGGAAGTACTAACCTAAGATTCATAGTAAGGAATGTAGAAGGAAATGATTACTATGAACTTAGGTGTTCTGATTGTGGTGCTATATTAGCATTCGGTCAGCACAAGAAGGGCGGAACATTATTTCCAAAAAGAAAAGATGATGATGGAAATAATCTTCCAAACAGAGGCTGGCATAAGTGGACAGCTAAAGATACTAAAGACAAGAACTAATTCTTATTCTTTTTTAATTTTCGACAACCCTGCGTTCATCTTGGGCGCAGGTGTTGTCGTTTAATTATTCATATTCGTATGGTATCATTTCCCATGGAAAATAACTAGCAGCAACATCGGACTTATTTTCTATCTTATCAACGCTGCCAAAAAATGATCTGAATATCATTTCATTTTGTAGTTTAAAAAAGTCTGGTAGTGTTGTTGGTTCCAGACTGAATGTTAGAGGATTCCTTTGTAGTGCCACCCAAACATACAGACTATTATTTATATTACCTACTTGAGCATTAGATAAGTCTGTCTCGTATGGAACTGGGGGACTTGTAAAACTAGCTGGTCTAAAATCAGACTTTGATCCATATCTATAAACCGTAGATAAAATATCAACTCCTCTTAACATTCTGGGTATTCTTTTTACCATTACTGATATGTTATTTGCATTGTCTAGATTAACGATATTACAAACTCTTGTTGGTTTTCCTATTCTAGTATTGCCTAATGTCATCATACCTTTGCCTCCTGGACTTCCAATATTAGTTTGGCAACCACCAATTCCAGACAAATCTAAAGTATCACCAGAATTGTCATTACCTTGATTTTCGTTTGTTAATGGAACAGCATATGATTCTGTTGATTCTATTGTCACCTCTGAACCTGGACCCAGAATATTATCCATGGTTTGATCGCCATTAATATTAAAATATCTTAGTTTAGTCAAAGTTTTCCATCCTGTAATAGCAGGATACTGTCTTTGAAATGCATTTTTTTGCTGAGTAATACTGTTACTATTTATTGTATATGTAAACTCATTAACATTAGAAGTTATATTCTCTGTTGCACCAAAATCAAACTGTATTCCCTGATCAGGTTTAGTTGTAAAAAATGGACATATATTATTATCTATATGAGGAGTAGAAATATCTAATACAGGATTAGCTTCTGTGCATTTATATTTTGTTGAAATCAATACTTTAGGATTGCTTTCAAAATCTTGAAAACATGATTGTTTGCTGTCAATATTAATCCAATAATGGTCTTTATTAGCCTCTCTGTAATAAACATAAATTGGACCGGACTGTGCCCCCTCATTTTGTCCTCTCCATTCGATTCCAGATAATACTGGTTCAATTTTTGGCAGTATGTATGGGGATATTCTTCTGGAGTCTGTTATTGGCAGTGATGATTTTAATTTATAGTTAGAGTAATCAGATCTGTTTAATTGATATATTGTATTATTTGCAGGAATATCAAAAACTGTTTGTTCATCTAATAATTGTATTATAGAGTTTTTCTCTTCTAATAAATCTTTTATAGCAGCATATGTCTTTTTCTTGTTGCAAGCCGAGGCATTTGCTGGACTTGGTGTGTAGCAGTCTATCGGATCATCCTC
>Ga0136644_10001432_pt1 | contig 18971 bp, 16 predicted proteins | sample C_130820_EF_Meta_FD_94780 | JGI IMG/M metagenome (GOLD analysis project Ga0136644, IMG submission 94780) | Freshwater microbial communities from Lake Croche, Canada to study carbon cycling - C_130820_EF_MetaG (v2) (version 2) | ecosystem: Environmental > Aquatic > Freshwater > Lake | place... | reverse complement strand
TCAAGAGCAACCCGCGTGCGATCGCACAGTCGCTGATTGATTCAGTGCAAGCCTCCAGTGCGGGCGAGCTGATCGAATCGGCCGAGATCGCCGGTCCGGGCTTCGTCAATCTGCGCCTGACCGCCGGCGCCAAGCGCGAAGTGCTTGCCATGGTCTTTGCGCAGGGCGATCGCTTCGGGCGCCACGATCTTGGCGCGGGCCGCAAGGTTCTGGTCGAGTTCGTCTCGGCCAACCCCACCGGGCCGCTGCATGTCGGTCATGGCCGACAGGGCGCGCTGGGCGATGCGATCGCTGCGCTGCTCGAGGCCGGCGGCTGGCAGGTCCAGCGTGAGTTTTATTACAACGATGCCGGTGTGCAGATCGCCAATCTCGCGCTATCGGTGCAGGCGCGCGCGCGCGGCATCGACCCCGACGATGCGCGCTTTCCCGAGGGCGGCTATCGCGGCACTTACATCGCCGACATCGCCCGCGATTATCTGGCCGGTGCCACGGTGTCGGCGCATCGCGTCGAGCCGGTCGTGGGTCGCGCCGACCCGGATGATCTGGAAGCGATCAGGGCGTTTGCGGTGGCCTATCTGCGCCATGAACAGGACCTCGATCTGCAGGCCTTCGGCGTGCGTTTCGACATGTACTACCTTGAGTCGTCGCTCTATGAAGATGGCAAGGTGGCCGCGACGGTGGACGGGCTGATCAAGGCCGGTCATACCTACGAGCATGAGGGCGCGCTGTGGTTGCGCTCGACCGATTACGGTGACGACAAGGACCGCGTGATGCGCAAGTCCGAGGGCGGCTTTACTTACTTCGTGCCCGATGTCGCCTATCACGTGACCAAATGGCAGCGCGGATTCACCAAGGCCATCAATATCCAGGGCTCCGATCACCACGGCACGATCGCGCGCGTACGCGCCGGTCTGCAGGCATTAGGCATCGGCATCCCGAAAGACTTCCCCGATTACGTGCTGCACAAGATGGTGACCGTGATGCGCGGTGGCGAAGAGGTCAAGATCTCCAAGCGTGCTGGGTCTTATGTCACCCTGCGCGACCTGATCGAATGGTCGGGCGGCATCGGCCCCGATGGCGCGCCGCCCGAGGGGGTCAGCCGCGATGAGGCGATCCGGCGGGGGCGCGACGCGGTGCGTTTTTTCCTGATCCAGCGCAAGGCCGATACCGAATTCGTGTTCGATGTCGACCTCGCGCTGGCGCGCTCCGACGAGAACCCCGTCTACTATGTTCAATATGCCCACGCCCGGATCTGCTCGGTGCTTGCGCAGGCGATCGACAAGGGATTGGCCAAGCCCTCTGAGGTGTTCGATGCCGCAGCGGTCGATTTCACGCGACTGACTGGCGCTCGCGAATTCGCGCTCATGGCGCGCCTTGCCGAGTATCCGACGGTGGTCAAGGACGCCGGCGATGCACTGGCACCCCATGCCCTGGCCTTCTGGCTCAAGGATTTCGCCGCTGAATTTCACGGTTACTATAATGCCGAGCGCTTTCTGGTCGATGATGCCGCGCTGCGCGAGGCGCGCCTCGCCTTGCTGCGTGCAGTCGGTCAGGTGCTTCGAAATGGGCTTGCGCTGATCGGCGTGTCGGCCCCTGAACGTATGTAAGGGTCGGGCTCGTCATATGGTGAAGGCAATCCGGGTAAAGGCCATCAGGCGCACAGGCCGTCGACATTTTTCGACAGGCCAACAGGGTGGCACGCTGGTCGGCCTGGCCATCGGTCTGCTGGTGGGGCTGGCGATTGCGGTTGTGGTGACGCTTTACATGAGTCGCTCGCCAGTTCCCTTCGTCGACAAGATCAAGCGGGCCGCCGACCGGCCCGAGGCGGCCACCCCGGCTGACCTTCCCGATCCCAATCGGTCGATGCAGAAGAATCGCCCGGCCACCACCGAGCCGCCGGTGGCAGTCGCGCCGCCGGCTGCGCCCGCCACCGATGCGCCTGCGGCTCCCGGCACTGCCGCGTCGACCACGCCGGGAGCACCTGCTGCGCCCACCGCGCCACCGGCCGGTGCCTCCGAGACCCCTGCCGACAAGGCCACCTACCTGCTGCAGGCAGGCGCTTTCAAGGGACAGGAAGATGCCGAGGCGATGAAGGCGCGCCTTGCACTGGTCGGCTTTGAAGCCCGCATCGTGATGGCCGAAGTCAACGGCGTCACCTTTTATCGGGTCAGGGTTGGTCCTTATGGCCAGCTCGACGACATGAACCGGGCCCGCACGCGGCTTGCCGAAAACGGCGTCGAGGCGTCGGTCGTGCGCCAGAAATAAGGAAACAGTCGCCATGAAAATCACCCTGAACGCAGTCTCCCGCCGACAATTTGCGCTCGCGCTCGGTCTCGGCCCGATCGCCCTGAAGGCCGCTGCCCAGGGCGGCACCGGTGAGGGCTTCGAGTTCAAGTCGGTCAAGCCGGCCGCGCCGGTCGATACCCCTGCCGGCAAGATCGAGGTAATCGAATTCTTCTGGTACGGCTGCCCGCATTGCTTTGCGCTCGAGCCCGCGATCAAGGACTGGGCCAAACAGCTGCCCGCCGATGTGGTGTTCCGCAAGGTGCATGTGCCCTGGCAGGTTCAGGCGCATCAGCAGCTTTTCTTCACGCTCGAGACCCTCGGTCAGACCGATGCGCTCAACGACAAGGTCTTTGCGGCCATCCACAACGATCGCAGCAAGCTCGACACCCCCGAGGCGATGGCCGATCTGCTGGCCAAGAGCGGCGTCGATCGCAAGCAGTTCATCGATACCTACAACTCCTTCGGTGTGCGCACGAAGATGCAGCGGGCCAGCCAGCTTGCCGCGGCCTACAAGATCGACGGTGTGCCCACGCTCGCGGTGGCCGGCAAATACATCACCTCGCCGTCCATGACCGGGTCCAATGGGGCTGCACTCAAGATGGTCGACACCCTGGTCGATCGTGTTCGCAAGGGCGGCTGACCGGCAACGGCGCGCACGACCTCGGGTGGCGCGCCGATGAACGTGGTGCTGACCGGTGCATCGAGCGGTCTCGGGCAGGCGCTCGCGATCGAATATGCCCGGCGCTGTCCCGGACTCACCATCGGCCTGATCGCGCGTCGTGCCGAGGCGCTTGCGACGGTCATCGACCAGATGCCCGGTGCCAATGCGGTGGCCTATCCGCTCGATGTCACCGACCGTGCGGCACTTGCTGCGATGGGCCGCGATTTTATCGAACGCTTCGGTGCGCCCGATGTCGTGATCGCCAATGCCGGCATCAATGCGCCGACCCTGACCGGTGTGGCAGGCGATGAGGCCGGATTCGAGCGTGTCATCCGGACCAATGTGGTCGGTGTCTTCGATACCTTTGCGCCCTTCGTGGCAGCGATGCGCGCGCAGCGCGCCGGAGCGCTGGTCGGTATCGCCAGCGTGGCCGGTGTGCGCGGCATGCCCTCGCTGGGCGGCTACTGCGCCTCGAAGGCGGCGGTGATTGCCTATCTCGAAAGCCTGCGCCTGGAGTTGCGCGCCAGCGGCGTCGGTGTGGTCACGATTGCGCCGGGCTATATCCGCACGCCGATGACCGCACCCAACCCCTATCCGATGCCCTTTCTGATGGATGCCGATGTCTTTGCAAGGCAGGCGGTCCCCGCGATCGAAAAGCGACGCTCATTTGCGGTCATTCCCTGGCAGATGGGATGGGTGGCCCGTGTGCTGCGGGTGATGCCCGATCCGCTCTTTGAAGCCCTGTTCTCGAGGGCTCCGCACAAGCCACGGGCAAGCGCCGAGTGAGCCGCGCCCCGCGCATCGTGAGTCTGGTGCCCAGCCTCACCGAGCTGCTGTTCGAACTCGATCTGGGTGAGCAGGTGGTGGGCCGGACCGGCTTTTGCATTCATCCCCGCGAGGCGGTTCGGGCAGTGCCCAAGGTGGGCGGCACCAAGGATGTCGATATCGAGGCGGTGCTGGCGCTTGCGCCCACGCATCTGGTGGTCAATGTCGACGAAAACGAAAAGCCGACGGTCGACCGGCTGGCCCGCGACATCGAACACATCGTGGTCACGCACCCCCTGACCGCGCAGGACAATCTCGCGCTTTATTCGCAGTTCGGGCAGACCTTCGATCGCGTGCCGCAGGCCGCCCGGCTGTCGCAGCGCATGCAGGCGGCCCTCGACCGCGCGAGCGTTCGACAATGGGCGCCGCTTGATGCGCTGTATCTGATCTGGAAGGCTCCCTGGATGACGGTGTCAAACGAAACCTATATCTCGGACATGCTCGCGCAGGTCGGCCTTCGCACCATTGCGCCCGACTCGGGCCGACGCTATCCCGAGATCGACTGGCAGGATTTTCCGCCCTCACGCGCCGATGTCGTGCTGTTCTCGAGCGAGCCCTATCGTTTCAGGGATCGCGATGCCCGCGAGTTTGCCGCCGAGCATGGCCTGCCGGCCTGGCGCTGCCTGACGATCGATGGCGAGATCAGCTCGTGGTACGGGCCGCGTGCGATCGACGGGCTCGATGCGCTGGTGCGGCTGCGTGAATCGATCGATGCGGCGATCGTCACGTCCGGGAGCGCGCGCGGATGATGCGTGCCGCGATCATCGTGCTGCTGTTGTCGAGCATGGCCGGCTGCAGCTTCTTGTCGGGCGGCGGTTCGACCGACGGCCCGGGCGCTGATCCGCCGCCCAATCTCGAACGCGTTCCCGATGCGGTGCCGAGGTCGGAGTCGCTGCATCCCTATGCCAACCGTCCGTACACCGTCCTCGGTCAGCAGTACGTGCCCACGCCGGGTGTACGGACCTATCGCGAGCGCGGCATGGCGTCGTGGTATGGCAGGAAGTTTCATGGCCAGCCGACCTCGAGCGGCGAGCGCTACGACATGTATGCCATGACCGGCGCCCATCCGACGCTGCCGATACCGAGCTATGTCAGGGTGACCAATCTGCGCAACGGCCGAAACGTGGTGGTCCGCATCAACGACCGTGGACCGTTTTCGAACAAGCGACTGATCGATCTGTCGTATACCGCGGCCTACAAGCTCGGCTATGTCGCGACCGGCACAGCCGACGTCGAGGTCGAGCTGGTGATGGCCGGCAGTCCGCCGGTCTTCGGGCCGGGTCGTTCGGTGATGGGCCTTGCCGCCGAGCTGGCTGTGCTGAGCTTGCCGGATGCCGATCAGTCGGTGGCGCTGTCGCTGGCCGGTCAGGTGTCGCTGTCTGAGCGCGGGTCGTCGGACGGGTTGTCTGGCGACGTGTCAGCGCTCGCGTCATCGTCGGTGGCGGACGCACCGAGCCGAAGCGCGACCGCGCGGCGATAGAGGTCGTTGGCGCGCAGGCCGGTTGCGCTGGCAATCAGGCGCGCCGACTGTCGCACCGGCAACTCGGCGCACAGCGCCTCCAGCAGCGCATCGACCGGCTGCTCCTGCGACAGTTCAGCTGCTGCCGCATCGAAGGCGATCACGAACTCACCGCGTCGACGGTCGCTATCGGCATCGAGCCAGGCCACCAGTGCGCCGGCGGTGGTTCGATGCAGCTGCTCGAAGCGCTTGGTGAGTTCACGCCCAAGCACGACGATGCGATCGGGTTCGAGCGTGTCGGCCAGATCGCGCACGGTCTCGACGATGCGGTGTGGCGACTCATAGATGACCACGACCGCATCGCTGCGGGCCAGGGTGGCGAGCCGCTCGCGTCGCGCTCGCGATCGGGCCGGCAGAAATCCTTCAAAACGAAACCGCGGTTCGGAAAAACCGGCGACCGACAGCAGCGCGATCACGGCGCAGGCGCCCGGCACCGGAATCACCGGCAGCCCGGCCTCATGCACCGCGGCCACCACGCGCGATCCGGGGTCGCTGATGCCCGGTGTGCCGGCGTCGCTGGTCAGCGCCACCGCCTCGCCGGCACGGATGCGCTCGACGATGGCTTGCGCCATCCGGGCTTCGTTATGCTCATGGCTGGCGATCAGCGTCGGATGCGCGCCGATGTGGTCAAGCAGCACGCGAGCGACCCGCGTATCTTCCGCAGCCGCGGTATCAGCCCGCCGAAGGACATCGATGGCCCGCAGGCTTAAATCGGACAGATGACCGATGGGCGTGGCGACTACGTATAATCCGGCCGCCAAACCACCGTCCTCAGCACCTGCCTGAGCCGCTTCCCGAGCATCCGCCTGAGACCCTGTCTCAGGATGCGTCACATCAATGTCCAGAGTTGCCATGCCTTCACGTCGTAGGTTGATCAGCGCGATCCTGTTGGGCAGTCTCGGCCCATCATTGTCGGCGCTCGCACAGGTGACCGCAAACACCCCGACGACCACGCCGCCGAAAGCACCGCCGCTTGCACCGGTAAAGCCGGGTTCGCGCGCACTGCCCAAGCGCTTTGGCGACGGCCCGACCACGCTTGCCTTGCTGATTCCGCGACGTGAGGGGCCCTATGCGCGGGTTGCCGAATGCGTGGTGGCAGGCGTGCGGGCGTCGCACTCGCGCGATGGCGACGGTGTGGCGGTCGAGGTCATCGAAGCCGATGCCGATCCGGAATCACTCGGTCGCATCTTTGTCGATCTGCGCGAGCGCGGCGTCGCCCTCGCGCTGGGGCCGCTGACGCGTGATGGCGTCAACTCGCTGGTCACACTCGATCGTGCTCCCGGCGTACCGACTCTGGCGCTCAACCTGCCCGAGGGTGATCTGCCGACGCCGGCTCAAACCACGTTTTTCGGAATCTCGATCGAGGCAGAGTCACGGCTGGCGGCCGAGCTTGCCTTCGAGCAGGCGAATGCGGCGATCGGCAAGCGGGCCCCTCGTGCAATCGCCGTGGGGACCTCCTCTCGACTGTCTCAGCGCAGCGCGAAAGCGTTTCGCGATGAATGGGCGCAGCGCGGCGGCGAGATCGACGAACCGATCGAGTTCGATCCCAAGCGCTCGTCACAGGCCCTTCGAGAGGCCATCAAGGATGACAACCCCGATGTGGTGTTTCTGGCGCTGAACCCCGAGCAAGCCCGAAGCGCGCGCCGCTCGATCGGTTCGCGGGTTCGGCTGTGGAGCAGTTCGATGGCGAGCATCGGTCAGACCAAGCTTTTGCGTCTGCCCGAACTCGACGGACTGCGACTGGTCGATATGCCCTGGCAGGTCGAGCCCGATCATCCCGCGGTCATGGCCTATCCCAAGGCGCCCATCAACTACACCGTCGAGATGCAAAGGCTGTATGCGCTGGGCATCGATGCCTTTCGCATCGGTCGACAGATCATCGCCGGCGGCGCGTCGTTCGAGCTCGACGGCGTGACCGGCCGACTCAACTATGACCCGACGGTGAGTCCGCGCGTCGAACGCCAGCCGGTGCTGGCGGTCTATCGCGGCGGCACGCCGGTTGCGTCCCGACCGCGCTGAGGCTGCCCGCATGGTTGCCCCGCGTCAGCGGGTGGGCTTCGACGCCGAGGCGCTTGCCGAGGCTTATCTCGGCGAACGAGGTCTGCAGCCAATCGAGCGGAATGTGCGGTTTCGAGGCGGCGAGATCGATCTGGTCATGCGCGAGGGGGCCGAGTGGGTCTTCGTCGAAGTGCGGGCCCGGGCATCGTCGCGATTTGGCGGCGCGGCGGCCAGCGTCGGCTGGCGCAAGCAGCAGCGGCTGGTGATGGCAGCGCAACTGTATCTGCTGCGCCGATTCGGCCAGCGCGCCTGGCCAGCCTGTCGTTTCGATGTTCTGGCCTTCGAGGCAGGCGAGCCGCACTGGATCCGCTCGGCTTTTACGCTCGGTTGAGCAAGCGGTCGCGCCGATATACTTCGCTGCGAAGCGGCGCCCTGTTCGGGCGCCCTCGATCAGGAGTTGCCATGACCCCTATTCGCCGGTTTGCATCGGGCGCTTTGCTGACCTCGGCACTGTTGGCCTCGGTGCTTGTCAATACAGGCTGTCTGCCGATCTTCGCAGCGGGCATCGGTGTGGCCGCAATGACTGCCCTCGACCGGCGTTCGGTCAAGACGCAGGCCGATGACACCGAGATCGAACTGCGCGGCGCCAATCGGCTGCCGATGGCGATCAAGGGTGCGCCCGGCGTCAGTGTCACCAGCTTTAATCGCCGTGTCCTGCTGACCGGGCAGGTGCCGAGCGAGACCGACAAGACCGATGCCGAGCGTGCGATGCGCCAGGTTGCCGGTGTAACCGGGGTTTACAACGAGATCCAGGTCGCGCCGCGAGTCGACATATCGACCACGGCCAACGATGCCGCGCTGACGACCCGCGTCAAGGCCGCCTTTGTCGAACAGAAGGTGCTCGACTCGTCGGCCGTGAAAGTCACGACCAGCAACGGGGTCGTCTATCTGATGGGTCTGGTCACCGCACGGGAGGCGCCGGCTTATGCGACTGCCGCCAGCAGGGTCTCGGGCGTGCGGCGTGTCGTGACCGTCTTTGAATTCATCAGCGACGACGAGCTTGCGGCGATCAAGGCGAGCAACAACCCCAAGACCCCGCCGACCGGGCCGACGCATCCCTGAGAAAACTGGATTGCCGGCCGGGTGAGTGAGGCCCTTGGTTTCTCCCGGCACGCGCAAAGTGTGATCGATTTGGCAGGTCGCCACGCTGGCGGTGCCTCGCTTCGGACATCGGCGACCGTCAATCGGCCAATCACGGCGCGCTGCCCGGCAATCGCTAGGCTTCATTCGCGGTGCGCATTCAGGCGCCCACGGAGCCTCCCATGTCGGCCGGTCTGCTGGTCTTTCTTCTCATCTGTGCCTTGCCCTTCATTGCGGCGATGCTTGCCTATAACCACCTGGTCGGCATGCGCAATGCGTTTCGCAATGCCTTCTCGCAGATCGACGTTCAACTGAAGCGTCGCCACGATCTGGTGCCCGGCCTGGTCGAGGTGGCCCGAGCCTATCTGAAGCACGAACGCGAGACCCTCGAGTCGGTCGTGGCCGCCAGACAGGGGGCCACCGCCGCCCGCGCGCTGGCCGCGATGCAGCCCTCGGACGCGCACGCCATGGGTCGTCTGGATGTCGCCGAGCAGGCGCTGACCACCGCCGTCACAAGGATGTTCGGTGTGGTCGAGGCGCATCCCGATCTGAAGGCCGACGCCACGCTGGCCCATCTGACCGAAGAGCTCACCTCCACCGAAAATCGCATCGGCTTTGCACGCCAGTCGTTCAATGACGCGGTGACCGACTACAACACCGCGATCGAGCGGTTCCCGGTGAACATGGTCTCGATGGCCTTCGGTTTTCGTCCTGCCCGTTTGCTGCAGGCCACTCGCAGTCATGCCGAGCGTCAGCCGGTGGCGGTCACGCTCTAGTGCGAATCCGTGCGGGACAGTCGAGGCGACGCGAGCGCTTGGTGGCAGCTGACTCGAAAAGGGTCGCTCGCGCATGAACTTCGCACGACACCAGGCGCAAGCTGATCGCACCGCGAATCGGCTGATCTGGCTGCACGCGCTGGCGAGTCTTGCGGTGGTCTTCGGCGTGAACGCCGTGGCGGCGCTGGTCTGGCAGCTGATCTTCGGGCCGGCGCCCTATCCGAAAGGATTTTTTCTCACCAACACGCTGGTCGTGACCGGTCTGATCGTGGGTGGCGCCTGGATCGAAACTGCGCGGCTGCGTGACGACGGCGCGCTGATCGCCCGGCGCCTGGGCGCGGTGCCGGTCGATACCGTCAACGATCCGCTGCATCGGCGGCTGCAGAATCTGCTGGAAGAGCTCGCGATTGCGGCCCGCATCGGCGTGCCGCGTGCCTTCGTACTCGAAGACGAACCGTCGATCAATGCCCTGACTGCGGGACTTGATCGCAATCGCGCGGTGGTGGTCGCCAGCCGCGGCGCGCTCGAGCGACTGACCCGCGATGAGCTGCAGGGCGTCATGGCCCATGAGGTCTCGCATATCGTCAATGGCGATGTGCGGCTCAATACCCGACTGGTCGGTCTGAATTACGGGTTGAATCTGGTGGCGCAGATGGGTCATTCGCTTCTTGCGCGGGCGCGCCGTTGCACGGCGGATGCCGGCCCCGACGGACTGCTTGCGGTCTTTGCCGTGCCGATGGCGATGGCCGGTGGCGTGCTGGCAGGTGTTGGCGCACTCGGGGTTCTTGCGGCCCGGGCAATCGAGGCAGGGGTGGGCCGCCAGCGCGAGTTCTTTGCCGACGCGCAGGCGGTTGAATTCACGCGCAGCCGTGATGGCCTGGGCGGGGCGCTGCGCAAGATCGCCGGATATGGTCGGGGTCTGCTTTCAGAACGCAAAGACGGTGATCTCAGTCCGACCGATCCGGGCCCGACCGGTGGGACCCTACCGCCCAGGCCCGGCCGCAATGCGATCCGCAACGATGCCTTGCGCCGTCATCCCTATCTGCGCAGCCTGAGCCATCTGATGCTGGTGGGTACGCCACGGTCGGATCAATGGTTTGCCACCCATCCGCCGCTTCGCGAGCGTATCCGGCGCATCTACGGTCGGCATCGCGATGCGATCGCAGCAGTGGTTCTGCTTGAGCCCGATCGTCGCGAGCCGGCCTTGCCGGTGCTCGATTTCGAAAGCACCGGGATGGCCTGGATCGCCGGACATACCGATATCGGCGAGCCATTCGATCAGCCGCCGCCAACCGCCACCATGCGGCTGGTGCAGGCGACGCGCGAGCCGACCAGCGCGGCCGCCCTGGTCGTCGCAATGCTGCAGATGCCCGGTCAGGCGGGGTCCGAACCGCGCTGGGACGAGGGATGGGCAAGTGCAGGGGGGCGTCACGATCAGCTGCGCCACGCGCTCGGTGAACTGCCGATGTCGTCGCTGCGGCCCTTGCAGTGGCCGCTGCTGGAGCTGGCCGTGGCGAGGTTGCGCATGATGTCGCCCTCGGCCCGTCAGAGCCTTCTGCAGACTGCCCGGGGGGTCGTACTCGCTGATGGGCGTGTCTCGCTGCGCGAGTGGATCTATTTCACCCTGCTGCGCGTTCGGCTGATGCCGCGCCCCAGACAGATGGGCCGCTCGGTGACGGTCGAGCCGATCGCCGCCCGCAGCATCCGCGTGCTCTTCGGGCTGCTGGCGGCCAGCGTCGATTTGAATGAAGCGCGTGCCGATCGGGCCGCCAACGCGTCGATCAGGGCACTTGGCCTGGCGTCGATCGGCGGCTCGCCGGGCGCCCTGACGCTGGATGCGCTCGAGCGTGCGGTGGCGCAGGTGTCGCTGCTGCCGCCCCTGGCCAAGCCGCTGCTGGTGCGCCATCTGGTCGAGATGCTGCCGGGTGACGCCGGCATCGAGCCGCGCGATTTCCTGCGGGTGCTGTGCGTGGCCATCGATTGCCCGCCACCGCAATTGCCCGAGCGACAGATGCCCGAGCCCTTCCTGACCGAGCCGAGCGTCTCCAATCCCTCGTCGCCCGAGCCATCTTTGGCTGAACGACAGCGCCCCGCTTCAGCGCTGAACTCGGTGTCGTCGGGCGCAACGGCGCTCACCTCCGAGCTCGACTCGCACATCAGTCAGCGCGGTTAGACTGGGGGCCGATTGCTTTTGCGGCCACTATGTCGACCCCTCCCGACAAGCCACACCCGATCCTCGAGTCGCCCCGCCGGCGCCTGGCCTGGACCGCGCTCGGACTGGCCGCAACCGGTGCGGCAGCGTGGTCCTGGCATCGGCTCTCGGGGGGTCAGTTCGGTCGCTTTTCGGGCGGGCCGTCGCGCCTTCCGGAACTCACCTATACCCTGATCGATGGGCGTCGGATCGACACCGCTGAGCTTGGCAACCGGGTGGTGCTGGTCAATTTCTGGGCGACCAGCTGCGCGGTGTGCGTGGCCGAGATGCCCGAGCTGATCCGGCTGCATAAGGACTACCATCCGCGGGGCTTCGAGCTGCTCGCGGTGGCGATGAGCTACGACCGCCCCGACCATGTTCTGCACTTTGCGGCCAGCCGACGGTTGCCGTTTCCGGTCGCACTCGACCCGATGGGTCAGACGGCGGCCGCCTGGGGCGGCGTCGAGGCCACGCCGCTCACCTGGCTGGCCGGACGCGACGGCCGAATCCGACAGCGCTGGCTCGGGCGTCCTGATTTCGTGCGGCTGCGGGCGGATATCGAGGCCTTGCTGTCGGCCGCCTGACAGGCGGAGCGTGTCGATATCGATTCGCTAGGGTGCGTCAGGTCGATGCCGCAGAGAGTGCTCCGCTTCCATCCATTGCCGCGCTTGCGCTTCGGTGCTGTGTTTCAAGCCCAGGTCATTTCGACGGTAGGCCATGAGCAGTTCCAGATTTGCCTCTGGGTGATCTTGGGTTGCAGCGGCTTCAAACCATGTGCGTGCGCGGTCGATGTCGGGTGCGACACCGTCGCCGCTCAGGAGCATCTGACCGAGGAGAAACTGCGAATCCGCGAATCCCGCTGTTGCGGCGACCTCGAGCCAATACACGGCCTTCTGCGGCGCACGAGTCTGGCCAGGCAAGTCCTGTCTGTAGATGAGGCCGAGGTAGTGCGCCCCACCGGGTTGACCCCCTTTGACTGCGGCCTCCAACCAAGGCCGCGCGGACAGCGCATCCGCATTCACGCCTGGGCCCCCTTTCAGCAGCAGTTTGCCGAGCAACAAACTCGCGCGTGCATCCCCAGCCTCAGCGGCGCGCTGCAACCAGCGTTGCCCGTCTTTGACCGAGGCTTCGTCAGATCTCCGTATCAGGACTTGCCCGAGTGCACGGGATGCCAGCTTAGACCCGTCGGTGGCCGCCGTTCGCAACGCGCTGATCGCCGCCTCGTCCTGAACGCCAGCCAGCACGCCCCACTGTTCAATCTGGGCATCGTCTGGATGGCGTGCCTGGTACTGCCAAGTCCCGACGGCCACCACCAGGGTGGCCAGGGCGAGAAAGGGAATGAACGGGAGCTTTCGGCGCTTCAGCGTTTGCAACATCCCCGCTTACTTGGACAGATCGATCGCGTAATCAGCGAGGTTGTTTGCGCTGCCGTCGCTGTTATTGATCGAAGAGATATTGGTCAGACCTGCAGTCGTCGCCAGTGAAAGCTTGTTGGGTGCGGATTTGAACGTGACCCGGCCTTTGGTCGTGACCTTGGTGAAGCGCCAACTGCGGTCGGAACCGTTCTTGGCGAAAGTCAGCGTCTTCAGGCCCTTGATGTAGCTGATGAGCACATCGCGATTGGCATCGGGTGATGCATAAATGACCTTCGTGCTGTCGATGCCCGGGAAATTGCCGCCACCACTGCCGCGGTAATTGTTGGTGGCCACAATAAAGTAGGCGGTCGGGTCAATCGCAACGCCTTTGTAGGTCAGATTCTTGATTCGGGAGTTCAGTGCCTGGGTAACGTCGATTTCGTACTTGAGGTCGGGCGACGTGAACATGTCGAAGTTGTAGCCCGGAAAGGTACTGATCAGTGCCTGGTCCGTGGTCAGGTTAGGGTCTATCTGATTAAAGCGCTTGGCAGCGGTCTCCAACCAGTTTTTGATGTCACTGCCCTGCACACGCACCGCGTAGACCGTATTGGGGTAAAGGTAAAGGTCGGCCGCGTTGTTGATCGCCACGTTGCCAGAGGCGACGTCGGTGTAATCGTTACCGCCCGCAAAGCCGCTCTTGAAGGGCGCGCTGATCGAGAGCACCGGCAGCGTTTTGTATTGCGGCAGGTTCGCCGCAACATAGGTCGATACGTAGTCTGCCTGCGCCTGGTTGACGATTTCAATGGCAGACACTTCGCCGACGTCCGCAAAGTAGGTCGACATGTTGAAGTCGGTCGTGCCGATTGGCGTCTTCACGTACTGGATGGTCGCAGCATGTTCTGTGGCAACAGCCAGTGCAATCGAGGGTTCAACGGCCACATAGGACTTGTCGGCATTTTGGGTCGATCTTGCTTCCACCCGAGTGCCTGTGCTGTCCACGTTCCACTTCGAACCGTCGTAGACAAGATCAAGCTTGATCACGCCGAGGTGTTTGCCCCAGTAGTTGCTCATGACGGTGGGAACACCGTTCACAGTGCCCTTGGTTTTGTCCACGCCAGGCAGGCTGAATTGAGTCACGGTGCTGGCAGCATCAGGAAAAATCTGGTGCGAGTGACCAATCACCATGGCGTCGATACCGGGCACTTTGGAGAGGTGCCAGCTACCATTTTCCATGGTCGGGTCGTAGGTCGAGTTGTCTAAACCGCCGTGCGAGATGACGACCACCAGATCAGCGCCCTTACTGCGCATTTCAGGGATGAATTTGGTGGCGGTTTCAACGACGCCTTGCGTATACACCTTGCCATCAAGCCAGCGCTTGTCCCAGGACATGATGGTTGGCGGCGTAAAGCCGATGATCCCCACCTTCACCGATGCTGAGACGGTCCGGCCGTCGGGGGCCGTTGCTGTCACGTTCTTGGTGATGATCTGATAAGGCGAAAAAAGAGGTGCCTTGGTCTTGGCGCTGTAGACGTTGGCGAGTGCTTGAGGAAAGCTCGGGCCTGCGCACGGCGTAGCGCCGTTCGTCACGCCATCCACATCAAACTTGCTGCCGGTGACTTGATTCAGGAAGGGAAGACCGTAGTTGAATTCGTGATTGCCGATTCCGCCGCCATCGAATTTCATCAAATTCATGACCTTGTACATGGCGAGCGTCTGGGTGCAAGGCACGGGGCTAACCGAGGCCTGATAGTCCGACAACGCTGTTCCCTGAATCGTGTCCCCGTTATCAAGGAGCAAGTTATTCGGGAATTCGGCGCGCGCGGCATTGATCAGGGTAGCCACCCGCTCAAAGCCCAGCGATTTGTCTTCGGCGAGCTTGAAATAGTCATAGCTCATCACGTTGGTGTGCAGGTCTGTGGTTTCGAGCAGCGCTAACGTGGACTTCGTGTTGACCGGGGTGGCCGGGGTGGCCGAATCATTTGAACCACCACAACCGCCGAGCACCATCACGACAATTGCCAGGGGCAGTGAAGCATTTCGTAGCGAATCAACCAGGCGATTTTTCACGACAAGACCCCTGAACATGGATGTTTGGACCGGCGCGACTATGGGGGTGGGCTATTACGGCCCTATGACCCGGCGCAAACCGGGCGCAGCGTCACGGAAGCGGTACGGGGTATCGGCTGCACGCAGATTGCCATGACACTGACGCCGATGACTCTGGCCAGTTTCGGGCAGCCGGTCACGAAGAAGCAATCATTCAACTTTGCGAAATCAAACGATTGCGTCAGGTGTTGACGATCGACTACGTCGCGCCGACTCGGTGCAGCCTCGCGCGCAGTGCAACCTCGAGGTGGCTCCACACGAACCGCATCGACGCCGACCGGCGAAGTTCGGGATGCGCGCACAGCCAGACTTCCTGCGGCTGCCCAAACTGCGCGGCCAGGATGCGCTTCAGACCCGGTCGTTCGGCTGCCACATCCACCAGATACGCCCCCACACCCAGCCCGGTCTCGACTGCGGCGTAGCGCGCCAGAATGGCATCGGTGCGCAGCCGAAAGCGGATCGGCCGGCCAGGTGCAGCGCCCTTCATCAGCGGACTCAAGGGCACGGTTTCCCGATCGAATCCAGCCACGAAGGCCTGTGCAGGCAACTCAAAGCTGTCCGGCTCACCGTGACATGCCAGATAGTCTTCGTGTGCAAACAGACCCAGCTCGGTATTACCGACGTGGGTAGCGATCACATCTTCCTGCTCGGGCCGAAAGAAGCGCACCGCAATATCGGCATCGCGGCGCAGCAGATTATCGGCGCGATTGGACACTGAAAGTTCGATCTCCAGCTCGGGTTGCTCGGCGAGCAAGCGCGCCAGGATGGGCGCGATCACATGCGTTGCATACACCTCCGACGCCGCCACGCGCACACAACCCACCAGCACCTCGCGCGCGTCGGCGAACAGACGCTCGGCCTCGAGTACAGAGGCCCTCATTGCGGCAACAACCCCATGAAGCGCATGCGCCTGTTCGGTCGGCCTGAGCCGGCCGGGTAGCCTTGCGAACAGTGCCTCCCCCAGCGAGCCTTCCAGTTCACGCACGTGGCGCCCCACGCTGGGCTGTGTTGTGCCCAGACGGCGGGCAGCCTCGGTCAGCGTGCCGGTTTCGTAGACCGCGATGAATGAACGCAGCAGGTTCCAGTCATCCAGACTCGGCCCGCCCCGCGGGGCAAGCGTGGGAACAGGGCTGGGTGGCTTCGGCTGCGTCATGGAGGCAGTCTCGCACAGGTCCCGGCCCCGCGATCACAAACGCCGGCGGGCGTGGCACGCGGCTTCAAGCGCGCAAGATCGACGCCAGATCGCGACGTGGGCTGGGCCCTGCAGGCGCCAAGGCATAGCCCGCGCGCGCCATCATCTGCACCGCCCCGCTGGCAGGGTCCACACCCAGCGCCCGATGCAGCGCCTCAAAGGACGGCCGCACCTCCGGGAATTCCTGCAGGGCTTGCGACAGCGGATGCATGTCCACACCTGCAGCGGTGGCCTGAAGTTGCTGCCGCACATAAGCCCGGCCCGCCTTCAACTGCGTGGTGCGCGCATTGTCTTCACCGGCCAGCCAGAGGTAGCCGCTGCCAGTCTCGAACGGCGCCCAGCGATCCATCACACGCTGCAGGCTGCTGGCACCCCGCTCGGGCACCGCCATCGGGTCGAACATGCCAACCGCGTACATCAGACGCGGCATCGTTGCGTTGATGCTGATGCCATCGCGGTGGGCAGCGATCTGATCCGGACCGATGCGCATCAGCCGTGCCGACTCCAGCCAGGTACGAGGGGTCAGGCACTCGATCTCATACGACTCGCGTGTGATCCGGCGGATCGGTGCCATCGCGGCGTCACCTGCCACGACTCCGGTACGCAGGCCGAAATCGCGCGCGGTGTCGGCCCACGCCACGGTCAAGGCGATGGGCAAGGGCCTGTCGCTGGCATAGGCGGTCTTGTTGGTGTGGCGGCGCACGATCTGGTCAAACAGCGGGTCAGCAGCGGCGCTGCCGGGTGCACCCAGAGTGAGCGTTGCCACGCGAGTGCCCTTGGGCAGCTCGTTGGACGCCGGCACGCCGAGCGGGAAGTTCACGACCGACACCGACAATCCGCGCTGTGCAGCCGCGATCACGGCCAGTTCGACGAACGCGCCGCAGCCCACCAGGATCTGGCGACCGAAAGGGTCGGTCTCAGGCAGAAGGCGCGTGCCGTCGCACATGAGGTGGATGCGGCCAGGCTCAGTGAGGTCGGCGATCCAGGGCTGTCGGTTGTGCGGATTCGGCGCGAGCAGCGCGTGGGCGAGCATGAAGCGGCGCGGGTCGCTTTCGGCATCAGCGTTCTGCCAGGGCTGCACCGCTGCGGCGGGCAGCGCCGTGGAGCAGCCGGTCACAGCACCGCCGGCTGCGAGCACGATGCCGCCGCCGAGGAGGCGGATGAAGCGTCGGCGCGAGACCGGACGCTTGTGGGTCAGTGAGTTCATGTTCTGATCTTTCATGGATGACGGACGCACCCATGGTCAGCCTTGCGAAGCTGCCGATCCAGACTCGTCCGGGCATGGCAGGCATGCACAGATGCATGGCCTTTACCCGCCCAAACCCAAGGTCCGCCGCTGGCCGGCACGAGCCATGGAGAGCCGCCACGCAGCGGCCCGCTCAGTGACACACCTTGCTGAGCTTGATTGGTCGCGCCCGACTCAATGCAGGCGGCGCCGGCTCAGACCCCGAGGCGGCGCACCTGCTCGGGCAAGTCGACCAGGGTCTGCAACAGGCCGACCCTTCGCGCGCCGAAGACCTGTCGCGCACTCGCCAGGCCGGCCGGATCGAGCACAAGGCAGCTCACCAGCACACCCTGACGACGCGCCCGCATCACCGCATCGCGTGCGTCCGACACCAGGTATTGCGGATCATGGACATCGACATCCCACGGCAGGCCATCGCTCACGATCACCACTTGCCGGCTGCCGCGACCTCGCGTGTCGACGACCGCGCGCGTGGCATGCCGAATGGCGGTACCGAGCCGCGTCGAGTGCTGACTGCGCAAGGCCGCCAGCCGCAAAACCACTGCCTCGTCCATCGGCTCAGTAAAATCCTTCACGCCTCGCAGCGCTACCGCATGACGACCATTCGAGCTGAACCCGGCAATCGCGACCTGCATGCCACAGGCCTGCAGCGCCGATGCAAGCGATGCAGTGATCGCGCACGCGGCCTGCAGCAGACTGGTCGTCGACCCGGCCCAGGCGTCCGAACTCGAGGCCGACTGATCGATCATCACCATCACCTGCCCCCGACGACACTGCGCAGCAGTCCGCCGAAAGACCGGCGCATCATTCGCCCGTCGCACGCGTCTGGCAACACGCAGTCGCACGACCGCATCGGTATCAAAGGCATCGCCCTCATGAGCGATCTGGGTCGCCTTCGAACGATGCGCGCGCGACTGTCGCAGTATCCGGATCAGGGCAAGCGTGATTGCCTGCGTGTCCGAGCGGCTGATCGCCAGCCGGCCCTCGGCATGATGATCAGCACTCACCGCCTGCTGCGACACCGAGCACCAGCCGTGACGCAGCCGACCGATCAGCCGGTCAAACTCCGGATAACGCAGCAGCGGGCCGCTTGCCGGCGGCGCGGCCTGCGCCACCTCATCGCTGCTGCCAGGGTCGGATGAGGGCGACGGCGGCGGCTCGACCGGCTGCGGCTCGTCCGACTGCCCCGAGGCCCACATCCAGCGCGAGTCATCGCGATAGTCCGGCCCCGGCACATACATGCGCGAATTGAACTGCAGGCGCATCTGGCCGATGTCGTTGCCCAGCAGCGAGGCCGCAAGCCGCAACTCGTCGGGGCGGCGCAGCAGCAGGGTCTGGCGGTCGTCATCACCAAAGAAGAGCGCCCGACCCTTGCGTATCCACGGATGCTCATCCTCGTAGCCGGGATCAAGCAGGCTGCGCGACAGGCGAAGCAGCAGCGCCTCGAAGCCATCGCCGTCGGCGGGTGAGGCGGTGTGCAGCGGCATCCAGAGCCGGCGCAGTCCGGGCAGCTCGCGGCAGGCCAGCGCCTCGATGCGGGCATCTTCGAGCACGCCCAGCAGCGCACGCGAGATCGGTGCGAGACCGCGCCCATCGAAGACCGGCGGCGAGAAAGCAAGGTGAGCTGCCGAATGGGCGACCGCGGCGCGATACCACTGCCAGGCGCCCGCTCCTGC
>Ga0136644_10001431_pt1 | contig 18980 bp, 13 predicted proteins | sample C_130820_EF_Meta_FD_94780 | JGI IMG/M metagenome (GOLD analysis project Ga0136644, IMG submission 94780) | Freshwater microbial communities from Lake Croche, Canada to study carbon cycling - C_130820_EF_MetaG (v2) (version 2) | ecosystem: Environmental > Aquatic > Freshwater > Lake | place... | reverse complement strand
GGCCAAAGGCGCCGTCCTGGGAATGTGTTGGCATCAGATGTGGCAACTTTGCACCGTCTCGTGAGCAAATTAGGATTACTCGTTCGCGGGATTGCGGAACACCAAAATTGGCTGCGTTGTAAAGATTAAAAGATACGCCATAGCCTACAGAACGAAGAAGCTGTAAGACGTGGAATAGTGCTCCACCTGGACGTTCCTCAGGATCAGGAGTCCAATCTTTTTGCCTTTCCGCATGGGGTGTATGAACCATAGGAGCAGAAAGTAGCCCTCTCACATTTTCAATAACACAAAACTTTGGACGTAATTCCAAAATAATTTCAATATATCGCAAGAATACATTGCCCCGCGCATCTTCGAATCCGCGACGAGCGCCAGCAGTTGAAAATGCTTGGCATGGTGGGCCGCCGACAATAATATCGATATCATCAGTCTTCTTTAACCCCGCTGCGGTTCTGATTTCATCAGCAGAATATCGCCAAATATCTCCAAGCAAACCAATATCCGGTCGATTCGCAGTTATTGTTCGACGACATGCTTTGTCAAGCTCACATGCGGCAAGCACGTGAATACCAGCCTTTTCCAGGCCCTGATCCAAACCCATTGCCCCAGAGAAGAACGAAAGCGCTTTTAAGCTTGGGAGGGAACCTGCCGCTCGAACTCGATCTTCAGGCGGTGCAAGCGCGCCAGCAAGCTTGTAAGTGGACACGGCAGCAGCAGTGGTAATCCATTGTTTGCCAACCTGCCTCCCCTCAATTGCTCCCGATCGCAGTAGGGTTCGGACTCTCTGTTCGGAGACGCCTAAAAGCTCTGAAGCCGCCTTGGCTGTGATGGCTGCGTGCGCTGGTATGTTCTTCATTTCGAGTACGAAACCTTTTTTATACCCGAAAGCATAACGCCATTTTGTCTGCTGCGTCGTGCTGTTCAGCACGAGCGCATTGCGGTAAGGGTGGTGTATCCACTCTCCAGCGGCGATATTCCGTTGGTTAGCCTGAACGACAATCTGGTCTCGCTCCAAAGCCCCATGCGCATCCTCTTCTACGACCACAACACCAAGCTAGAGCCCTGGCTAGCGGGCTTGCGGGCCGCGCTGCCCGGTGCCGAGGTATTGCCTTGGGAACCCGGCATGCAAGCTGCCGACTATGCGGTGGTGTGGTCGCCGCCGCAGGCGCTGGTGGATGAGCAGCCGCAGCTTAGGGCCTTATTCAACATGGGTGCGGGTGTGGATGCGCTGCTGGCGTTGCGCGTGCCCGCACAGACCCTGATCGTGCGCTTGGACGACGCGGGCATGGGGGTGCAGATGGCCGAGTACGTGACGCATGCGGTGCTGCGCCACGTGCGCGAATTTGCCGCTTACGAAGCCGCCCAGCGCAAAGGGCACTGGGCCTACCGCCGCCCCTTGCGTCCGGCCGACTTCCCCATCGGCCTGATGGGATTAGGCGTATTGGGCCAGCGCGTGGCTCGGGCCTTGGTGGGCTTTGATTGGCCCTTGATGGGCTGGAGCCGCAGCGCGCACGATGTGCCCGGCGTGCGCTGCTTTCACGGCCCCGAAGGTCTGCACGAATTTCTGGCCGCCACGCGCATACTGGTGTGCCTGCTGCCGCTCACCCCCGAGACGCGCGACATCCTCAACCGCGATACGCTCGGCCGCTTGCAGCCGGGCGCGGTACTCATCCATGTGGCGCGCGGTGGGCACCTGGTGGAAGAAGACTTGCTGGCCTTGCTTGACGAGGGCCATCTGGCTGCGGCCACGCTGGACGTGTTCCGCACCGAGCCTTTGCCTAGCGACCACCCGTTTTGGCAGCACCCCAAAATTACCGTGACGCCTCATATGTCCGCCCGCACCCTGCGCGACGAAACCATCGCGCAAATCGCGCACAAAATCGGCGCGCTGCAACGCGGCCAGGCCATTGCCGGGGTGGTGCAGCGCGCGCGGGGGTATTGAGGCTCACGGCACCGTATTTTGTATCCTTTTGGTTGACGATTGTTACCCAAAAAGATACATTTTGCGAATGCTCACTCAACTATCCATTGCAGACGCCTTGTTCGGCAAGACAAAAAAAGCCGTCATTTGCACGCTCTACGCCACCCCGCATCGCGCCTGGCATTTGCGTGAGTTGGCAAGGCATGCGGCGGTTTCCGCCACCATGCTGAGCAAGGAGGTCAACCTCCTGGTGATGGCGGGCATCGTGCGGGACGAAAAGAACGGCAACCGGCGCATGCTGCGCGCCAATCCAGATTGCCCCGTTTTTGACGAGTTATGCGGCTTGGCCCGCAAAACCGGCGGCATCGCAGACGAGGTACGCGCTGCATTGGATGGCCTGGCAGGCGTGGATGTTGCGTTTTTGTTCGGCTCGGTGGCCAAAGGACAGGAGAACGCCGCCAGCGATGTGGATGTTTGCGTCATCGGCCAAGTGCCCAACAGCACGGTGGACCGGGCCATGAGCGATATCGAGCCTCTGCTTGGCCGCCCCATCCATGCCTTGGTGTACACCAGCGACGAATTTCGAGAAAAGCTGGCGCGGCAAAATCCCTTTGTCCGCAAGTTGCTAGGCACCGAAAAAATCTATCTGAAAGGGGACGCCCATGAACTTGAGCGAACGCTTGGCCAACTTGGAGGCCATTCACCAACTGCGTCGCCACGAGCCCGACTGGGCTGAAATTCAGCAGCATTTGTATACCGCGAAGGCGTATCTGACCGATGCAAAGAACGGCAGCAACTCCGCAGAAACCCGGTTCAATATTGCCTACAGCGCCGGGCATCAGCTCCTGGTTGCCGCATTGAAAATAAGAGGCTGGCGCACCACGAGCGAGCGGGGGCACCGCTTCATCTTGTACGAGTTGGTGGACGATTTGGTGCCGGGCGCCGCCAGCGCAAAAGAGCCTTTGGGTAGAGCCCATCGCTTACGCAACAAGTCGGAATACGACGGCGATACGGTTGACATCACGCAGGGTCTGCTCGGTGACCTGATTGCCGCTGTGGACAGCGTGCAACAGGAATTGCAGCATATGGCCCGCCAGTTCGAGAACACGCACCAACGCCCAGCGCCCTTGCCTGCCTTGGCCACGCAAGCGCCGGTGCATCCACCTGCACGCAGTCCCAAGAAGCCACGCGGCGCCCCATGAGCGAGGGCCTAGGAGCCTGTCGGACTTGGGGCGTCGATTGCGAAAATCGGCCCCAGCGAGGCCAGTTTTTCGCGGATTTGCAGCCCCATAGCCCGGCTATGGGGCAAAAAGACGGGGAAAAATGGGCCGCTGCGGTCGATTTGCAGCCGACGAATCCCAAGTCCGACAGGCTCCTAGACAGCCCTTGAGTGAAAATCCTGCCCCATGAACCTTCTCCCCCCCCGAGTCAAACTGGTCGATGTGGGTCCGCGTGACGGGCTACAAAACGAGAAGCAGGCCGTACCTGCGGCGGTGAAAATTGAACTGGTACACCGGTTGCAACAAGCGGGTCTGCGCGAGATCGAGGTCACCAGTTTCGTGTCGCCTAAATGGGTGCCCCAAATGGCCGATGCAGCCGAGGTGATGGCAGGCATTGCGCGCCAGCCGGGTGTTCGCTATTCGGTGCTGACGCCCAATCTCAAGGGCCTGGAGGCCGCGCTGGCCTGCCAGCCCGACGAGGTGGTGGTGTTTGGCGCGGCCAGCGAGGCGTTTAGCCAACGCAACATCAACTGCTCGATTGCCGAGAGCATCGAACGCTTTGCGCCGGTGGTGGCGCTGGCGCGCAGCCGGGGCATCACGGTGCGCGGCGCGGTGTCGTGCGCGCTGGGCTGTCCCTACGAGGGCGTGGTGGCGCCGCAGCGCGTGGCCGAGGTGGCGCAGCGCATGAAAGCGATTGGTGTGCAGCACCTGGGCGTGGCCGACACCATTGGCGTGGGCACGCCGCTGGCGGTGCAGCGCGCGCTGGACGCGGCCTTGCAGCATTACGCCATCGACGATGTATCGGGTCATTTCCACGACACCTATGGCCAAGCACTGGCCAACACGCTGTCCAGCCTGCAAATGGGCGTCTGGCAGTTCGACACCTCGGTAGCGGGCCTGGGCGGCTGCCCCTATGCCAAGGGCGCCACGGGCAATGTGGCGACCGAAGACGTGGTGTACCTGCTGCACGGGCTGGGCATTGAAACCGGCATCGACCTGGGTCAGTTGGTGGACGCGGGCCGCTTCATCAGCCAGCACCTGGGGCGCGCGCCGAATTCGCGCGCGGCTACGGCGCTGTTCAACCAGCGGGAGGCCGCGCATGCCCGCCTCTGACAACGCGTCCTGGCCCGAGGGCGTGCGGCGCGTAGCCCAGGCGCTGCACGCCCTGGGCCATAGCGAAGCACCGGTGCTGTTGGACAGTGCGGCGCGCACAGCGCAGCAGGCCGCGGACGGCCTAGGCGTGAGCCTGGGGCAGATTGCCAAAAGCATTGTTTTCAAACGCGTGAGCGATGGCCGCGCCGTGCTGGTAGTGACCTCGGGCGACCGGCGCGTGGACGAGGCCAAGGTAGCGGCGTTGGTGGGCGCAATTGGCCGGGCTGATGCCGATTTCGTCAAGGCCAGCACCGGCTTTGCCATTGGCGGGGTGGCCCCGATTGCGCACGCGCAGGAGCCGGTGGTGTTGATTGACCGCGAGTTGTTCCGCTTTCACCGCATCTGGGCGGCAGCAGGCCATCCGCACGGCGTGTTTCCGCTGCAGCCGCAAGACCTGGCCAACTGGATCGGCGCGCCCGTGGCCGACGTGACGCCATGACACCACTCGGCGAAGCCGACGTGCCCTCGCCCTGCAACGGCGTGTGCCGCATGGATGCAGGCAGCGGCTGGTGTGTGGGTTGCCAGCGCAGCTTGGATGAAATCGTGCGCTGGGGCGCGATGGACAACACCGCTAAACGCGACGTGTGGACGCTGCTGGCCCAGCGGCGCGCCAGCGCGCTGGAGACGCGCCCATGAAGGAATTGGACTTTTATTTCGACTTCATCTCGCCCTATGCCTACTTGGCTTTCCAGCGCCTGCCCCAGGTGCTGATGGGCACCAGCTACACGGTGCGCTACAAGCCCCTCCTGTTTGCTGCCCTGCTGCGCGCCCATGGGCAACTGGGGCCAGCGGAAATTGCGCCCAAGCGCGACTGGACGTACCGCCAGGTGCTGTGGCTGGCGCGCGAGCACGGGGTGACGCTGGACATGCCACGCACCCACCCCTTTAACCCGCTGGGCCTGTTACGGCTGGCCGTGGCGTGCAGCCCGCAGGGCCAACCCAACCGCTACGTGTGCGAGACCCTGTTTCGCCACGTGTGGCAAGGCGGCGCCGAAGCCAGCGACGCGGCGCGCCTTGCCGAGGTGGCCGAGCGCCTGCCTACTGTGCACGCACCCGAAGCGGACGAGGTGAAGCAGCGGCTAAAAAACCATGCCGACGAAGCCCTGGCCCTGGGCCTGTTTGGCGTGCCCAGCATCGTGGCGGACGGCAAAGTGTTTTGGGGCCTGGACGCGCTGCCCATGTTAGGCGCCTATCTGCATGGCGATGCCTGGTTTGCACCGGGTGGGGCGTGGGACCAGGCGGCGCAAGTCGGCGCAGGCTTGGCGCGCACGCGCTGACGCGCAGACGGCCAAACAAGCGGCTGTTGCACGCACCAAGCAGGGCTGAAATCCGCTTCAGTTCGCATGACGAAACAAGCACTAAGGGTTACTTTGTATTTCGTCAGCCCACCATAAGTTTGGCGTCAGTGCCGGGTCAGACCGGCTCGCGATAGTCGACAGCAACATTCCGCCGGAATGTGCAATTCAATTCCCAAGAAGGAGACCTACCCTATGGCTACTGCCGCCCCCCGGCCTATGAGCAGCGAGGAAAAGAAAGTTATTTTCGCCTCGTCGCTGGGCACCGTGTTCGAGTGGTACGACTTTTACCTGTACGGTTCGCTCGCCGCCATCATCGCCAAGCAGTTTTTCTCTGGCTTGGACGCCAATTCAGCCTTCATTTTTGCGTTGCTGGCGTTTGCTGCTGGCTTCATCGTGCGCCCCTTTGGCGCGCTGGTGTTTGGCCGCTTGGGCGACATGATTGGTCGCAAATACACCTTCTTGGTGACCATTCTCATCATGGGTTTGTCCACCTTCATCGTCGGTCTGCTGCCTTCGTACGCCACCATCGGCGCAGCCGCGCCAGTGATACTGATTGCCTTGCGCATGCTGCAAGGCTTGGCGCTGGGCGGTGAGTACGGCGGTGCCGCCACCTACGTGGCCGAGCATGCGCCGCAGGGTCGGCGTGGCGCCTACACCTCGTGGATTCAGACCACGGCCACGCTGGGCTTGATGTTGTCGCTGATCGTGATTCTGGGCACCCGCCTGGGTCTTGGCGATGCAGCCTTTAACGACTGGGGCTGGCGCGTGCCCTTCTTGGTCTCGGTGCTGTTGCTGGGTGTTTCGGTGTGGATCCGTTTGAGTCTGAGCGAATCCCCCGCCTTCCAGAAAATGAAGTCTGAGGGCAAAACCTCCAAAGCGCCGTTGTCCGAGTCCTTTGGCCAATGGAAGAACCTCAAGATCGTGATTCTGGCGTTGGTCGGCCTCACCGCTGGCCAAGCCGTGGTCTGGTACACCGGCCAGTTCTACGCGCTGTTCTTCCTGACGCAAGCGCTCAAGGTCGATGCCGTCACCGCCAACCTGATGATTGCCGCGTCGCTGTTGATCGGCACGCCGTTCTTCATCGTATTCGGCACGCTGTCGGACAAGATAGGCCGCAAGCCCATCATCATGGCCGGTTGCCTGCTCGCGGTCGTGACCTACTTCCCGGTGTTCAGCGCGCTTACCAAGGCGGCCAACCCCGATCTGTACGCCGCGCAGCAAAAGAGCAAGGTGGTGGTAACCGCCGACCCAGCCGAGTGCTCGTTCCAGTTCAACCCCACGGGCACGGTCAAATTCACCAGCTCGTGCGACATTGCCAAACAAGTGTTGGCAGGCGCATCGGTGAGCTATGAAAACGCGACAGGTGCCGCAGGCAGCCCGGCCACCATTAAAGTGGGCGAGACCGTTATCCCCAGCTACTCAGCCAAGGGCTTACCGGCTGATGAAGCGAAAAAATTGGACGCGGCCTTTAAGAAGGCGGTTGCCGATACTTTGAAGGCAGACGGCTACCCCACCAAGGCGGATCCCGCCAAGATGGATCAGGTCACCATGATCGCCATCCTCACCTATCTGGTGATCTTGGTCACCATGGTTTACGGCCCGATTGCCGCCATGCTGGTGGAAATGTTCCCAACCCGTATCCGCTACACCTCCATGTCGCTGCCCTATCACATTGGCAACGGCTGGTTCGGTGGCCTGCTGCCCACCACGGCCTTTGCCATCGTGGCGCAAACCGGCAATATGTACAACGGCTTGTGGTATCCCATCATCATTGCGGGCATCACGCTGGTCATCGGTACCTTGTTCGTCAAAGAAACCAAGGACGTGGACATTTACGCCAACGACTGAGCAAAGCCGACTTTGCTCAAGCACCCGGCTCGAGCCCTGGGTGCGTTTCACCTCAAGCACCCGGTTCGCACCGGGTGCGTTTTATTCACAGCCCTCATTGCCGAGGGCTTTTTTTTGAGTGCTTGACGGCCATGCTTGCAAGCGCCCCGCTTGTTTATTTGGGGAGGCGCTGGGCACAGGTACTTGAGACCTGGATGGTGCGTAACGCCGCTAGGTGTACACCGGCCGGGGGATGGCGTTTTCTAAGTGTGGGCGAGGATGCAGGCGCAATGGGTATGATTACTGCCGCTGTGCATGCGACACCATGAAATACATTAAAACCGAACACGGACAAAAGGTCATGCAGGATCGCAGCTTTCCGCTGCGGCCTCAGGCTAGGTCGGCGTTCATCATCATCAACGGCGAGCGCGAGGCAGCCGAGGTTTTGGCCAACTGCAAGGGTTTGGGCGTAACCGAGCAAGACCTGGCAGACATGGTGCGCGAGGGTTTGATTGAAGCGGTTCACGTGCCCGAGCCCCCCACGACCGACGCCACCGCCGATGTGCCCCCCGAGGCCCAACCGCTTGCAGACCATGCGCGCTATTTGCGCGCCTACCCGATTGCGGTGGAGCTAACGGCCAGCTTGGGTTTACGGGGTTTTAGGCTGAACCTGGCCGTAGAGGCGGCAGGCAACCTGGCCCAGTTGCAGGCTTTGTCTGAAAAAATTGAGCAGGCGGTTGGAGCAAGCGCTTTTCTACGTCTCAAGCAGGCCTTGGAAAGCTAAGCCCTTGGCTATCTATCACCGGGGGGAGCACCCAAGGATGCTCGGGGTGGGAATATGAGCCGAGGCACCATCCGCATTCGCGGTGCACGCCAGCACAACCTGAAAAACCTTGACCTGGACATTCGCACCGGCGAGTTGACCGTGGTCACAGGCCCCAGCGGCTCGGGCAAGTCCAGCTTGGTTTTTGACACGCTGTATGCCGAGGGGCAACGCCGCTATGTTGAAACTTTTAGTGCCTATGCGCGCCAGTTTCTGGATCGCATGGATAAGCCGGCACTAGACCGTATTGAAGGCGTGCCGCCCGCGATTGCCATCGACCAGACCAATCCGGTGCGTTCCTCGCGCTCCACCGTGGGCACCATGACCGAGTTGAACGACCACCTGAAACTGTTGTTCGCCCGCGCCGCCCACTTATTTGACCGAGCCACCGCGCTGCCGGTACGCCACGACACACCGCAAAGCATCTATGCCGAATTGCAGCGGCAACTGGCCGCTTGTGAGACCGAGCCGCGCATTGCCCTGACCTTTGCCGTCGAGCTGCCGGGCCAGACCAGCGAAGACGAAATCAGCCAGTGGCTGTCGCTCAGCGGCTTCACCCGCGTGCAGGCGCGCCGTGTGCGCGCCAGCGCCGAGGGTGAGCGCACCGTGCTGGACGTGGTGGCGGATCGCTTTCGGCTCAGTCAGGTAGAAACAGCAAGGGTGCAAGAGGCGATTGAGGTGGCGCTGCGGCGCGGCAACGGCCGACTATCGGTCTATGTGTTGGACTCGGCTGACGGGGAGAGCAGCCCGCGCTGGCAGTTCTCTACCGGGCTTCATTGCCCACAAAGCGAAGCCAGCTATGCCGAGCCGACGCCCTCGCTGTTCTCGTTCAACTCGGCTTACGGCGCTTGCGAAACCTGCCGCGGCTTCGGGCGCGTGATCGGCGTCGATTACGACTTGGTCATTCCCGACCCCAAACGCACCTTGCGTGCCGGGGCCATCAAGCCCATGCAAACACCCGCTTGGCGCGAGGCGCAAGACGATTTGATGCGCCACGCGGAAGCGGCAGGCATCCCCCGCGACACGCCTTGGAATCGGCTCACACCGGAGCAACAAGCCTGGGTGATTAACGGATCCCCGCACTGGAACGGGGAATGGAGCAAACACTGGTTTGGCATCAAGCGCTTCTTCGAGTATCTGGAGAGCAAAGCCTACAAGATGCACATCCGGGTGCTGCTGTCTAAGTACCGCAGCTATACCACCTGCCCGGCCTGCGGCGGCGCGCGCTTGAAAACCGACGCACTGCTGTGGCGCATCGGCAGCGCCGACGATGCCAACCAGGTGCTGCCTCCCGCGCAGCGCTTTATCCCGCATGGCACGGGGGCTAGCAGCCAGGGTTGGAGCCGCGCCCAGGTCGAGGCCCTGCCCGGCTTGTGCCTGCACGATTTGATGGGTTTGCCGATTGAGCGGCTGCGCCAATTCTTCGACCGCCTGGCCAGCCGCCTGCTGCCCGAGGCGGAGGGCGGCAATAGCAATGCGGGCGAGCGTCAGGCGCTGCAACTGTTGCTAGACGAAATCCGCACCCGCCTGAAGTACCTGTGCGATGTGGGCGTGGCTTACCTCAGCCTAGACCGGCAAAGCCGCACCCTATCCGGCGGCGAGGTACAGCGCATCAACCTCACCACCGCACTGGGCACTTCGTTAGTCAACACCTTGTTTGTGCTGGACGAGCCCAGCATTGGTCTGCACCCGCGTGACATGAACCGTATTACCGAGGCCATGAAGCGTCTGCGCGACGCGGGCAACACCTTGGTGGTGGTGGAGCACGACCCGGCGGTGATGCTGGCTGCCGACCGAGTCATCGACATGGGCCCCGGCCCGGGGGAGCGGGGTGGCCAGATCGTGTTTGACGGCCCGCCGGAAGACCTGCGCCAGGCCGATACCCTGACCGGCGCCTACCTGGGCGCGCGTAAACAAATCGGCATGGGCTTTGCGCGGCTGGTGAATGAGGCCACGCCGCGCCTGATTCTGGAAGACGTGCACGAGCACAACCTGAAACACCTGGATATTGCGTTTCCGCTGCAACGGCTGGTGTGCGTCACTGGCGTCAGTGGCTCGGGCAAGTCCAGCCTGATTCAAGACGTGTTGGCCCCAGCCCTGCTGCGCCATTTCGATAAAGCCACCGAGACGCCGGGCCTGCACGGCCGCATGCTGGGCGCCGAGCAGCTCAGCGAGGTGGTGTTTGTCGATCAATCGCCCATCGGCAAAACCACGCGCTCCAACCCGGTGAGCTACGTGGGCGCTTGGGACGCGATTCGGGACTTGTTTGCGCTGGCGCCGCTGGCGCGCCAACGCGGCTACACCGCATCCAAGTTCAGCTTTAACAATGGCGACGGGCGCTGCCCCACCTGCGGCGGCTCGGGCTTTGAGCATGTGGAAATGCAGTTCCTCAGCGACGTGTACCTGCGCTGCCCGGACTGCGACGGCAAGCGCTACCGGCCCGAAATTCTGGACATCGTGATCGAGCGCCCCCTCCCCGGCGAGGGCCTGCGCGCGCTGAATGTGGCCGATGTGCTGGAACTCACCGTGAACCAGGCGGTGGCCTGCTTTGCCGCCGACGCCGAGGTGCTGCGCGCCTTGCAACCCATCGTCGATGTGGGCCTGGACTATGTGAAGCTGGGCCAGCCGGTGCCTACGCTGTCGGGCGGCGAATCGCAGCGGCTCAAGCTGGCAGGCTTTTTGGCCGGTGCTGCTAAAACCGCCGCCGCCAGCCGCCAGGCGCTGGCGCGTAAAGGCGTGTTGTTTTTGTTTGACGAGCCCACCACCGGGCTGCACTTTGACGACATCGCCAAGCTCATGCGCGCGCTGCGCCGCCTGCTGGACGCCGGGCATTCACTGATCGTGATCGAGCACAACCTGGACGTGATTCGCAGCGCGGACTGGCTGATCGACCTGGGGCCTGAAGGTGGCGACGCCGGTGGCGAGCTGGTGGCCCAGGGCACGCCGCAAGACCTGCGCTTGCACCCGCGCTCGCACACCGGTCAGGCGTTGCGCGAGTACGACCAAGCGCTGGGCCTGGGCGGCCACGCGGTGCGCGAGCGCTTGCCCGCAGTGGCTGCCATGGCGCGCGCACCCTCGCAGCCGGTGGCGTTCATCCAAATCGTGAACGCCAAAGAACACAACTTAAAGTCACTTAGCGTGTCGATTCCGCACGGGCAATTCAGCGTCGTCACGGGCGTGTCGGGCTCGGGTAAATCCACGCTGGCGTTTGACATTTTGTTTAACGAAGGGCAGCGGCGCTACCTGGAGTCGCTCAACGCCTATGCGCGCAGCATCGTGCAACCGGCGGGGCGGCCGGAGGTGGATGCGGTGTATGGCATCGCGCCCACGGTAGCGATCGAGCAGCGGCTGTCGCGCGGCGGGCGCAAAAGCACGGTGGGCACCACCACCGAGGTGTGGCACTTCTTACGCCTGCTGTACGTGAAGCTGGGCGTGCAGCATTGCGTGCACGATGGCGCCGAGGTGCGACCCCAAACCCCCGACAGCATGGCCGCCCAGTTGCTCACCCGTTACCGGGGGCGCCACATCGGGCTGCTGGCACCGCTGGTGATTCACCGCAAAGGCGTTTACACCGAGCTGGCCGACTGGGCACGCGCCAGGGGCTACACCCACCTGCGGGTGGATGGGGAGTTTGTGCCCACTACTGGCTTTCCGCGCATGGAGCGTTTTAAGGAACACACCATCGAACTGCCGGTGGCTGACCTGGTGGTGAACCTGCGTGAAGAAGCCCTGTTACGCCGCCAACTGGCACTGGCCTTGGAACTCGGCAAGGGCGTGCTGCATGTGCTGGCGCCGCTGGACGGCTTGCATGAGGCCATGCAAGCGGGCACGGCCACCGCTGCCATTGGCCGGGTGGAGGTGTTCTCCGCTAAGCGCGCCTGCCCGGTTTGCAGCACCAGCTACCCCGAGTTGGATCCGCGCCTGTTTTCCTACAACAGCAAGCACGGCTGGTGCCCGGATTGCGTGGGCACAGCGGTGCAGCTCAATCGCGAGCAGCGCAAAGCCTTTGACGACACGCTGCGCGAGGACAGCCAGGGGCGCGAGCAAAGCTTTGCCGAGCCCGAGCTGGAGGACTTGAGCGAAGTCGCCTGCCCGAGTTGCCTGGGTACGCGGCTGAATGCGCAATCGCGGGCGGTCAAGTTTGCTGGTGTGGGCATTGCCGATATCGCGCGTCTGCCGGTACGCGAGGTGCGGGAATGGGTGCAGGCGCTGCAACAAGCGGGGCGCTTGAGCGAGCGCGAGGTACAGGTCGCGCGCGACCTGATTCCCGAAATTCTGAGCCGCCTCGAATTCCTGGAAGAAGTGGGTTTGGACTATCTGACGCTAGACCGTGGCGCGCCCACCTTGTCGGGCGGCGAGGCGCAACGTATCCGGCTGGCCGCGCAACTGGGCTCCAATTTGCAAGGCGTGTGTTACGTGCTGGACGAGCCCACCATTGGCCTGCACGCGCGCGACAACCAAGTGCTGTTGCGGGCGCTGAAAAACCTCAGCCGTAAAGGCAATACCTTGGTGGTGGTAGAGCACGACGAAGACACGATACGCCGCGCCGATCACTTGATCGACATCGGCCCCAGCGCCGGCCGCCGAGGGGGGCGCCTGGTGGCACAAGGCAGTGTGGGCGATTTGCAGGCGGCGCCGGAATCGGTGACCGGGCGCTACCTGCTGCACGCCATGCAGCACCCGATGCGACCCCGGCGCGCATTAGACGAAGGCCCGGCGCTACACCTGCAAGGCGCCACACTGCACAACCTGCAAAACATTGCCGTGGTACTGCCGCTGGCGCGCCTGGTCGCCATCACCGGGGTGAGCGGCTCGGGCAAGTCCACCTTGGCGCGCGATGTGCTGCTACCCAATGTGCAGGCGGCTTTGGCGCAACGCGCTAGCCGGGCCGGGCGTGCCGCGCAGGCGGCGGGCGGGCATCCGGTATGGGTCGGCTGCACGGGTTTAACCGGGCACGAGAGCCTGGAGCGGGTGTTGGAGGTGGATCAAACACCGATTGGCAAAACGCCGCGCTCTTGCCCGGCCACCTATATTGGCTTTTGGGACGCGATTCGCAAGTTGTTTGCACAAACCCTGGAGGCCAAGGCGCGTGGCTATGGGCCGGGGCGGTTTTCTTTTAACACGGGCGAGGGCCGCTGCCCCGCTTGTGAGGGCCAGGGCCTGCGCACGATTGGCATGAGCTTTTTGCCGGATGTGAAAGTGCTATGCGAAAGCTGCCACGGTGCGCGCTTCAACCCCGAAACCCTGGCTGTGCGCTGGCGCGGGAAAAGCATTGGCGAAGTGCTACAGCTAGAGGTGGACGATGCGGTGGGCTTTTTTGCCGCCATGCCATCCATCAGCCACCCGCTGCAATTGCTCAAGGATGTGGGCCTGGGCTATCTCACCTTGGGCCAGCCCTCGCCTACGCTGAGCGGTGGCGAGGCCCAGCGTATCAAACTCGTGACCGAGTTGAGCAAGGTGCGCGACGATCCCGGCCCGCGTGGCCAGCGGCTTGCCCACACCCTTTATGTGTTGGATGAGCCGACCGTGGGTTTGCACATGGCCGATGTAGAAAAGCTGATTCGCGTGCTGCACCGGTTGGTGGATGCCGGACACAGTGTGCTGGTAATCGAACACGACCTGGACTTGATTGCCGAGGCCGACTGGGTGATCGACCTGGGGCCTGAGGGCGGGCAACGAGGGGGGCGGGTAGCGGCAGCCGGTACGCCTGAGAGCGTGGTACAGGTCGGCACGCCTACTGGTATCGCACTGCAAGCGGTGCTACAGCGCGGTTTATAGGGCCGATAAGCCACCTACTTTGCGGCCTTGGCAAACCAGGGCCAGCCGCATAATCGGAATCCGGTTCGCCGTCTGTGAGCGACATGATGCTTGACCTTTCCCCCAGCCAATGGGCCTCCGTTTGCATAGACGGTGTGTTCGGGCTCGGGCTCGCCTTGTTGGCCCGGCACGGCCCACGCCAAACCGAGGCTCGGTTGTGGTTGTGCGCCAGCCTCATGGGGGTCGCGAGCCAGTTGCTCATGGGCCGAGCCGGGGTCAATCCAGTTTGGAGTTGGGTCGGCGTCAGCCTGAATTTCTCGGAACAGGCCTTGGTTTGGTTGGGTCTGCGCGCATTGTTGGGCTTGCGCTGGGGCTTGGGTCTGCTAGGAATAGCCGCTGGCTGGCTGGCGTTGGCGCTGGTTGCCGCCGGTTTGCCCGAAGTGGTGGTGATCGCTGGCACGCTCACCGGTGTCGCGGTAACGGGTTTGGCCTTGTACGACTTGGTTCGGCACCGGCAGTCCTTGCCTGCGCTCGAATGGAAATTGCTAGGCGCCGCCTGGGTGATGGAGACCCTGCTGTCCGTCGGTTTCTGGGCCTTTCCGGCCTGGGTGCAATCGCTGACGGTGCGGGGCATGGAACAGCCGCTGCGCTGGGCGCTGGATTTGATCGAGTGGATTTTGCTGCTGGCCTTAATTTCTGCCCGCACCGAGGTCGAGCGCAGCCGCGAGCAAGACCGTTTGCGTTTGAGCGACCAACGCTTTCGCGATTTGACGCTGGCGGCATCGGATTGGTTTTGGGAGCAAGACGCGCAGTTTCGCTTCACCGAACTCTCAGACACCTGGAGCCTGCGAACCGGCTTGGCGCCCTCGGTCGCTTTGGGACACACCTGGTGGGAGTTGCCGCTGTCAGGCGTGAACGCAACGCAGTGGGAGGCGCTGCGAGCGACCATGTCGATGCAGCAGGCGTTCCATGATTTTGTGTGCGAAATTCGCAGTGACAAGGGTGCGTCCAGCTGGTTTTCCATCTCGGGGCACCCGCTAATGGACAGCAAGGGGCAGTGCCTGGGCTACCGCGGCACGGGGCACGAAGTAACCCAGCAACGCCGCATGGAGATGCACAGCCAAAGCGAGCGCCGTATTTTGGAGCGCTTGGCGCAAGGCGCACCGCTGCCAGAGTTTCTACATGAATTGACCCTGGCGTACGAAGCGCTGTACCCCGACACCATCTGTTCTATTTTGCTCATGGATCGAGACGGGCGGCATTTGCGGCACGGTGCGGCACCGAGCCTGCCCCTTGCCTACTGTCAAGCTTTGGATGGGGCGGAGATCGGCCCGGACGCGGGCTCCTGTGGAACCGCCGCTTTTACCGGTCAGACGGTGGTGGTAACGGACATCGCCAGCGACCTCGTATGGCGCAATTACAGCCAGTTGGCGCTGGCGCACGGCTTGCGGGCTTGCTGGTCCACACCCATTCGATACGCGCAGGGGCGGGTGCTGGGCACGTTTGCCATCTACCACCGCGAACCCACGCGGCCCGCGCCAGACAAGCTGCTGGCGATTGAGCGTGCCGCTCATCTGGCCAGCTTGGCCATTGAACGAGACGAGGCTGAAAAAGCCCATTTATCGCTGGAAGCGCAATTGCGGGAATCACAAAAGATGGAAGCCATCGGGACGCTGGCCGGTGGCATTGCGCACGACTTTAACAACATCGTGGCAGCGATTTTGGGCAATGTGGAGCTGGCGCGGCAGGACGCCGCCGGCAACCGCCAGACCATGGTCAGCTTAGACGAGATCGCCAAAGCGGGGCGGCGGGCGCGCAATTTAACGCAGCAAATCCTGTCCTTTGGTCGCCGACAACCCACCACCCGGCGCCTGACTGTGCTGCAACCCTTGATCGATGAGTCGGTGCGGCTGCTGCGTGCGACGCTACCGGCCCGTGTCCAGATCCAGGTGGTTTGCGCCGACGACCTGCCACCGGTCTTGGCCGACCCCACCCAGATCGGGCAAGTGTTGTTGAATCTGAGCATGAATGCCGTTCACGCCATGCAAGGGCGTGCAGGCCATATTGAATTGCGGGCGGATGCGCTTCATTTGAACGACAGCAGCCTGTCTCAGAGCGGGTTGAAAGCGGGTGGCTACGCCCGCATCACGGTGCGGGACGACGGCATCGGCATGGATACCGCAACCATTCAGCGTATTTTCGAGCCCTTTTTCACCACCAAACCGCTAGGCGAGGGAACGGGCCTGGGCCTGTCTGTGGCGCACGGCATCATGCGCGCACACGAGGGTGCCATCATGGTGCGCAGCCAAGTCGGCCACGGCAGCGTGTTTGAACTGTATTTTCCAGTAGCTACCACCGGCCCGGCGCCGGAACAAGAAGTAGCCGCGGTCGATAGCCTGCCGGTATTTGACAGCGCCGATCAGTCGATTTTGTACCTGGACGATGACGAGGCCATCGTTTTTTTGGTCGATCGTATGCTGAGCCGACGCGGCTACCAGGTGACTGCCTGTACCGACGCCCAAGACGCTCTGGCCGCGCTGAAACGCCCTGGCGCCAGCTTTGACTTGGTTGTGAGCGACTACAACATGCCCGGCATGTCGGGCCTGGATTTCGCACGTGCGGCCCACGCAATCTTCCCCACGCTCACAGTGGCGATTACCACCGGTTTTATCAGCGAAGAACTGCAGGCGCAGGCCAGCGGTGCGGGAGTGGTGGATATTATTTTCAAGCCCGATACGGTGGAAGAGCTATGCGCCAAGATTCAGCACTTGCTTAGCCTTGCGGAAAGCCTTTGAAGCGCGCCTGTCTTTTAAGATATGCAGTGGCTCATCGCCGTGTTTATGCAACAGATTGTTGAGTGCCCTGCAGCGCTCAACTGCGGTTTCTAGGATGATTGTTGCAACGTCAGGCCCGCATGCTCGCGCAGGGCATGGAAGGTAATTTCAGGATGCCGCTCCTGCGTTAGGCGCAGGTCATAAGGTGAAGTGAGCAAATAAGCCAAGGCATCGGCACCGTCCAGCGCCAGTTTGCCTGCGTTGCGCTCGGCAAAGCGCTTCAAGTCATCGGCAGAGGCCGCCGTGATCCAGCGCGCGCCGACAAAGTTGGAAGCGGACAAGCGGCAGTCCACGCCGTACTCGGACTTGAGGCGATGCTGAACCACCTCGAACTGCAACTGCCCGATAGCACCCAACAGCATAGCCCCGCCCGCCGTCGGGCGGAAAACCTGAATGGCACCTTCTTCGCCCAACTGAATCAAACCAGCCTGCAATTGCTTGCTTTTCATCGGGTTTTTTAGCTCGACGGTTTGAAACAATTCGGGCGCAAAAAACGGCAAACCGGTGTATTGAAGCTCAGCTTGTGTGTTCAATCCAGCGGTAATGGTGTCGCCCAACTGGACGCCCCCATGGGTGGTGAAGCCAATGATGTCGCCGGCGTAGGCTTCATCGACCGCCTCTCGCCGCTGTGACATGAAGGTAACCACGCTGGTCGGGCGCAGCTCCTTGGCATGGCGTTGCACGCGCAGCTTCATGCCAGATTGGTAGCGTCCTGAGCACACGCGCACAAAGGCAATGCGGTCTCGGTGCGACGGATCCATATTCGCCTGTACCTTGAACACCACACCAGAGAAACCCTCCTGCTCCGGCGCGATCGCTATCGTGCTGCCATCCAAGCAAGTGCTGAGGCGGGCCTGCGGTGGGGGTGCGAGGTCAACCAGTGCATCCAACACCTCTTGCACCCCGAAATTGTTGACACCGGAGCCAAAAAGCACCGGGGTTTGCTGCGCCGCCTCAAAAGCGCGGGCCGAAAACGCTGGGGCCGCTTCGCGCAATAAATCGATATGGTGCTGGGCTTGATCGAAATTTTCACGGAAGCGCTCGTGTAATGCCGCCTGTTCAGTCAGCGCCAGGATTTCATCATCCTGCAACAGCTTGTCCGCACCCGGTTTGAAGAGCCGCATGTGGCCACGGCGCAGATCGACGATGCCACCGAACGCCTTGCCCTGCCCGACCGGCCAAGTCAGTGGTACGCAGGGCATGCCCAAAGCCTGCTCGATTTCGTCCAACAGCTCCAGTGGGTCACGCCCCTCTCTATCCATTTTGTTGACAAAGGTCATGATGGGGGTGTTGCGTTGCCTGCATACCTCGATCAAGCGACGAGTTTGCGGCTCTACTCCGTTGGCTGCGTCAATCACCATCAAGGCGGAATCGACAGCGGTGAGTACGCGATAGGTGTCTTCGGAAAAATCTCGGTGACCGGGGGTATCGAGCAGATTAATGACGCAGTCTCGGTACAGCATTTGCATCACCGAGCTGGCAACAGATATGCCGCGTTGCTTTTCAATTTCCATCCAGTCACTGGTTGCATGCCGACTGGCTTTGCGCGCTTTGACCGAACCCGCAATATGTATGGCGCCCGAAAACAGCAGCAGCTTTTCGGTTAGTGTGGTTTTACCGGCGTCTGGGTGAGAAATAATGGCAAATGTGCGACGGCGACGGATCTCGTCCAGATGCGATAAGTTCGTCATGGTGTGAATAGCTGAGAAACGAAAAAAGGGCCAAGTTTTTTAAACTTGACCCTTTCTTGGAGATGGCACCTTTAGACGCCACCACAATAATAGCCTGACAATGTCCTACTTTCACACGGGAACCCGCACTATCATCGGCGCTGAAGCGTTTCACTGTCCTGTTCGGGATGGGAAGGAGTGGTACCGCCTCGCTATGGTCATCAGGCATAACTTTTTGTCTTCTTGATTACTCAAGAAAACCAATTCATAGAGTCTATCAGCTTGTATTTGAATGCGTCTCTTGGCATAAATCCTTGATCGAACGATCAAAGTTATAGGGTCAAGCCGCACGAGCAATTAGTACTGGTTAGCTTAACGCATTACTGCGCTTCCACACCCAGCCTATCAACGTCCTGGTCTTGAACGACTCTTTAGGGGGCTCAAGGCCCCGGCAGATCTCATCTTGAAACGAGTTTCC
>Ga0136644_10001430_pt1 | contig 18989 bp, 14 predicted proteins | sample C_130820_EF_Meta_FD_94780 | JGI IMG/M metagenome (GOLD analysis project Ga0136644, IMG submission 94780) | Freshwater microbial communities from Lake Croche, Canada to study carbon cycling - C_130820_EF_MetaG (v2) (version 2) | ecosystem: Environmental > Aquatic > Freshwater > Lake | place... | reverse complement strand
GTAGTAGGAGCACTAGTATTAGGTTTTGTATTTACAGTAGATTTATTATTACTTGTAGTAGTAGGAGCACTAGTATTAGGTTTTGTATTTACAGTAGATTTATTATTACTTGTAGTAGTAGGATTACTAGTTGAAGAAAACCAAGAACCCATATAATTATAATATATATATTAAAATTAAATATATATATTATAATTATATGATATTTATTTATGTCTTAGATTATTGTCCATATTGCAATAACTCTTTAAAAATATTAAACGAATTCAACATTAAACATAAAAAAATAACAGTCCAAGATCATGAAAAAGACTATTATAAAAAAAAGAATAAAATGAATACATTTCCTCAGATATTCTTAGAAATTGAAAAAGATAAACTTGTAAAAATAGGAGGAAATAGTGATTTAGAAAAAACCTTGTCTATATGTAAATTTATAAATGAAAGTAATATACCAATCGATATTATTTATATATTATTTAAAAAAATATATAAAAAAAAATGATTATAACTCTCTACATAAACATTATATAATACTACTTAAGAATCATACACATAAAGTATCAATCTATAATATCATTATATTCACATAGAGCAATCTCATTTTTTAATAAAGATATTTTTTTGATATAATCTTTTTTCTCTTTTATTAAATTTTTGTATTCCATTAATTTGGTAGATTTAAAATAGAGATTTATTTTTAAACGAGTCAATCTCAAACTCTTCCTGTAATTTTTTAAATCAACTTTTAATTTATTTAAATTATTTATTTTACGTATTATATTTTTATCATAATCATATGAGCGATGAATACTATATACTATCAAAAATAGTACAAAAAAATAAATGATGACGGCATAAAATATATATAAAAAGGAATGCATTGTGAATATCATTTAAATTATTATTTTACTTAATTTATTATATTAATATAGTTTTATATTAATATATATTTTTTCAATTTTTATTGACCCTGAATACTATTCAAAATCAACCACTATGCAGGTTATTTTTAAGTAAAATTATAAAAAGGGTTATAATAATACACAAATCTGCTAAATCTGAATGGATTAGTCATCATCTTTAATCCAACTCCAATGACTATTATCAATATCCTCTTCTTCTTCACATGAATCTGAATTTTTATTTATTTTATGAATACTCTTATTCAATTTTGTAATATACGAATTATTTTTGAGTATAACTTTATTTAATTCACTGTAATTTTCTTCATATATGGGTTTTATTTCTTCATTTCTATCTCCATACACATAAAACTGATTTGTTTTATTATCTTGACAAAATTGACATTCCTCATCCCTTTTACATTTACCACCTTCCTTACATATTCCCCTTACACATCCACTTACACATAAATTCATATTTTTACCATCTTTATGAAATGGTATATAATAGTATTTATTCCAGTCCTCATCCACTCTTCTTTTTACAATTTTATTTATTACAAAACTAACAGTAAATAAACAAATAAATATAATGAATACAAATACAATAATCATTAGTATTGTTTGATTTTCATCTGCCATATATTTTAGTCAATATTTTTTTACTCTTCTTCTTCAATATTTGTATAATTTACTATAGATGAATCAAAGACGGATATATCAAAGGTATAATTCATCTTTTGAATTAAGTATTTATTTATTTTTTCATAACTCTGTGTAATTTTATAAGGGGATGCAACTTTAGAACAACAAAAATATAATTTTAAAATATTTTTCATAATCATTGAACTTACTAATACGCATACACATTTAATATACAATTTATTATAATCAAATAATTCTTCATTTAATTTTTGTTGTTTCATTACATATTTCATTGGTAGTTCAGATGCATTTCCTATATTACATATTATGTATACCTGTGTTTTTTCCGCTTTACACCTTACCAATATCTCCATATATTTCTTCTTATATTCATCAAAATCATTATCTGTAATCTCTACAGATGAATCATATTCTAAATATATAACAGGCCAATGAGTTAATATTGTATTAAAAAACATTTATTGATAGGGTATAAAAAAAAGAAAAGTTGTAAACGAATAATGCTTGGTATTAAACGAATATCTTACTATAAGTTATAAAGTATGATTTATAAAGTATGATTTATTCTAATGATTCTTATTTATATAAGATATATTTAATATATGATTCAGTATACGTTTAATTTTGAAATGTTGTATATTTAATAACTGGTCTCTTTTATCTTGAGATAATAATAAACATATATTTAATACATACTCAATGGATTCAAAAAATGTAAATTCTTTAATTCTATTTTTATTTTCTATTTTCATTATTAATAATGACTCTTTATTATGTAGATAATTATTCAAATTATATATTGTTTTTTTATCAAAAAATAAAAATAACTCTTTACAGATATCATCTATATTATCTAAATGAATAGATGATATGTCAATATCTCGAATATTTTGAATCGTAGGAGTGCTTTCTTTTTCACACATTTTAATTATTATTATTTTAGTAATTATGTAAAATAATAATCATTTTTTATTGTATTGTATTGTATTGTATTGTATTGTATTGTATTTAGGATACCCATCCTTTATAAAAAGATGTATACATATTATTACATATATCATTGTCTGATTCTATGTAATAAATTTTTCTATTTACAACTTTCCTTTGAACATTTAAATAATCATCTTGATTTTCTTGTTTTAAATACCATATTGTTTTTTTTTCTTTCGTTAGTAAGACATCGTTTTCGTGTTTATTCAGATAATATGGAAACTTTTTAGACCTTATATAAAATCGATCGGAATCTTTATATGAATTATGATTTTCAATAAAGGGTGTGAATATCCACTCCGTATCCTCTTTATTTTTCATATTATGAATGAATGCCGTTTCATTTTTAAACGGACCTTTTGAATTTGATATGGATACATAATATATACCCAATTGAAAAATATATCTTCCATTTGTTTGAGGATATATATCAAAATAAGATTTACATGTATCTATTTTCATTTCATTACCTTCATAATTTACATTTAAATAGAGAGTAGTATCTATATCGTCTGTGCATACTAAATATTTCCCCTTTTTCCAATTTTTAACTTGATACAGATATGTATCATTTATAATGGGTAGACGAATAGGTATGTAATAATCTTTTATTATCTCATTTGAATAATATATTGATAGATTATCTGTTCGAATATCCATTATATTTTTCATTTTCGATAATTCTCTGTATTTTTGATATAATGAATTATCACGAAACATGATTTTTTCTTGTAATGTATAACTATAATGACTTGTTATAAAATTTCCAATGATTCTGTTTGGTCTTAATAACATCTCTGGTAAAAAAGAACTTATTTCATATTCATCCGATTCAATATTCTTTAAATAAGGAACATCGGAACCCAATAAAAGTATAAAGTTAATGGATATACGAGAACTTATATATACATCCGAAATATAATAGGATTCAATTTTACAATTGTTTAATAAACTTTCTGTAAATTGATCATGAATTCCATATGCCATTTCGGGTATTTCAAATAATTTACCTAATATACCCCCTTTTGGATATGTTTCCAAGTCAAATGTTGGGAAATGTTTCTTATGATAATATGCACACACTCCATTATTTATACAATTGGAATGAATTACAAATGAATATTTATCTTTTATTCTTTCTTCAATTGCATGTTTTAAACCATTTAAATCAATATATAAAATATCATCATCGCATTTAATACATATATCATCTATCCCAATAAAGTTTTCAATATTTGTATAAAACATTTTCCAATGATTAGGGCCATAATGAAATGTATGGATACGAGTATTATATCTTTCATATAGGCGTTTATATTCCTCTTCAATAAAAGAATAATCATCTTCATTTCTACTAAAATTAAATAAATAATATTCATCTATTATATGCTCGTCTAACGCTTTTTCAATATAACAATGCAAAATTTCAATATTCAATCGACGACCTAAAAAAGAACATAATTTAATTTTCATTAATTTATATCTCTATTTTATTTTTTATATTCAAGTATATAATACAATCAATCTCGCCACTCTATTATTTTTATAAAAAAAATGATTTTTTTTAATAATGAACATACGAATAGAAATAATACATATTCGTAAAAATATCTAAAAACAATTAAAGAAAAGAAAAATGGAATTATTAAATATTCTAAAATCGATATATCCAAAGGATGTATATACTATTCACATAAGTAATATGTGTTTTAATGGATATACAATATTTATCATTATTAATTCAAATGATGATACATATATAAGTCCATATATACCATTATGTAATTCAGTCATTACTCCACCGGATAATAATTTAATATGTATGGAGATTTCAATGGAATATATAAATGTAGTATGGATAAACAAATATAAATCCATATCAGGTTTTGATTTATTAAATAGTATTCAACAATTATCATCTCAAATAAATAAAGAGGTCATTTTAGAAGACAGATCGAGTATATTCTATTGTAATATAAAAGGACAATATCCATACCCAGTATATATCAACCTTTCTATTCTCCATATACTAATACATGGAGAATCTTGGTTTAATGCACAGGGGTTCTATCCAAAAGATGGAATGCAATATATACGTGATTGTGAACATAATAAGATTCTCCGAAATATGAGATTTTCAGATCTATTAGAAATTGACCAAGATAAATATGGAGGACTTTTATGTGGATGTATGCATAATAATGCGAATTTAAGTGATGCGATTATGAATGATATGATTGATTTTGTAAAAGAGTATCATTTAAAGGATTCGGATCTTGATTGTCATTCATATGAGATACTTGAAAACATTACTGTTCAAGAGTTTATGATTCTTTTTAAAAAGCATAAATTAATGAATAATGATAAATCACGTTTATCATTATTCATTATTGATTTAATCAATTTGTTGGATACATTATCTTTTAAGGATACACTATCTTTTAAGGATACACTATCCTTTAAGGATACACTATCCTTTAATGAGAATGGTCTTTACTCAGGAAATGTAATACAATATTCTTCAAGTCTTACAAATAGACCTATTTATACTATTGAATCCAGAATTGAATCAGATAATATCTAAGATATTAACCCTTCACATGAATAATATTCAGAAAGGATTAATAATAAAATTATAAAATATAATGAATCATAATTCATTTACTAAGATACTATTAAAGAAGTAATACATCAGACTATATATTATATATATAAGTTAAGTTAAATAATATAAATTATTAAATAAAATAATATATGAGTTCTTATTCCATATTGATTGCATTTCATCCGGAATATAAGAAATATCCACACACAATATTAAAAAAAATAATAAATGAGAATAATGAGAATAAAAAAATAATAGATTCTATTCAAAAATTCTTTCAACAGTTCCCAGATTTTAATCCGTCATTATATAAAAAATACCAACCTTTTTTAAAAGAAGAATCGATTCTTGATTTATGTGTTCATTGGTATACTCATGGACAATATCAAAAATATATTTATTCTTTCGAGACATTTTCATTAAAATATCCTTTTTTTGATATTGAATATTTCAAAAAATATTATATTCGATATATTGATTCAATGGATATTATTGAATATTATCATTTAATATACGATGATTATATTTTTGAAAATAGTATGGATTTTTATAATCACTATCCATTTTTTAATTGGGAAGAATATGCGAGATTATATTCAGAATTAAATATAGATAGTGAAAGACATGCAATATTTCATTTTATTTATTATGGACAATATCAAAAAAATCAAAAAATAGAAATTATAGAAAACAATTCATTAAATAATAATACATGTAATTCAATTTTAAATTTGTCTTTAGATAAATCAAAAAAGATATCATCCCCTCAGAAAAGTATAGTTCATTTATTTTATCATTTTATGGAAATTGGAGGAGGGGAAAGATATCTTTCTCAACTGGCACAAGAAATAGAAATAAATCCAGAAAATAAATTTTTTCATTATATATTAGTTCATACAAATAATAAAGATACCTATTTTAATTCCTATTTTAATTATCATATTCCAATTATTACATATGAAACATTAGAAGAAGCAAATATAATACTCCAACAGTTCCCAAGAATTATCGATCATCAATTTTATTGGTATGATATATCATTTGAAAAAATAATATTTAATAAAATAGTTCCAAAAAGAATCATACGATTTATTCATGGTTCCCTTATTCATTATGATGATATTACATTACGTAAATTTCATATTATATTTGATTTTTACAATGAAAAAAAAATACATTCGAGTTGGAATAATATCATTAAGTTTATTCACCCATTAGGAACATCTTTTTCAAATAATAAAATATGTGATAGATTCAATTCATTCGATTTATCGAATATATTAATTATTGGAAGAATATGTAATGATAAAGTTCCAGAAGAGTTTCTAGAATATATTCAAAATAATATATATCATTTATGTGATATTCATTCTGTAGCTATACCAAATTTTCATTTCTATGGAATGATTGATAAATCCTATGAAAAAATATTCAATTCATATATTGATAATAATCCATTATTCTTTCATTATCATGGAATTGTAGAACCATCTAAAATAGATAAGATATACGCTGAATATGATATTTTATTTCACCCTTCCCTACATGAAGCAGCATCATATACAATATTAGAAGCGATGTCTATGGAATGTCTCGTTTTAACACGTCCGGTGGGTGGTTTAATTGAATTAGTGAATCCATTATTTCACTGTTCATCATCTTCAGAATTTATATCGAATTATATTTCTTTATGTAAAAAGGAAACTTCTTTTTTATATGAACATATTCAATTGAATAAAAAAAAAATACAAGAGAACCATTCAATAAAAATACATTTTACAAATGTTTTAAAAAACTTATATCAACTTTATAAAATAGATGAAGAAATAGAAATGAATGAGATTCCAAATATAATTCATTATATTTTTGGTTTAGAAGAACAAACACAACCTTTTCCATTCATGTATTATTTATCTATCTTATCAAATATAAAAATAAATAAACCTCATTTCATCTATTTTCATTATCAATATTTACCCTATGGAGATTGGTGGGATAAAATAAAAGATAACCTTATATTAAATTATATATCCATTTCTACTCTTTTTTGGAAAAAAAAACCCATTCTAAAAACGGCACATAAAGCGGATAAAATACGAATGGACATGTTATATAAATATGGTGGCATTTATATGGATATTGATACAATTTCATATAGTTCATATAAGAAATATTTAAAACATGATTTTGTGATAGGTATTCAAGAAGTTCAAAATGAGAAAACATTCTATGGAAATGCAATTTTAATGTCTAAACCGAAATCGATTTATCTTCTAACATGGATGGATTACTATCCCACCTATTTTAAAACAGATGGATGGTGTGAAGCATCTATTCATTTAATGTCTACCATTACAGATTTATTAAAAGATAAAATCGATTTATGTATATTACCGAAAGAAGCATTTTATTATCCTCTATATACAAATATCAATCATATATTTGAAACACCCCATCAAAATATTGAACCCTCTCTTATTACTCTTCATTGGTGGAATACAAAAAGTAAAAAATATCTGGAAGAAATAAGTAATTTTGAATGGTTTATTGGAAATTCATCACTATATGCGAAATTAATGAAGGAAATATACTATTTACAGTAGTTGAACTGAGTATCCTATATTTTATTATAGATTGATATAAATGTTATTCTTATTTATATGAATCTATATAACTTTTTATAACTTTTTATAATTATAATTTATTATTCTATAATAATAATTTTAATATGATTTAGATAAATTGTTTATCATAATTATTTATCTCAATAATTCTTGAATACCTTCAATGAATTCTTTTTTAATTTCCCATCCTAAACTTTTAATTTTATCATTACTAATAAAATATCTTTTATCGTTGAATGGTCTATCTTCAATATATTCAATCCAATTATCATAATTATTTGTTTCTTTAATAAGTCCAATAAGAAGTTTCGATACTTCTAAAACTGAATATTCCTTCTCGGCACCAATATTATAAATTTCTCCAATCTTTCCATGTTCTAAAATAATTTCAAATGCGGTAACAACATCAGATACATGTAAAAAAGAACGAAGATTTGAACCATCTCCTTGAATCGTTACCTTTTTATTATTCTGTAATAAATCAATAAATAAAGGAATTAACTTTTCTTTGTATTGATTGGGTCCATAGATATTATTACTACGAGTAATAATAATAGGGAACTTAAATGAACATTGATATGCATGACATAACATTTCACAACTCGCTTTAGAACTACTGTATGCATTACTTGGACATAAAAGAGATTGTTCATTTTTCTTTGTTTCATCTGTAAAAAGAGATTCTCCATAGACTTCATCCGTTGAGATATGAATGAATTTATCAATTTTCTTGTATCGATGACAACATTCTAATAATGTATGAGTTGCGACAATGTTATCCATAGTATAAGTCAAAGAATCATTAAAAGAGTTTTGAACATGAGATTGAGCAGCAAAATGAATGACCGTATCAATATGATAGGTTGTTAAAATATGATTTACTAGATCTAAAGAGCATAGATTACCAACTACTAAAGTATAACGATCCGAATTACGAATATCCTCTCTTACATTCTCTTTTCGTGCACAATAATACATAGCATCAATATTAATAATATGAACATCTGGATGTCTATCATAAAAATAATTAATGAAATTTGAACCAATAAAGCCACATCCACCCGTAACTAGTAAATTCTTCATTTATATATAATCATAATATATTATTATTATTATTTTATACGAATGAATATTTAATTCGTAATTATTTATCTAATATTCAAGATAAATCACCATTGATTCCTTACATCGTTTTATAAATGAAATATATATAAATGATTAAGGATTATTATATTTTTAGATATATTGTTAAATTTAAAATATTTATTTTATACAATGAATGCAATGAATCCAATGAATCCAATGAATCCAATGAATCCAACAATTACATTTATTATACCCACTATAGGAAGAGATAGTATATATGATTCTATACATTCTTTACTTTTACAAACTATACCAAATTGGAAATGCATTATCATACTTGATCACACTCAATTAAGCGATTCTATATACAAAATAATAGATTCTAGATTTATAATACTCCAATCTGAATCATATGGAGAGTTATCTCTTATAGAAAAAAGGAATTGTGCGGGAAAGGTAAGAAATGAAGGATTAAAATATATTCAGAAAAATAATAAAGAACCTCAATGGATTGGATTTTTGGATGATGATGATACTTTATCTCCACATTATGTTGAATTTTTCTATAAGGAATTGGAATTAAAACCATCTCTAGAACTTATCCTTTTCAGAATGCAATTTACAAATGGAGTTATATTGCCATCCCCTTTTATAAGAAAAATAACTAAAAAACAGATGGGTATTAGTTTTTGTTTTTTAATGAAAGAAGAAGTATCATTTATAAATGACCCATTTGAAGATTATATTTTCTTAAAATATTTAGAATATAAGAAATATAAAATGGTAATGAGTCCTTATATAACATATTATGTAAGAACTCGTAGTATAGATAACTCGTTGAATCCATTGGAACCATTGAATCCACCTTATCCAAGAGTATATATATATTAAATTATTTACCATACCAATAACTTATAAAATACGACTTTTTCATAAATAATATTTATATAGTATTGATATGGATTTACGTATAGGATATTTATTCCAACCCTATTTAAAAAATATGAAACGTTTGGAATGTATAGAGTATATTAAAAAAAATAAAGAAACGATTATTTTATCACATAAAGATTTTTTCATATTATATCCAGATTTTGATATTGATATTTATAAAAGAATGAATCCATCACTTGTAAATATGAATGTTTTTGATACATTAATTCATTATCATCAGATTGGATATAAAAATATATTAATTTCAAATATTCAAGAATTTTATAAAAAATATAATCATTTTAATATTAAAAATTACATATCATATTTAAAAATAAATGAAAATGATGAAATAGATGAGATTAATATATTAGTTCAGTATCATTTATTAAATGAATATGAAAAAGAAACATATCACTTATTTGAAAAATATAAAAAAGAAATGTGTTTATTATTCATTTATGAATTTTATAAAGAAGATATATCTTATGGAACTCCTATAGAAGATATAGTTTCAATATTAAATAAAAAATATAATTCTTTTTATTATTCATTAAAACATTTTTTATCTATGTATTCCCATTTTGATTTATACTTATATAAAAAGTGTAATTCAGATTTAAATTTTAATTCTGATGTTGAATATGTAAAATATTGGTATTTAAATCAAAATGAAAATAGAGTATATTCTATAAAATCTTTTGAAAATAAATATCCACACATTGATATTCAATATTTTCCATATTATCAATGGGATTTTAAATCCATAAATGAATCTATTATTAACTACGAAACATCAGATAAAGATTCAGTGGTAAGTCATATATTTTCATATTATGATTTACGAAGTCTTTTATTAAAGAATAATGATTTTATTATGAAATTTGTAGTTGACTTATCGATTGATGGTTTTATTGAGATTCTTCAACAAAATAGAAAATATGAGAAAGAAGACCTTAAATTATCGTATTTACTATATATTGAGAATCCAATTACTTTATTTGAAAATGAATTTTTATTATATCAATTAGTATATTTTATTTTTAATAAAGAAAAATGGGATATGTATGTACAATATTTATTGAATGAATTTAAAGATTTTGAATATACATTATATTCTCCATTTCGAAAAGAATTGTATAATAAAGATGTCATGTTGAAATATCCAACATTTCATAAAAAGTTATTTTATTATTTTCAAAAAGAGTTATGTGCATCATATTCATATGATACATTACTATTTCATTTTGATGACTTAGTATATCAATATCCAAATCTTATATATGATATAGAAACCTATGTAAAAGTAAATAAGGATAATTTTGATATTGAGATATATCAAACATTCCAAAAGATGGAAGAGATGGAAAGGGAGGATGTTATATTATATTATGAAACAAATAATAAAGAGAATTGTATATATAATGTATCTACTTTTTATTCAAATTTTCCAGATTTTGATATGGATATATATTTAAAATTTAATGTGGATGTTCATGCAGATGTTCATGTGGATGTTCATGCGGATGTTCATGCAGATGTTCATGCGGATGTTCATGCGGATGTTCATGTGGATTTTCATGCGGATATCTCCACACAATCCGAAAAGGAAATCATAATTACATTTTATAAATTACATTATGCATCTCGTATTTATTCAATCGATACATTTAAATATTTTTACACATTCGAAGAAGAGTTTGAATATACAAAAGAAAATATTATGAACTTTTCGTATGGGAATAAGAATAAAGTTGAATACATTCATGAAGTATTATATGATTTACAATTTAAAAATGAATTAAAACCTGGAATATCACTTATTATACGTGCGAAAAATGAAGAATTAAACATAAAACAATGTATAGAAAGTGTTATTGACTTAGTAGATGAAATAATATTTGTAGATAATGGAAGTACAGATAATACATTATATATTGCACAAATGTATGAAACAATATATCCAACAATTTTAAAAGTATATCAATATTCTATACCTGTCTCCAAAGCGGGAAAAGAACATCAATGGGCAATAGAACATTCACATAAGAATACACTCGCTCATTTTTATAATTGGTGTTTATATAAAGCGACACGTTATAATGTTATTAAATGGGATGCAGATTTTATTTGTATTCAAAATAATTTCAAAGAGATGGTTGAATTATATCAACTTCGAACACGGTCTGACTTATTCGCTTTATGGTTTTCAGGGAAAACCTTATTTGAGAATAATGAATATTATATAAATATACAATCTTATTATGATGAGTTTAGGGTATTTTCTTTAAAAAATGAATTTAAATGGTATGATGGATATTTATGTGAATATACAGAACCATATTTAACAAAAGTAGATTTAAAGTATCGTTATATATATCCAGTATTTTATGAACTAAAGAGAACATCTATGGATGAGTTTATGGGGAGAAGTTCTTTTTTAGATTCTAGAGATAAGAATGATTATAATCTATTAAATCATTTATCAGATAATGATAATATTGAAAATACACCTTTAGTTAATATTCCTTCTTGTTATATAGAAGAATCATATAAGGTTTTATTAATAACCCCTTCATTAAACTGGGGAGGAGGGAATCAATTTATATGTTCAATGTACATATTTTTTAAGAATATTGGATGGAATGTCCGAATTATACCTTTATATACTTCAAAAAATAATGTTAAGAATGAAAAGTTTAATCATATACAAGAATCGGATATTATGTATGAAAAGGATATACAAGATATTCATAATTATCATCCTCATATTATTTTTTTTAATTCGGATATACCCTATCGTGAAGATGAATTAATATCATTATCTTATTGTAAATTAAATTTAGTAACACATAGTGATGTTGCATATTCAAATTTTTACATTCAGAAATTCACACATCTATTACATATTATTATTACTGTAAATGAATATACCATTCAAAAAATAAATAAAAAATATACAAATCAGATGATTCTATTACCAAATTATATTTCTCCAAAATCAATGAAAGAGTTTAAAAAAAAGAATGATTCTTATAAATTTGGAATGTTTAGTCGTTTTAGTATTGATAAAAATATACCTATGTTATTAGAAAGTCTTATATCTGTTTTTGAGAAATATCCCCATTATAATTTTTATCTAATTGGTTGTTCGGATGAAAAGGAATATGATAAATATTTGGAAGAACTATGTATAGAATATAATATACAGAAATATGTTCATTTTAAAGGATATCAATCAGATACTCTATCTTATTATCAAAAAATGGAGTTTATTATATTACCATCTGTATCTGAGGGAGCATCTTATAATTTATTAGAAGCGATGAGTTATGGTATCCCTGTAATTGCAAGTCATGTTGGAGGAAATCATGAAATGATTGAACATGAAGTAAATGGTATTTGTATCCCTTATTCAAATATTCGAAATTATGAACAAGAGGTATTTTATATTACAAATTATGAGAAACATTTGGAGATAATTGGATATATGAAATACAACGAACATATGAAATACAACGAAAATAATAAAAATAAGTATAATAAACTTATATCGGGTTCATTTTCACTTTATCCACCTACACTTTTAAAACCGATTTGTAATAATTGTCTGAAGTGTTCTATATGTAAATTATGGAGACAAAAAATGGATATTTGGAATCAAAATAAAAATGCAATTACAGATTCAATCATTAAAATGATCCATTCTAATAAATTGCAATTCATTGAAAAAAGTAAAGAAGTTATACATAAAAAATATTCTGAAAAAAAATATTATCAACAAATGTTTGAAATTATAAAATAGTTTGTATAGTGTAAAAAGAATATAATTTGAATATATGAATAAGAAACGAAATACGAAATTAAATAAAAAAATAAATATGAAATCAATCACAGAATCAACCATAGAATCAACCACAGAATCAACCACAGAATCAACCACAGAATCAAATACGGAATCAACCACAGAATCAAATACGGAATCAAATACGGAATCAAATACGGAATCAACCACAGAATCAACCACAGAATCAAATACGGAATCAACCACCGAATCAAATACGGAATCAATCAAAGAATCAGATAAGTATGAGTTTTATTATATATTTAAAGATAAAAAATTTACATTAACTCATTATATTTCCGTTTTATCAACATATCTTATACAAAAACAAAATAAAATAATTATTTATTATTCAAAACAAATACCAAAACATAATTTTAATATTCCATATATAGAATTTATACATGTTTCTAAAAAAAGAGAAATTTATGAAGATAAAATTGAAATGAATTTCAAACATTTTTTTATAAATCCATATCATAAGAATCCCACAATATATGAATACTCTTTAGAAACAAAAGATATAAAAGATTATTCATATTATGAATATTTTAAACTATTAGATTATACTTTTTATAGAGTATCTACTAAAAAAATTATAATTGATTGGTCAAAAATAAATATAATACAATTATATTTAATTCATTTATTAAGTTATAATTTTTTATTAAATAAATATCCAATAGATACAAATACAGAAACAAATACAGAAACAAATACAGAAACAAATACAGAAACAAATACAGATACAAATACAGAAATAAATACAAAAACAAATACAGAAATAAATAATGTTGATTTTATTGTATGGATTCATTTGGAATCCTGTAAAAAAAGGGAAGAACGAATGAGAAGAATACTTAGAAAAAATATTCATTTTTGTTTTCCTGCATTTGATTCTTCTATTGAATTATCTGATTATTTTATATTTGATAAGGACGTTCATCGATTTCCGGAACAAACAAAAATAGAATATGCAACACTTTTATCTCATTTACAAGCAATTAAACTTTCATCTACCATTCGAAATACAGATAATGATTATGTTTTAATTTGCGAGGATGATATCTCTCTTGAGTTTTCTCCTTACTGGAAAAAAAGTTTTAAAGAAATTATTGATAATGCTCCTATGGATTGGGAGATAATTACACTTGGACATTTTTCAGTATCTATTCACCCATTAGATTATGAATATCGTGAATGGGATGGAGAATGGGGAGCATGTGCTTATTTAATTCATAAAGATAGATGTCATCAAAAAATCAAAAAATTACAAAATAATAATAAATGGATAATTCATGTAAATGATTCAATGGTTTCAGATTATTATATTTTTTATTATTTTAAAACATATATATATAAATATCCATATTTTACATTTCCGAATGACAATGACTCAACTATACATCCTGACCATTTACCATATCATAATCTCTATAAAAAATGTAATATTATAATATTAAATAATCTTATTTCAAAATATTTAGACTTTATTTAATAATCTGGATACTAATTTGTATAAGGCACATTACTTCCAATAAGATAAAACCCACCAAAGTTATCATTTACAGGTAATGCTTGACTTGTTCCAAATTGACGATACCATAAATTACTATACGCTCTTTGTTGACCCTCATTTAAACCAATATTCTGAGTACTTGAAATGATAGGAAAACGATTTGGATAACGACGCATGAGAGCGTATAAATTTTGTTGATTCTGAACATAATACTGGAATTTACATTGACTTGGACATGGACGACATCTTGATAAATTCTTTGCACGACATCTAACCGAATTTTCATTCATTATATTATATAATATATATTTATAATATATAATATTTAATTATTACTATTCATTCTTTAGTATCTTTATTTGTTTTTGTTTTTGTATTTGTTTTTGTATTTGTTTTTGTATTTGTTTTTGTTTTTGTATTTGTATTCTCTTGTTCGTCCTCTTGTTCGTCCTCTTGTTCATCCTCTTGTTCATCCTCTTGTTTGTCTTCTATTTTGTTCTCTTGTTCATCCTCTTGTTCTTCTTCATTATTTTGTTCTTCTTCATTATTTTGTTCATCCTCTTTTTTTAATTCCCAGTTTCCAGATATATCTTCCCTTTCCATAAAATTATATTTCATTGAACGATCATTATTTCTCTTGTTTTTAAATTTTTTGTCTCTAGATTTATCTCTAGATTTATCTCTTATCATATATATTTCGTTTTATAATATTTTTATGTATTTAACTTATACATTTATGGATTATTATTCTCATCACCTTCCATATTCACCCTCTCAGCATCCATCTCACCTTCCGTATTTTCCTCTATATTTTCCTCTATATGTTTCGCCATATTTTCCTCTATTTTTTCCATATTTTTCTTTATTTTATAATTATTATTTTTGGATGAAGTATTTCCTTGAATAATTATATTTCCTAATAGATCATATGGTTCATGTATTACTTTATTTTTTCTAATTTTATTTTTATTTTGTGTTGGTATATTTATATTAGGTTCTTTACTGAATATATTATTTTCAGGAGTAGGTAATTGAGTAGTTAGTTTACTGGATTGAATAGGTGGACTTTCTTCTTTTTCTTTTTCTAAAACTTGTAAACCATTATATTTACGTTTTGATAAATCTACACTACTTTGATTTTTTTGAATTTCCATACTTTTTTTGTTGACTCTTCCTGATAATTCCATTTGAGGATTCACTCTTTCAATGAGTGGTGAACCAGTATAAGTCTTTTCTAATAGAATCTCTTTCGAATCACTTTTTGTAATAGGTAAACCAGTATTACCCTGTTGTTCTAATAGATGCATTTCATTATTATTTTTTATTAAAACTTGTGGAATACTACTATTATTTAATAAACTTACTCCAGATTTTTCTGTTGAAACATTTAGACCACTCTTATCGGGATTATCGGGTAAATGTACTCTAGATTTTTCTCCTGAAACATCTAAACTTGTTTGAGTATTTCTTAATAAATCTACAGTCTTACTCTTTTCTGAAATATTCATAATTTTTTGTCTTTCTTTTGGTAATTCTATTTCAGGTTTTTTTTCTGAAATGGATAATAAACCTTTTTTAGTTTTTCCTAAATTTAATTTCTTATTATTTTCTTGGATATACATATTTCCATTATATTGTCCTGGTAATTCTATTCCAGATTTTTCTTCTAGAATGTGTGGACTATTATTACTACTATTTAATAAACTTACTTCAGATTTTTTTCTTGAAACATTTAGACCACTCTTATCGGGATTATCGGGTAAATGTACTCTAGATTTTTCTCCTGAAACATCTAAACTTGTTTGAGTCTTTCCTAATAAATCTACAGTATTACTCTCTTTTGGAATCTCAGTAATTTTTTTCGTTTGTATTGGTAATTCTATTTCAGGTTTTTTTCGTAAAATAGATAAACCTTTTTTATTTGTTCCTAATAAATGTAATTTCTTATTTTTTTCTGGGATATGCATACTTTCTTTATTTTGTTCTGGTAAATTTATTCCATAATTCTCTTTTATAACTTCTGGATGATTATACCTATTTTGTAATAAAGTTAATTGAGGAGTTTCTTCTGATACTGATAAATCATTACTATCCTCCTTATTGAATAAATGTACTCTAGAATTTTCTTCTAAAACTTGTAAACCATTATTACTCTTACCGAATAATTTTATTTCAGAATTCCCTTTTGAAACGGGTAAACCAGGATTATGTGGGTTTAATAATTTTATTTCAGAATTCTCTTTTGAAACGGATAAACCAGGATTATGTGGGTTTGATAACTTTATTTTATGATTCACTCTTTTAATCGGTAAAGGAGTAGAACCCTTTTTTAATAAATTTATTTGAGAATTCTCTTTCTTTGATACTGGTAAATTATTATGTTGTTCTAATAAATTTATTTTAGAACTCTCTTTCGATACTGATAAATCATTCATAGCATCTTCTTCTAAATTTATTTGATATTTTTCTTCTGATACTGATAAATCATTACTATCCTCCTTATTGAATAAATGTACTCTAGGGTTTTCTCTTAAAACTTGTAAATCATTATTATTCTTATCTAATAATTTTATTTCAGAATTCTCTTTTGAAACGGATAAACCAGGATTATATGGGTTTAATAACTTTATTTTATGATTCACTCTTTTAATCGGTAAAGGAGTAGAACCCTTTTTTAATAAATTTATTTGAGAATTCTGTAGTGAAACAGGTAGACTATTATTATTCATATACTCTGATAAATTTATTTGAGGATTCTCTTTTGAAATGGACAAATCATTATTACTTTTTTCTAATAAATTTATTCGAGAATTCTTTCTTGAAACGGATAACTCATTATTCTTATATTCTGGTAAATTTATTTGAGGATTCTCTTTTGAAATGGATAAATCATTATTACTCTTTTCTAATAAATTTATTTGAGAATTCTTTCTTGAAATGGATAACTCATTATTCTTATATTCTGGTAAATGTATTTGAGGATTCTCTTTTGAAATAAGTAAATCTTTATTACTCTTTTTTAATAAATGTATTTTAGAATTCTCTCTTGAAATAGGTAAATTATTATTGGTATACTCTGGTAAATGTATTTTAGAATTCTCTCTTGAAATAGGTAAATTATTATTTGTATACTCTTCTAAATTCATTTGAGAATTCTCTCTTGAAATGGATAACTCATTATTTGTATACTCTTCTAAATTTATTTGAGGATTCTCTTTTGAAATGGATAAATCATTATTACTCTTTTCTAATAAATGTATTTGAGGATTCTCTCTTGAAATAGGTAAATTATTATTACTCTTTTCTAATAAATGTATTTTAGAATTCTCTCTTGAAATAGATAAATTATTATTGGTATACTCTGGTAAATGTATTTTAGAATTCTCTCTTGAAATAGGTAAATTATTATTGGTATACTCTGGTAAATGTATTTGAGGATTCTGTTGTGAAATAGGTAATCCATTATTTCCATACTCTTCTAAATGGATTTGAGGATTCTGTTGTGAAATAGGTAATCCATTATTTCCATACTCTTCTAAATGGATTTGAGGATTCTGTTGTGAAATAGGTAATCCATTATTCCCATACTCTGGTAAATGTATTTTAGAATTCTCTCTTGAAATAGGTAATCCATTATTTCCATACTCTTCTAAATGGATTTGAGGATTCTGTTGTGAAATAGGTAATCCATTATTCGCATACTCTGGTAAATGGATTTGAGGATTCTGTTGTGAAATAGGTAATCCATTATTCCCATACTCTGGTAAATGTATTTGAGGATTCTGTTGTGAAATAGGTAATCCATTATTCCCATACT
>Ga0136644_10001428_pt1 | contig 19004 bp, 20 predicted proteins | sample C_130820_EF_Meta_FD_94780 | JGI IMG/M metagenome (GOLD analysis project Ga0136644, IMG submission 94780) | Freshwater microbial communities from Lake Croche, Canada to study carbon cycling - C_130820_EF_MetaG (v2) (version 2) | ecosystem: Environmental > Aquatic > Freshwater > Lake | place... | reverse complement strand
CAGGCGATGTAGGCGAAGAACTCATCGCGACGGAAACGGAACTCCCCCAGCGTGAACTCGTGGTAGCCATCCATGTTGGTGTCGGTGGACATCTGCACGTTGTCGGCGATCGTCATCTCAAACTCCTTGGCGTCAGGTGAGGTGGGGGGTCAGGAGGTCTGGCAGATCTCGGCCCAGCGGAACAGCGTGTCCGGGCCACTGATGGTCTGTTGCATTAAGACGGAGGTGCGGGCCGCCGTGAAGCGGTACGCGGAGCCGGCGGGCAGCAAGGCTTGGTGCCCGCGGCCGAGGTGAATGCGTCCCATGCGGGCACCGGTTGGTTCACCATCGAGCTCGATAGAGCCTTCGTGATCTGGCGCCAGCGGCGACGCATCGAGCTTGACGAGCTCAACCGTGACCTCACCGTCCATGCAGACGACGAACTCATCGTGAGCGCACGTGCGCCACGAGGATGTGCCTTCGGCGCGAATGGCCTCGAGTACGTACTCCAAGTTCTTGGCTACGGCGACCTTCTCCCACGGCTTGCTCTTCGAGGCGACCTCGAAGATGTTGGAGAAGGCGTAGTGGCGGGCGTCATCGTTGATGAGCTCCACGCCGCCCTTGCTGTAGTTGTCCAGCGAGCCGAACACTGTCGTGTAGGACGAGCGCTCGACTCCGCCTCCTGCTGTGCGGCTCACGGACACCTCCGAGTTCGATCTAAAGTTCGCGATGCGAACATGCGTTCGCTGTCAGAACGCATCCTTGGGAGTGTGGGGGCTGCCGTCAAGGGGTGTTCTCCAATTCGTTGTACGCATGCCGATCACCTGTACGCCATGCGTACTTTCACCTAGCATGCCCGCATGAGTGAGCCGGACGAGCGCCCCGGGGAGTTCGTTCAGTCCTTGGAACGCGGACTCTCGGTGATCCGGGCCTTCTCCCATGACCGACCGCGCATGACCCTGAGCGAGGTCGCCCGCGAAACCAACATGACGCGTGCGGCCGCCCGCCGATTCCTGCTCACCCTCGAGCATCTGGGCTACGTCGGGTCCGATGGCCGGCAGTTCTTCCTGCGGCCCAGCGTGCTGCAGTTGGGCTATGCGTACCTGTCCTCGTTCAGCGTTGCCGAGATCGCCCAGGACCATCTGGAGCGACTTGCCGAGAGACTGCACGAGTCCTGCTCCGCGTCGGTGCTTGACGAAGCAGAAGTCGTGTACATCGCGCGCGCATCAACAAATCGCATCATGACCATCGGACTATCCGTCGGGGCTCGACTTCCCGCGCACTGCACATCCATGGGGCGTGTGCTGCTTGCTGCCCTCACCCCCGAGGAGCTTGATCGCTATCTCGCCCGCGCGGATCTGGCTGCTCGCACCGATCGCACCATCACGGGGGCAGGCGCATTGCGCAAGGAGCTCGATGTCGTGCGTAAGCAGGGGTGGTGCCTCATCGATCAGGAACTTGAAGACGGTGTGCGCTCCGTCGCGGTCCCTATCCAGGATGCGCAGGGCCGAGTACTCGCTGCCATCAACGTCAGCACGCACGCGACCCGAGTCACCTTGCCGACGTTGCGCGATGACTTCCTGCCTCAACTCATCGCGTGCGCGCGCGAGATCGACGAGGATCTCGCCGGCGGGCGACACTGACGACTAGCGTTCCAAGAGCGCCGGAGTCGCGCCCACCACCAGGGCGCGCACCTGCGCGAGCACATCGGCTACGTCCTGATCGTCCGGGACGGTCACCAGAAGAACCTCGGCGCCTGCGCGTGCCAGCTCAAGAACCTGTTCCTGCGCTTGCTCAAAAGTGCCAAAGATTCCGCACACGCGTGGGTGGGCATCGCCCACAAACCGTGGGTCGCGATCGGCCCGCGCCTCAGCCTCGTTCAACGTGCGCCCCAGCGAGATGGGCACGGCAACGATAAGAGGACGGTTGTCTTCAGCAGCATCCAAGAGCGCGCGCACCCGTCGAACTTCAACGGGGTCATTGCGGCGCACAATTCCGTCAGCGAGCGCACCGTCATCCACCACCACCATGGCGGGCTCAGCGGCGTCCATGATCTGCTCGATCTCAGCCGGATCGACACATCCGTCTGCGGCCAAAGGCAGATGAATGGCCGTGAATCCCAGCCGAGCCGCCAGGCGCGCCATATGCGCATGCTCGGCCAGCGATTGATCCGGATGAAGCATCACCGCAAGATCAAGTAATTGCTCCATGTGCATTCCTTCCGGCCGGGCGCGATAGGTCTCTAGGCTGGCACGGTGTCCGCTCCCCCGGCAAATGTGCCCGCGCTCCAAGCGGTGCCGCACGCGGTCACGACTCTCGTCGATCGATTACGGCGAGGCGGACTGCCCGTCTCCACCAGTGAGACGCTGGATGCCATCGCGGCCGTTCAGCGTATGGATCTGTCACAGCGCCAAGACGTGCGGACTGCCCTGAAGTCCACATTGGTCAAAGACTCCACGCACGATGTCTTGTTCATGCGTGCCTTCGAGTCGGTCTTTCCCCGCCAAGCCCGTATGCGGGCTCAGACCGAGCAAACAGACGACGCCGTGCTCACCGACCTCGTAGACGCACTTCGCGATGCCGACGACGAGCGAGTCGACGACCTACTTGACGAGGCCATCGATCGATTTGGCGGTGACGACACAGATGGACGCAGCGCCGGCTATCACGCCAACCGCACCCTTCGCCGGATGAACGTGCCGGATCTGTACCGGCGATACCTCGAACAAGAATCCGGCTCGACTGAACTCGATCGCGCGATCAACACAGCCGAAGCAACGTTGGCCATGGAACAGATGCGCCGGCGGCTGGACGACCTTGTCTCAGGACGCATTCGCGAAGACCAACTGTCCATGCAGGCGCTGGAAGACCCTGAGGATCGGCCCCTTCTCTCGGCCGGCCCCGATGAATTGGCAGCCATGCGATTGGCAATGCGCCCGTTGGCTCGTCGACTCGCCACGCGCCTCGGTAACCGGCGCAGACGCGGAACGTCCGGTTTGGACATGAGACGCACCATTCGAGCATCCATGGGCACAGGTGGCGTGCCGGTGACACCGGTGCTGCGACGCAAGCGTCCGACAAAGCCCGATCTCGTAGTGCTGTGCGACGTGTCGGGGTCAACCGCTCAGTTCGCGCCCTTCACATTGACCCTCCTGCACGCCATTCATCAGGAATTCAACCGCGTGCGCTCGTTCGTCTTTATTGACGGCGTCGTGGAGATCACCGACATTCTTGCCAACAGCCCGGGAGTTCTTGACCCGAAGGCCTTGCTGTCACGTCAGGGCCTGGTCGCCAAGGATGGACGTAGCGACTACAAGCGTGCGTTCGCGACATTCTTGGATCGGTGGAACGACGCAGTCTCAGCCAAGACCACGGTGATCATTGCGGGCGATGCCCGTTCACACGATCGATTGCCCGCTACCGCTGAGATCGCCGAGCTCGCCCATCGCGCACGCAGGCTCTTCTGGCTCAACCCCGAGACTCGCAGCGAGTGGGACCTGCTCGACTCACGGGCCACGGAGTACGGCAACCACTGCACCAATACCTTCGAAGTGGCCACCATCAGAGACCTCATCAGTGCGGTGACGCAGATCGTGTAGCGCGGCCCGAACCCGTGAGGCCGATACGACTACACGCGCTCGATCACCATCGCGGCACCCTGGCCCACGCCAATGCATAGCGACGCGACGCCATATCGACCACCTGTGCGCTCCAGGTGTCCGATCAGGGTGATCAGAATTCGGGAGCCACTGGACCCGAGCGGATGACCCAGAGCAATGGCTCCACCGACGGGATTGAGTTGCTCACGAGCAAGTCCGAGGGCTCGCTCGCATGTGATGACCTGCGCGGCAAAAGCCTCGTTGATCTCGACCGAATCGATCTGATCAAGTGTGAGGCCAGCGCGTTCGACCGCCATACGAATCGCGGGAACCGGACCCATCCCGAACAGGCTTGGCTCTACTCCGGCGACTGCGTAGGACACGACGCGCGCTCGAGGGGTCAGTCCCTGAGCGGCTGCGGATTCTTCGGAAGCCACCACCAATGCCGACGCACCGTCGGACAACGGAGACGAATTGCCAGCGGTGACGACGCCGTCGGCGGTGAAGGCCGGACGAAGCTTGGCCAGACCCTCGCGAGTGGTGTCGGCGCGAACAGTCTCATCCCGGGTGAACTCACCGGACTTGGTGGGCACAGCAACAATGTCTGCGTCGAAGAATCCGGCGTCCCAGGCCGCCGCCGCGAGTCGCTGTGAGCGCTGCGCGTACTCGTCACTGTCCTCGCGTGACACATTGTGAAGACGTGCGAGTTTCTCGGTGCATTCACCCAGTCCCAACGTGGCATCTCCAGCATCGACATCGCGCATTCTGGGATTGATGAAGCGCCACCCGAGTGCTGTGTCGAAGACCTCGCCAGGCTTCGCCCACGCACTTCCCGGCTTCGCCATGACCCATGGCGCCCGGGTCATCGACTCCACACCGCCGGCCACGATCGTGCGCGCGTCGCCGCTGCGCACAGCCTGCGCCGCCGACGCGACGGCCTGGAGTCCAGAGGCGCACAAGCGATTGACGGTGTATCCGGGGACCGTGACGGGAAGGCCCGCGAGCAGTACAGCCATGCGGGCCACATTGCGATTGTCGTCACCAGATTGATTTGCAGCGCCAAGAATTGCGTCGTCAATCGTCTCGGGGGAAGCACCGGTGCGACGAATGACTTCGCCCACGACGAGGGCAGCGAGGTCGTCCGCTCTCACGCCCGCAAGCGCACCGCCATACCGCCCGACAGGCGTGCGCACTCCGCCGACAAGGAAAGCCTCACTCATGCCTGCCCCAACCTCAATTGCTCGCGGACCTTGGCGCGATCGGTTTGGTGCTTGAGCACCACACCTAATGTCTGCTCCACCACCGCATCGGTGAGTTCCTGAACTCCCAGCGCCTGCATGGTGCGTGCCCAGTCGATCGTCTCGGCGACACTCGGCGGCTTACGCAGATCCTGAACGCGCATGGCGCGGATCGCACGCACAAGAGCGATCGTGAGATCTTCGGCGATCTCCGGCACTCGCGACATCACGATGGCGCGTTCGCGTTCGGCATCGGGGTAGTCCACGTGCGCATAAAGACAACGCCTCTTCAACGCCTCGGAGAGTTCGCGCGTTGCATTTGAGGTGAGCACGACGAACGGCTGCGATGTGGCCTTGACCGTGCCGAGTTCAGGGATCGTGACCTGGAATTCGCTGAGCACTTCGAGGAGGAGACCTTCGACTTCGACATCGGCCTTGTCAGTCTCATCGATGAGAAGAACCGTGGGTCCCTCACTTCTGATCGCCTGCAGGAGTGGGCGAGGCAGCAGGAACTCCTCGGCGAAGATGTCGTCGTGCAGCTGCGACCATGCAGCGCCCTGATCCTGAGCAGCTTGAATCCGCAGAAGCTGCTTGCGGTAGTTCCATTCGTAGAGCGCGCGAGCCTCGTCGAGCCCTTCGTAGCACTGCAGGCGCACAAGCGTGGCTCCTTGCGCTTGAGCGACAGCTTTCGCGAGTTCAGTCTTGCCCGTGCCGGCCGGTCCTTCGAGGAGGATCGGCTTGCCGAGCGCATCGCCGAGAAACACGACGGTGGCCAGTTCGTCATCGACGAGATAGCCCGTGGCAGCAAGGCGATCGCGAGCATCCTCAATGGAGGAGAAGTGGACCACCGAGACTCCTCACGTGACGATCAGTGATGTGCGCGGCACTCTGCCAGCGGTAACACTACTTACTGGCGTGTGCGCCCACCAGCGAGCAGCAGAACGACGTAGACGATGACGAAGATGCCGCCAAAGGCGAGGTACGCCCAGCGCACGGGTGTCCAATCCGCGGGGATCACCAGCGTAAGGATGGTCATTGTCCCGCCAGCGACGATCATGACGCCCGCTGCAGCTCGCACCGAGGCGTCGCCCGCTCGACGCACCAACCACATCTGGCCGGACAGACCCAGCAGGCAGGCGCCGATCATGCGCATGGACCAGTCCACGGCATCGCTGTCGGGCAAGCCGAGTGCGGTCGCGAACATTCCCGGCGCCAAGAGCAGGAACAGCGCCGACACAAAGAAGACCGCTGACCCGAGGGCCAGCACGATTCGGATGAGGCGCGTTGCATTCGTCATGTCTCGACGGTACTCCCGAGTTCGACGAGAAGGTGGCTGGTGACCTCATCTGAGAGTTCGGCGTATTCACCCGCGCTACCAACGGTGATGCCGCCCGGCGACCGATGGACCGTGACCGATGCGCCGGGCATGGCCCCCACTCGATGAAGCAGCGTCATGACACTTGAATTGTCCTGCAGGGGCTCGGCGATGCGTCGGACGATGACACGTCGTACGTCAATGGCTGCAACGTCAGATAGCGGCGCCATGGCCCCGTGTGCCATCGCAACAGATCCCGGCACAAGTTCGTCCAGCCCCGGAATCGGATTGCCGTAGGGGGACGTCGTTGGCTCATGCAGGAGCTCATAGACGCGACGTTCCACCGACTCGCTCATGACGTGTTCCCAGCGACATGCTTCCGCGTGGACCTCTTCCCATGGCATCCCCAGCACTTCGACCAACAAACACTCAGCGAGCCTGTGCTTTCGCATGACCCGCACCGCTGCCTCGCGACCCGCGGGCGTGAGTTCGAGCTGGCGGTCATCGCCCACGACCACGAGCCCGTCGCGCTCCATACGGGCCACGGTCTGCGACACGGTGGGACCGGACTGGCTCAACCGCTCGGCGATGCGGGCGCGCATGGGGACCACACCCTCCTCTTCCAACTCGAAGACGGTGCGCAGGTACATCTCGGTGGTGTCGATCAGGTCACTCATGGCTCACCCCCTTGTGCGGTCGGCCCCAACCTAGCGCCGCGTGCGCACCCGTGACCCTCCACCTAGCCTTGACCCATGCCCCGGGTGATGTGGTTCCGCCGCGATCTGCGGTTGGCAGACAACCCTGCCCTGCTGGAAGCGACGGCCACCGGCGCCGCGATTCCGCTCTTTGTCTTCGATCCCCGACTGTGGGGCGCAAGCGGTTCGGTACGACAGGCCTATTTATTGCGATCACTGGCGGCCTTTCAGGAGTCACTCAACGGACAACTCGTGATCCGCTGCGGCGACCCGGTCACGGTCGTACCCGAGATTGCCCGTGAGTGCGGCGCCGAGTCAGTGCACATCGCCGCAGATTTCGGTCCCTACGGTGCTCAACGGGATGACGCGGTCGCCGTTGCCCTCGGCGAGGTACAGCTCGTACGCACGGGGTCGCCCTACGCCGTCGCTCCCGGACGCATACTCAAAGATGACGGCACCGCTTATCGCGTGTACACACCTTTTTACAAGGCATGGATGAAACATGGCTGGCGCGCACCCGCTGAGGATGCAGACGTGTCGGCCATATCCGCAGCCGATCTCGCCTCCGACGCATGGCCCAGCGAACCCGACCTCGACGGCATCGTCTTGCCACCGGCAGGCGAACGGGCCGCCTGGGCCACGTGGGAGTCCTTTCGTCATGCGCGTTTGGCGTCCTACGCCGATCAGCGCAATCTGCCGGGCATTGATGGCACCAGCACCCTGAGCCATCACCTCAAATATGGCGAAGTGCACCCGCGGTCATTGCTTGCCGAGTTGGGCGAAAGCGACGAAGTCTTTCGCAAGGAGATCTGCTGGCGAGAGTTCTATGCGGACATACTCGCGCAACGACCCGACAGTGTGAGTCGCTCACTCGATGCTCGATACGACGAGAACATGCGCTGGGCGAGCGGGCCCGATGCAGACGCACTCTTCGAAGCGTGGTCACTCGGCCGCACGGGGTATCCGTTTGTTGATGCCGGCATGCGCCAACTTCTCGCAGAGGGGTGGATGCACAATCGCGTGCGGATGGTTGTCGCGTCCTTCTTCGTCAAAGACCTTCACCTACCGTGGCAGCGGGGGGCTCAGTACTTCATGCAGTTGCTTCGTGACGGCGATATCGCAAGCAATACGCACGGGTGGCAGTGGACCGCAGGCTGCGGGACTGACGCGTCACCGTTCTATCGGGTGTTCAACCCCATCCTGCAGGGCGAGAAGTTCGATCCCGATGGGGCATACGTGCGTCGCTACATCCCCGAACTCGCCCACCTGTCAGGGGCAAAAGCGCACGAGCCATGGGATTGCCTTGACGGTTACGCGCAGGGATACCCCGAACGCATCGTGGATCACGCGGTTGAGCGCGATGTCGCGCTTGCAGACTTCGCCCGCATCAAGCGTTAGTGCTGTGTAGTCGTCGCACCCGGCTGTGGGATCATGTCTTCAAGAGCCTGCGCGATGTAAGCCTCGTTTATCCAGCGGCCGCTCGGGTCAAAGTAAGAAGAGGTATCCATATCAAGGTAGCCACCGAGGTCAACATCGCCTGCCTTGACCTGAGCCAGCATGGCAGCGATCGCATCCGCGTCAACCTTTTCCATGTTCTCCCCTTCGAAAGTGAACAGGCATGGCGTGTATTACGAAGAGTCGTCCCGGGTCGACGATCGCGACCACCTCAAGAACTAACCCGCGGCCATCAGCCCCTACCCATCGGACCTTGGGGGACGATCCTGCCGGGGTAGGCAAAGATTCGACTTTGTGCGCATTTTGCATTGCCCATAGCACCCTCGCCCGCCCGATGCGATGTCGTCTGGCTGAGCGCGTGAACATGATTCGGACCGGCATCAGCCAACAGTGAGCACTAACCCATGGTCGTTCCACCGTTGGCCGGTGGCCTGTGGTTGGCTGCCCACCTGCGAGACTGTGCCCGTGACCGTCGTTGCCGTGCTGTCAATGAAGGGTGGCGTGGGCAAGACCACCGCCAGCCTCGGCCTTGCCAGTGCCGCATGGCATCGCAAACTTCGTACCCTCGTCATCGATCTTGACCCGCAGGCCAACGCCACCATGTCCCTGGATATTCGGTCGGCCCCCTTCACCTCAAATGACGTGCTTTCGGATGCCCGTCCGGGGGTTGCCGTTGATGCGGTACTGGACTCCGGCTGGGGCGAGAACGTCAAGGTGATCGCGGCCGAACGCTCCCTCGAAAATCGCAGTGTCGAACTCGGGCGAAACTCCGCTCAACGTCTGCGCACGGCGCTTGCCACCGCACCCCGTCACTACGACCTCGTCGTCATCGACTGCCCACCCTCACTGGGAGAGTTGACGCGCAACGCACTCACCGCAGCCAATCAGGCCATCGTCGTGACGGAGCCGACCATGTACTCGGTCCGCGGGGCCGCCGAGGCACTTGAGGCCGTCGACATTGTCCGCAACACCACTAACCCCACACTTCGCACCACGGCCCTGGTGATCAACAGGTACCGACCTGAGGATCGCGACCATCGTCTGCATCTATCTGAGCTCCACCGAGCTCACGGCGAACTTGTTTTCGCTAAGCCGCTTGCCGATTGCCAAGGCATTCCGCACGCTCAACGTGCCGGTGCCCCACTGCACAGCTGGAACTCTCCGGGCTCCCGCGAGGCTGCCGACACATTTGATGACCTGCTCGAGTTCATTCTTCCTCCGCCGCCGCCGGAGCAACCCATGATCAATATCCGGAGGTTCTTCACATGACCAGCGATGAGCGCCCACAACTTCGCAAGGCTCCCGATGCAGGGGCGCATCCCACAGCAGCGGCCAGGGACGACGACACCATCCTCTTCGGCAGCACTAGCGACTCAGTGATGAAGGACAAGCTCGTGACCCTTGAAGTTGAGATCCCCAAGTCACTTCGCAAGGAGGCCCGGGCACAGGCGCGGCGCAGGGGAATAACGATGGATGCTCTCGTGGCAGAGGCGCTTCGCGCACGTCGCTGACGAAAACGAGACTGAACGCGTCACTAGGGCACGGGTGTTCGAGCGTCATAGGCCCAGAACGACCGATGTTTGCCAGCCAGGCCTACCGCAACAGCAACACATGCAAGGCCTCCGGAAATCACCGAGAAGGCTTCACCGAACGCCGCGGCAACAACACCAGCTTCCAGGTCACCCAAGCGTGGTCCACCCGCGACCACAGCGGTGAAGACTCCCTGCAGTCGACCGCGGAAGTGATCAGGCGTCGCAGCCTGCAAAATAGTGGCGCGGAAAACAGCCGAGACATTGTCTGCTGCCCCGGCTAGAGCGAGGAAAGCCAAGGCAAGTGGTAACCATCGTGTGAAGCCGAAAGCGGTAATCGCCAGCCCCCAGACAACGATGGCCACCACGATCGCGCGGCCCTGTCTACGCACATGCCCTAGGGGGCCGGACAGGACGGCCGCCACCACCGAACCCACCGCCGGCGCGGCACTGAGCAATCCCAGGACAAGCGCGACGTCGCGCATGGATCCGCCGTACCAATGTGCGGCGATTGCCGGAAAGAGTGCTCGGGGCATTCCGAATACCATGGCGATGATGTCTTCATAGAACGACATCTGCAGATTCATCTTGCCGCGCAGGAACACAAATGCGTCGCGGACCGCGCTCCAGCCGGCTCGAGGTTGGTCCTCACCCTCGACCGGAATGGGAGGCAGCTTCGGAAGGCGCAGCATCGCCCATGTGACGATCGCGAACGCAAGCACGTCAGCCGCGTAAGCAGATGACACATGTCCTGTCGCGGCAACGACAAGTCCGCCCAGCAGCGGTCCCAGACTGAAGCCCAGTCCCCACGTGATCATGCCCAGCGCATTGGCAGCGGGCAGGAGTTCGACGGGAATGAGTCTGGGAATGATGGCCTGCCTTGTGGCATTGCCCACGGCGAAGAATCCAGATTGCACAGCGATGATCAGGTAGAGCACCATGACCGATCCGAGCGACAACAGCGACTGCGCGAGAAACGCGAATGAGCAGGCCCATAGACCAAGCGCAGAGATGAGTCCGATCACGCGTCGATCGTGCGCGTCCGACAACGTCCCGCCGTACAGACCCATGACGACGATGGGAACCAACTGGAACAAGCCGGCCAGGCCCACCATGAGTGAGGAGTGCGTGAGGTCCCAGATCTGCAGACCCACGGCGACCGCTGTCATCTGCTGACCGATATTGCTGACACCGAGGCCGACCCACAGGCGTCGATACGGCGCACTGACCTTCAGCGGTGTCAGGTCAAGAAGCAGACGCTTCACGGAGAAAGCCGCTCCAACCGCCATTGGTCGGGTTGATCAAGGGCAGCGGAGCCGGTCGTTGCGGCATACCGAAGACGGTCGTGGAGCCGCGAGGGCCTGCCCTGCCAGAACTCCACCGTCTGTGGTCGCACCAGCCAGCCGCCCCAGAAATCAGGAACGGGTATGTCATCGTCGGGGAACTTCGATTCCAGCTCGGCGTAACGATATTCAAGTGATGCGCGTCCGTCGATGACGGTCGATTGAGCACTCGCCCACGCACCTAGGCGCGAACCTCTGGGACGGCTGTGGAAATACTCGGACACCTCATCGCGCGACACGAGTTCCGCACGACCGATCACCACGACTTGGCGATGCATCGCGAACCACGGGAATACGCACGAGATGCCAGAACCGGCCGCGAGTTCGTGCCCCTTGCGCGACTCGAGATTGGTGTAGAACACGAACCCGCGTGGGTCCACGTCCTTGAGGAGAACAGTGCGAGCACTGGGCTGAAGGGCGCCATCCTCGGCCACAGCGGCTGTAGAGACGACCATGGCATTGACTTCTGGAATATCTGCCGCCACTGCCTCGTCGAACCAGTGCCGGAACTGGGCCAGGGGGGTGCTCGCAGCGTCCGCCTCCTCGAACCCACCCGCGTCGTAGTGGACGCGCATATCCCGAATGCTCATGACCCGATCACACCATGAATCACGGCGGCGTGTTGGATGGGGCCAGACGAGTCCATCTTGGAGGCACACATGAGCGACTTCATCCCCGGGCTCGAAGGCGTTATCGCCTTCGAAACCCAGATCGCCGAGCCCGACCGGGAAGGCAGCGCCCTGCGCTACCGCGGCGTTGATATCGAAGACCTTGTCGGACGTGTCTCCTACGGCAATGTCTGGGGACTTCTGGTGGACGCCGAGTTCAATCCGGGTCTTCCACCGGCAGAGCCCTTCCCCATCCCCATTCACTCCGGCGATGTCCGCGTCGACGTCCAGTCCGCGATCGCCATGCTCGCACCAGCGTGGGGTCTGCAACCACTGCTGGATATTGACGACGACATGGCTCGCGAGAACCTTGCGCATGTTTCCGTTATGGCCTTGTCCTTCGTCGCTCAGTCGGCCCGCGGAATCGGCAAGCCGATGATCCCGCAACGTCATATCGATGAAGCTTCGACTGTTGTCGAGCGCTTCATGCGCAGATGGCGTGGTGAGCCTGATCCCAAGCACGTGCGAGCCGTCGATGCCTACTTCGTGAGTGCCGCCGAGCACGGCATGAATGCCTCTACGTTCACCGCTCGCGTCATTGCGTCCACGGGCGCCGACGTTGCAGCCGCCATTTCGGGTGCCGTCGGTGCCATGTCAGGTCCGCTTCACGGTGGCGCACCGTCCCGCGTGCTGGGCATGATCGAAGAAATCGAGCGCACCGGAGACGCGCGAGGCTACGTCAAAGGTCTGCTGGATCGTGGCGACCGACTCATGGGGTTTGGCCACCGCGTCTACCGCGCCGAGGACCCTCGTGCGCGCGTTCTGCGCCGCACGGCTCGCGAACTCAATGCGCCACGCTATGAGATCGCCGAGGCACTGGAGATCGCTGCACTTGAAGAGCTGCGAGAGCGGCGTCCCGATCGCGTGCTCGAGACAAACGTGGAGTTCTGGGCAGCGATCATTCTGGACTTCGCTGAGGTGCCAGCCAACATGTTCACATCCATGTTCACCTGTGCACGGTTGGCGGGCTGGAGTGCGCACATTCTCGAGCAGAAGAAGACCGGTCGACTCATCCGCCCCTCAGCTCGATATGTAGGGCCTGCACCCCGCAGTCCCGAGCAGGTCCCCGGCTGGGATGCCTCGATGGTGGCGCCCACCGGTTATTAGGCTTAAGGCCCGCAACCTCCTGTTAGCGAACCCCCAATAGGCTTGGCGCACCGCCTGAACGCTTCACCACCTCACTCTCTGGGAGTCCTGCATGTCTGTCGCCGAAATCCGTATCCCCGCCGAGCTCCTGCCTGCGGATGGACGCTTCGGATCGGGTCCCTCCAAGGTTCGTCAGGCACAGATCGATGCGCTGGCAGGCGTGTGGCAGTCCTACCTCGGCACGTCGCACCGGCAGAAGACCGTCAAGTCGCAGGTCGGGCGGTTGCGCGCAGGCCTCTCCCAGTTGTTCGCACTGCCCGAGGGTTACGAAGTCGTGCTGGGCAACGGTGGGTCCACCGCGTTCTGGGACATCGCCGCCTTCGGGCTCATCCGCGACCGCGCCCAGTTCCTGACCTTCGGCGAGTTCGGCGCGAAGTTCGCCAGTGGAGTCACGGCGGCTCCTTTCCTCGGCCAGCCCACGATCAACACGTCAGAGCCGGGAACCGCCCCCGCATTCGTCGCAGAAGCTGGCATCGACGCGTACTGCACCCCTCACAACGAGACCTCCACCGGCGTCGCCATCCCACCCATGCGCGTGGCCGGCGCAGACGCTGACTCACTCATGATCATCGATGCCACAAGCGCGTCGGGCGGACTCATGGTCGACATCGCCCAGACCGACACCTATTACTTCGCTCCCCAGAAGTCCTTCGGGTCTGACGGTGGCCTGTGGGTTGCCCTCATGTCACCCGCAGCCATCGCGCGCGCCGCTCAGATCAAGGAGTCCGGGCGTTGGATCCCAGATTTCCTGGACCTCCAGACCGCCATCGACAACTCGCGCCTAGATCAGACCTACAACACCCCGGCACTTGCCACCATTTTCCTGATGGCCGAGCAGGTGGATTGGTTCAACGCCAACGGTGGTCTGCCCTGGTGTGCGGCACGAACCGCAGAGTCGTCCGGCGTGATCTACGACTGGGCTCAGGCAAGTCCGGTCGCGACACCGTTTGTCTCCGATCCTGCGCAACGCTCCACGGTTGTCACGACCATCGATCTTGACGACTCCATCGACGCAACGGCTGTCACGGCAGCGCTGCGCAAGAACGGCATTGTCGACACCGAGCCCTACCGCAAGTTGGGACGCAACCAGTTGCGCATTGCGGTCTTCCCCGCCGTCGATCCCGATGATGTGCGCAAGCTAGTGACTGCTATCGACTACGTCATCGAACAGTTGGCGTGACGGGCAGCGACGCGGCCGCCCGTCGCCCGGTCCGAGATCGGCCGACATGGCTGGCCTACCTTCAGTTGTCTGCCTGGGCCTGGTTCCTCTACGCCTTCGGAGCAACGCAGGCACTTTTGCGCGATGAGCAGGGCACGAGCAAGTCCATCTCGTCGCTGCACGGCAGCAGTTTCGCGGTAGGGGGATTGATCGGTGGACTGCTGACGGCGTCCGCGATTCGGCTTCTGGGGCGCGGCGCGGTCATGCGCATCTGCGCTCTAGCCACTTCAGCGGCCATGCTGCTCTACACAGCCCCGAATGTGGCTCCCCCGGTGACCATGCTCGCTGCGGGACTCGGGTGCCTGTTCGGCACGGCACTCTTGATCGCCATCAACGCATTCCTGCTGGATCACCAAAGCGACTCGGGGGCAGCCGCCATCACTGAGGCGAACGCCTTCGCCGCATTCGCCACGCTGCTCGGCCCACTCGTCGTGGGCATCGGAGTATCGACGGTCTTTGGCTGGCGGCTGGGAATCTGGACGGCCATGATCGGCATGATCGCGCTGGAAATCTGGCGCGGTCGACATATCTCTGCATATGGGACTCGTGAGCAGGCACTTCACGAATCGCAGATTGGTCGGATGCCCAAATCCATCGGCTGGTCACTGGCACTGATCGCCTTCTTCATCGCGACCGAGTTCTCCATGACCCTGTGGGGTGCAGACCTCCTGCGAGAGCAATGCAAGTTCGGTCCGGCCGCCGCTGCCGCCTCGCTCGCGTCCATCAGCGGTGGAATTTTTCTTGGCCGACTCATCGGTGCACGTCTTGCTCTCAAGGTTCCACCGGAGATCATCCTGCGTGGCTCTGTCTGCGCCGCCCTTGCCGCTTTCGCTGTGATGTGGTCTTTCACCCTCTGGCCCATCGTGGTCCTGGGGATGTGCGCCGTCGGAATCGGACTCGGGGTGCAATGGCCCATGGGTGTTGCTCGCGCAGTGCGTGCGTCAGACGGCCTTACCGATCGTGCTGCGGCTTACTGCTCCATCTCCGCCAGCATCGCGATCATCATCGCTCCGGTGCTGCTCGGAATTCTCGCCGACCACGTAGGTTTGCACACGGCCTTCTTGATTGTTCCGTGCTTCATGGTGCTCGCCTTGGCATTGCTGCTGGTTCGACCCGAAGTAGGCGAGCATCCCGTTCGCTCGTGATAAGCAGAGCCTTACCGTCTGCAGTCCACGTCACTCCCTCGCCCTGCGCCTGATTGGGCAGGGCGAAGAATCCCAGTGAGGTGCCCGCGGGTAGTCCGGTGACAATTTCGGCGTTGACGTAGTCGCGCAGCACATACCTCGCGCCATCCGGACTGATCGCCCCATCGGTCACGAGCCCGCCTTCCGCACGAAGCTTCTTGGCGATGGCGACGCCATGTTTCTTTAACGGCACTGCATATAACGAGCCGTGGGCGAGCTGCTTGGTCACCACCCACACCCGGTCCCCGTAGGCCATCACGGTCTCGGTGTTATGCGGACCATCGGGGTACGTGAATCGGTAGGTCGCGGTGGGTGTCACCGTCTGATCACTCAGCACGGCCGGCTCGAGAATGCGATGGAGCCTCAGGTACGGCCACGAGTCACGGTTGTCACCGACATCGCCCAACCAGATGATGGACTCACCTGACCTTGATCGAGCAACAGCGACGCCTTCGAGATCGCGGGCAGGAACACCGGCGATCGTGACCGTGGCCAACGTGGCACACGTTCGCTCATCGACTGCAAACAGCAGTGGGCCGCCACCAGAATCGTTATGCAGCCACAGCACGTGCGGGTGAAGCAATGACCGGGCCATTCCGCTGATCTCCTTGAACCGCGGGTCGGGAAACTTGCACACCTGCGTCACACCTGGCTCTGCCAGTGCAGCGGGCGCAGTCACGACAGCCAAGGCCATCACCAGTCCGAGCGCGAGCGACGCGATCGATCGTGGCCGGATCATCGATTCAGGGCAGCAATAACCACAACGGCGGCAAGGGAGATCAGGACGGCCAGCGTCACCAACCGCCGTGTGCGAGGACCCACGTCTCCAGCCTACGGGGCAGGTAGCGTGTCGTTCGTGGGCGCACTAGATAAAGCAGATCGCGATGCCGTACTTCCCGCCATCGTGGGCACCGCGGTGTGGGCCTTAGGGCTGCTCGTCCTGCTCTTCTTCCACAACCGGCTCATCGATCAGGGCTGCGGCTGGTGGATCGGTGTCGGAGTCATCGGACTCGTCACCGGCATCGCGTTCAGCCTGTATGTCATCCGTCGTCGACGCCGCATCGCCTGACTCGTCGCTCGCGACCTCATCGGCATCCTTCACGACACCGTCTTCGACGACAGCATCCACCACCACTGGCTCGACATAGTCGGCCACCAGTGCTGCATCGATCGTGTCGAAGTCGACATCGTCGATGGTCGGACCTTCGTCGATGATCGCGTCGGGCTCGATCTCCACCTCAGAGTGCGCGCCGCAGCCGAAAGCCAGCGACACCACGCGACCGTCAGCGGGGCTCATGGCATTGGCGCACAGCCCAAAGAGCTGTCCGACCGGACCACCCACCGGCAGCATGAATCCACAGGTGGCGCATTCGTGTGCTGCCTGTCGGGCCATCGCCGTCACGGGGCCGAAGTCACCGTTCTGCCAACGATCCGCAGCATCGTCGCGACCCCACGCAGAAAGAACGCGAACGCGACCGAGCCCGATCTCCCACTGACTGGGCGAGAGCGGGCTTTGCGATGCGAGGCCTTCGAGATCGTCGCTGCCCGTCAGTCCTGCCACGAGGCGAGCGTCGTCACGCGGTGTGGGCAGGACATCGCCCGCTCCCAGGTCGCCAGCTTGGACTCGATCGCTCCACGGCTTCCACGCCGGAGGAACGATCGCTCCGTCGCCCGGAAGCAAGACCACATCAATGATCGTGGGTTCATGGTCCGCGGTCGCGCGCGTGAGAGTGACAGTCCACTGCCAACCGAGGTATGCCGGATTGAGGCATTGAAAGGAATGCGCGACGAGGCGTTCATCTTCCATGACGGCACCGATGTGCTCGCCAACCTGACTGGCATCTGCCTCCGCCGTGACCGCGTCACGCGCGAAGTCAACGGCTGAGAGTAGGACGGAATCAGTTGCGGTGTCACCGGTCATGCGCGCCACCTAGACGTCGAGGTCGTCGGCCACCGCGCGCAGTACAGCGGCGACCTTCTTGGATCCCGCATCCGGCGGGTACTTGCCACGACGCAACTGGTTGGAGACTCCGTCGAGCAGCTTGATGACGTCTTCGATGAGGGCGGCCATGTCATCGGGGTCCTTGCGTCCCGCCTTGACCACGGACGTGGGGGCGGCCAAGACCTTGAGGGACAACGCCTGCTTGCCGCGCTTGCCATCGACGACCCCGAACTCCACCTTGCTGCCCGGCTTGAGGGCCGTAACGCCTGCCGGCAGGGTCGACACATGGACGAAGACGTCATCGCCCTCGTCCGAGGAGATAAAGCCGAAGCCCTTCTCCGAGTCGTACCACTTGACCGTTCCCGTAGGCACGGTGCCTCGCTTCCGTCATGAGGCCCCCGGGGTCCGGAGGCGTCCCAGAAGCCTACCCGCCGCATGAGCTCTGGCTCCACGTAGCCTTGGTCGGATGAGCAGACCCCGGAGCCTCGCCGACGATCTTCGCCGTCGCGACGACGCGGAGCTCACCACGCTCCTGACGGGTCGACCGGACCTTGTCCACCCAGCACCCTCGGACATCACCGCCCTGGCGACCCGGGCCACGACCGGCCCGTCCGTCGTGAGGTGCCTGGACAACGTCGATGGGCTGCTCCTGTTCGTCCTCAGTTGCGCGGCAAGCACCCTCGATTCCCTCGATGCAGCGGACATCGTGTCTCGTGCCACGGAGGTTCTCGGTGCCGAGGCGAAGGACGCGTGCCAGCGAGCCCTCGACGACCTCATCGGCCTCGGCCTTATCTGGGGCGACGGCGATGCACTGAACGTGGTCACGCCCGCTCGTGAATTGGTGGTGAGGTCCGAGCCACCCGCATGGCCGCTGCCGACCGCGATCGGTGCGCCCGTCGGCACCGTCGACGACATCGACGACCGAGCCGCCGGACATGCGCGCGCAAGTGTCGATCAGGTGCGCGACCTTCTGGACATGTGGTCGATGACGCCACCGAGCGTGCTGCGCACGGGCGGCCTTCCACTTCGCGAGTTCGGCATCACGTGTCGAGATCTCGGCCTCGACATTCCCGCCACCGCCATGGCCATCGAGGTGGCCCATGCCGCACGCCTGCTGGCCGACGATCGCGAGGAATCCCCCTCGTGGGTTCCGACCGATCGCTACGACCTGTGGCTGACCGCGAGCCCGGCCCGGCAGTGGGCCGACCTCGCGATGGCATGGCTCGGACTGCAACGTCTGCCCTCGACAGCCACCGAGCGCACCCAACTACTCAACGACGATGGTGACCGACGCGCCATTCCAGTTCTCCGCGAACAGGTGCTCAGCTTGCTTGCCGAGTTACCGCACGGACATGGATTGAACGTCGAAGGCATCCGCGACATCCTCGCGTTCCGTCACCCGAGGCGCGCCGGTGACTTGATGACTCGCGTCATCGATGCCACGTTGTTCGAGTCCGAGATGCTCGGCGTCACGTCGGCCGGTGCGCTGTGCACCGCGGGCCGCGCCCTGGTGACCACCCGTGACACTGCCGCTTCTGCTGCCGCCATCGAGAAGTCGCTTGTTCCAGATATCGACCACATCATCATCCAGGCCGATCTCACGATCGTGGCTCCCGGGCCGCTCCCTGCTGCCGCATGGCGCGAGCTTCGCCTCGTGGCGGATGTGGAATCACGCGGCCACGCGACGGTGTT
>Ga0136644_10001427_pt1 | contig 19005 bp, 16 predicted proteins | sample C_130820_EF_Meta_FD_94780 | JGI IMG/M metagenome (GOLD analysis project Ga0136644, IMG submission 94780) | Freshwater microbial communities from Lake Croche, Canada to study carbon cycling - C_130820_EF_MetaG (v2) (version 2) | ecosystem: Environmental > Aquatic > Freshwater > Lake | place... | reverse complement strand
CCACAAAAAATAACTGACTATTTAGGCACTAGAAATGCAGAAAGAAATAGACTTTTAACAATAGCAAATACAAAACTTTCTATAGTAGATGCATCGGCTACATTTAAAACGGCAGTTAATAACTACATCGAACAATTAAATTCGTTGCAATTTTCTAATAATGAAATTCAACAAATTAATTGGCCAGCGCAACCTTGGTAAATAGGAAAAAAAATGGCTAGATTTAATACGGCAGATAGCGTTAATACGCAATATTTTAGAGGCCCAATAATTTCTGCATATAATACTCCAGGAGCTAATACTTGGACAGTACCAACAGGAGTCAATTGTGTGACATTTGAAATATGGGGGGCAGGTGGTGGGGGTGGAGCAAAATGTTGTTGTGAATGCTATCATCAAGGATCTGGAGGAAGTTCTGGAAATTATGCATCGATTACTGTTCCTGTAGTTGCCGGACAATCATATGCATTGTGTGTTGGTGCTGGAGGAATGTACACCGAATCTGGTAATTCGTCTCAACATTCGTGTTGCTACGGTGGAGATGGAGGATTTACTTCCGTCACTGGACCAAGCATAACAACGTTATGTGCTGGTGGAGGCGTAGGTGGAGTAAATAACTGCTATCTTTATTGTTTGTGTACTAGTCCCTATACGCGAACTACTATTTGTGCGTGTGCTGTCAGCCCAAATACAAATTTTGGGCTGGCATATATATCTTGTGCGATATCTGGAGGAAGCAGTTGTCAGACCGGAGGTGGATGTAGTAATTTAGGATCAGGAACAATAGGTATGTGGACAGACTCTATTGGTCAGTATTACAAATCTGCGACAGGTGGTGTACCATGGGGATCATCAACCGTAAACACAGTCAATTGGTGCTATGCTCCTGCAACTAGTAACTCATGCTTCGCACAGACAGGATGCTCTATGGGTGGTCAAGCAGGACAAGGAGCATTTCTGACGCAGTGCTGCCAGTGTGCCCGTGCAGGAACAGGATCTAACGGTTTGATTTTAATTAGATATTAAGGAATAAAAAAATGGAACAATATGGATTTTTAGTAGACTCAGATACTGGTGTTCCTATTAATAATATAGGGTTTAAAGAATCTGAATTTCCATCGACTATACCTTCACATACAATGTTAGTAAAGTTTAATCAAAGCACTCCAGACTTTGAAAAGATTTATGCTATGTTTTTTGGTGACCCAAATAGATTGACAGTTGACTTATTGTTACCGCATGAAGGTGGTGTTGTATATAATAAGAGTAATAATACATTTACATTTACTGAAATTGACTGGTCAATCAATATTGAGGAATTTAAAAAGGTCAGAAATAACATGATAACTTCAACCGATAAGTATATGTTATTACCTGACCTACCACAAAATTTAAAAGATGAAATTGTTTCTTATAGACAACAACTAAGAGATATCACAAAAAAAGTAGGAACAGAATGGAAAACTGTTCACGATATTAATTGGCCTACACCACCATCATTTACTCTACCAGAAGTACCGAATGTAATACCTATGCCTGAAAATTAAAGTCCAGGCATAGTATCAGGATCATCAAACAATATGTGTGGTCTCCAAGGATTTGCATTCATAGTATGTTCTGTAACAATATCTGAGGCCACGCTAATTCTTAGTCCGTCATAATCAACTTTAGTTCCAACATGTGATATCCAACTAGGGAAGAAAATCAATGAATTTTCTTCCGTTGGAATTTTAATAGTCTGATCCGGTGATATTGGGTGTAACAACAACAAATCTGTTGGTGAAGAATGAGGATAGTATACTGACGCCAAATATGCCTGCTCACTAGGAATATGAGAATGTTTACTAATAAACTCATCTTTACGCAAAACATTACCCCAAGCATGAATCCAACATTTAATTCTTGGAAATTTGAACTTCTGTAACATCAACAAATAATTTGTTCTAATTTTATCAAAAAGTTCCTTTTGAACTGGATTAGGTTTAAATTTCTCCAGATGGTCACCATCTTTCCTTGAACCTGTATCGTCCAGCAAATTATGTTGTTTCCAATGTTGTGTGTACTTGTATGGATCGGCATTATTCTTTGGTAGTTCACTTACCAATTCTTCATCTTCTAATACTTTTTCACATTCTAAAACATAGTCAATCAAACGTTTGTTGAAGTCTTTTGTTCCATCTTTTGACATATACATCGGAGCATAGATTCTAGGTCCAAATTTTGTGACTGGTTCTTCTCCTCTCCAAATAAAACATTGTGACATTTCACTCTCCTAGAATCGGATCAATTTCTTCAGAATAATTTTTAGGAATATAAATCAATTTATCAATTTCAGGCAAATACAAATATTTGATATCTGACCTACGAAGTGTATCTAGAGCATCGTCAATTGTTTCAACTAATGGATCACCACCAAGGTTGAAGGAAGTATTGAATAGAATTGGAATTCCTGTCTTTGCACGGAATGCATCAATCAATTCATAGTAGTGTTTGTTCTGTTCTTTTGTGACAGTTTGAATACGACATGTTCCATCCACATGAATGATTGAAGGAATAATCTTTTCAACTCCTGGCTTACAATTAACAGCATACATCATAAAAGAAGAATCTTCCATGCCTCGTAGGTCAAAATAATCATGAGCATATTCAGCCAAAACTGTACCCGCAAAAGGACGGAACCATTCACGATGCTTAACTTCATTCACTAAGTCTTTACCATTATGCACAGTCGGATCAAACATGAGTGTTCGATTACCTAAGGCTCGAGGACCTGCTTCTGAACCACCTTGATACAAAGCAACAATATTTTTGTCACGAATCAAATCAATAATTTCATCTTTGGTGATTTCACACATTGTTTCACCATTTGATTCGTCCAAATTAATGTTGTATCCAGTTGTTTCAAAGTAGTTCGGACCATAATAGATGCTTGTTTGTTTACGAATGGTGTTATCTTTTGCGACTTCGTGGTGTACATATTTTGCGCCACCAATACATGTTCCACCGTCATGACTAATTGGTTCGTTGTAAATTTTCACACCCTCTGGTAGCTGCGACAAATAATAATAGTTCGCAACACAATTTAGTCCATAACCACCAGCAACCACAACATTTTTAGAACCAGTAATCTCGATTGCCTTTTTAATTAATCTCAATACCTGTTCCTGTGTCGCCTTTTGAACTGCATAAGCCAAATCTTTTTTGACTTCTAGATTATCCGTATTCAAATATGGAAATGCAACCGAATCTATATGAGCACCATTTGGATAGTTTGGTACAAACAAATTACGATTACTCAAATGACGACCCTCTTCACCATGAAAGATAAAAGGAATATTTGGATTTTCTTTACCGTATGGTGCAAGACCCATTGCTTTTCCTGCTTCAATAAATGGGAACCCACAATAGTTTGTCATCGCCTCGTAACATTTAGTAATACCAGGCTTATCCGAAAAAATTACATCATGTAGGTCTTCAGGTTTACCTCTAAATGAATGTGGTACTTGAATCTTTTCAAATGTCGTTTGTGGACCACGAACACCAATATGTTTATATTTGGTCACAAAATTGTTTGGATATGAAGCATGAAAGATTGTTTCTAATTCCCACCCAATATCATTATCGCCCAATGGAACAAAAGTACCAGCACCATCAACAATAACACAGGCTGCTTCCTCAAAACCAGAATTATAAAAAGCACAAGCGGCATGCATTTCGTGATGAATCATACCCATATCAATAACTTGTGGGTGGTTTCTTAGTTCTGATTTCTGGTCAATCAAACCAATCTTACGTGCAAAGCCAGTGTACATGTCATCACCAGTAAAATCAATTTTACCAGCAGACAACTCTAAAGAATTGGTATGTGCAACAACAAGATAATCTAATTTGTCTGTATATTCCTTAATCTTCAACATACCCGCAAAAGGACCACCATCATATTTTTTGCGACTCAGACGTTCTTCTTCAATATAAAATACCAACTCGCCGTCCTTCAAGAGGCATGTTGCACCATTATGTCCTCGGGTAATACCTGCAATCCACTGTGTCATAATTTACTCTCCAATCTTAGACTTAATATGTAACATAATTTTATGAATAATTTCTTTAGATTCGTTTTCATTAAATGACATAGCGACATCATTTAATCTACCTGCTTCGTAGCTACCAAATTCACAAATTCGAATTGGGTCATATTTGCGTTCAAATCCTTTTTTCTCAACAATGTTAAAATGATTTGGATAACTAACATTAATTGGAAAAGTTGAGCCACAAATAACTGTTCCTGGTTTATCATACCCATAAGCAAAATGTTGGCCGACAGAATCACATCCAACAAAATAATCTATCTGTTCAATAACAGCTGCCCATTTGCGTAATGTCAAATTTTTTGGTGACATAGTAATGTCATCACCAGGAATTTGAAATTCTGACATAGATATGACGTTATATTTCTTTTTAATTTCTGTTGCCAATTTAAGATAGAAATCATTTTCCATACTACGACTACCATGGTCGTATGTAATACTTAAATTTTCATCATTAACTACGCCGCGACCAAAAGGTTGAATCAACACGGTTTTCTTTTTACCTTGCACTTTTTTTGCTTCTGTGGTCACAGCAAGTGCCGTAATTTCTTCTTCTTTGTTGAGTGTTAATTTGACCTTGTATTTTTCAATACTCTCATATGATCCATTAATGATTTTGTCTATTGCTTGAGCAATACTAATTTTTTGATTATAGTATTCATGCTCTCGATAAGGTTCAACAGAGATTATTTCTCCATTACGAATGATACTTTCAAAAATACCTTTGGTGTTAGAATCAAAAGTTCTGTCCTGAAGAATTTTATTTCCCCAAACAAAATCTAAACCACCTTCACTGATAACATAGTTTTCTGGGTTTTTAAGAATAAACTTTTCCAGTGCTGGGATTGAGCAAATCATTCGACCAGCACCACCATTAACAAAAGCAATCTTATACATAATCTCTCCATAAATTAGGACAACAAATTACAAATCGTATATCTATATATAGGCCTCTTTTATAAATAAAGAAGCATCATCTTATTTAACCATCATCTTGTGACATCACTAAAAAATGGCAAATACTTTTACCGGTTATTACTCAACAACGACCACGTATAATCCTAATGACTACACCATCTATGGTGGAAAATTATACAAGGCGACAAATAGAAATTTAGGTGCTGCGCCTATTTTTAATCCTAGCGTTTGGTCTGTTGCATCTAACACATTTACTTATAAGAGTAATTGGAGTGCAAATACAACATATGGTGTTGGAGATACGGTAAGATATCAAAATACATCTTTTGTTTTGGTAGGAGGTACAAGCAACAATCAAACTCCAGGAACAATAGGTAGTAATTGGAAGGTATTTAATGATAACTACAAAACCATTGTAACATATGAGCCGGGTGATATACAATACGAAGGTGCAACATTACCACAAAGATTACCTATAGGTAATATGTATCAAGTATTATCTGTGACTAATGGTGATATTGGTTGGGCAGACTTATCTACATTACCATCATCATCCAATGTAGTAGCAAATACAGTAACTTCAAACGTTGCAACATTAAACATAGTAACATTAAACATAGTAACATCAAATACAGTAACATCAAATACAGTAACATCAAATACAGTAACATCAAATACAGTAACTACAAACACTTTAGTATCAAATAATTTTACGTATTCTAATGGAGAATCAGTAGGATTCATATATACTCTAGATGATATATCAAGTTATTTTGATGGAATATCAACATCGTTTAGTTTGACATACAATGGAATTCCTATTGCTCCTAATAATCCAAATCAAGTGCAAGTAGAAATAGGAAACATTTCTATCTATCCAAACAATCGATCCACAGATTATTTTAATCACGTATCAGAAATATACACTCAACAAAATGGATTTACTTTGAGCGGAAACGTGATAACTTTTGCAACAGCACCCATGAATGGTATGGGATTTTATGGAACATACAAAACAAGTTCTGATAAATTGCCTCCTTTTTACTTTTACCAATTACCATTTTCCCCACTAAATATAATGCTAAACTAATAAGGAAATCTCAAAATGGCACGTCGAGTTATATTAGATACTCAATATACATTTACTCCAGCAACTAGAACGATTGTTATTCCTAGAATAATACCTAGAGAGCGTTTTTTATTAATCACTAATGTTACTACTAATAAAGTAATCTATAATTTTAGTGATCCTGCTCTCACTATTACTAGTTTTAGTCAATCGCAAGGCACAAATACAACAAACCCAACGACGACAATTGTGTTAAACTATAACACAACTACTATGTCGGCTACTGACCAATTATCAATTACTATTGATGAAGCGGCTGAGGTATTTATTCCTGACGAAGCGTTACTTGATGGTTCACAAAAACTTAGAATTTCTACACCTCAAGCACTTATCGATACCGACTTTGAATATGGTTTGCAGCCAACGAAATGGGAAACTATCACACTTCTGAATAATCGTCCAAGTTTTTATGTGAACCCACAGACTCCTTTAACTATTACTAACGTAACCGCAGTTAACGGTTCAGCAACAGTTACAGTTTTCACTTCTTCTCCACCAACAGTTGGAACACCATTCTCAATGCAAGACAGTTTATTTGGTGGCGGTAACGGAAACTTTGTTGTTGAAACAGCATCAGCAGGTACTTCATTCACATATACTGCACGTTATGCATATACTGGAACAACAGGTTCAGTATATGATTCAACACTGACACAAGTTTATTCTGGAGCATTCTATAGTAACAGTGCCTTTAGTTTAGTATCACAACCAACATACTCAGGTAGCACTATTACAGTCAATACCGTTGAAGCGCACGGGTTGCAACTTGGAGATGGTGTTTTTATCACCGGTTCAAGTGCATCATCAAATCCACCAAATGGTTCTTTCCAAGTTTCTTCTGTATTGTCAAACACTGTTTTCCAAGTTATTTCATATCAAGGAACGCCAACAGGTTCAATTACTGGTGCGACAGTATATGCTCGTCCAGATGGAATCTATATTCACCGCCCATTTGATGGTGGTGTTCAATTTACCTGTACAAATGCTGCACACGGTAACCAAATTATTCGCCAAACACGAAGATATTTTAGATACCAGTCAGGTAAAGCAATTGCTATGAGTACTGGTACTATACTAAAACCTAATTTCAATATTGATGATATTAGCGCATCAGGCACAACAGTAACAGTAACAACTAAAGTTGCACACTATGCATCTCCAGGTACAGGTATCATTGTTGCTGGTTGTAATGAGTCAGCATATAACGGAACATTTACAATCAATCAAGTTATTGATGCTTTCCGCTTTACGTATAATGCAAACACTGTTCCTTCAGCATCACCAGCAAGTGGAAATCCGGTCGTTGTGGTAAGTACATGGTATGGTGCTAGAAGTCGTACAGGTCTATATGATAATCAAAATGGTGTTTTCTTTGAGTATGATGGTCAACAATTATATGCTGTTCGCAGATTTTCAACATATCAAATTGCAGGATTTGCATTAGTTACAAACAATTCATCATTAGTTACTGGAGCAGTGGGACCAGGTGGCGTCATAAACACCAAATTCAGCAAACAATTAACGCCTGGTGATTTTATTGTAATACGCGGTATGTCATATCGAGTTCTAGACATACTATCTGATTCTGCAATGACAGTCTCTCCACCATACAGAGGACCAACATTATCTGGTACAAACGGTGTGGTGATATCAAAGACAATTGATATTAAAGTTCCACAAAGTCAGTTCAATCTTGACCGACTAGATGGAACTGGACCTTCTGGTTTTGTTTTAGATTTGTCTAAGATGCAGATGTTCTATTTGGATTATTCTTGGTATGGTGCTGGAACAATTCGATTTGGTTTCCGTGCCACAGACGGTAAAATAGTTTACTGTCATAGATTTGTTAATAACAATCAAAACTTTTTGGCATGGATGCGCTCAGGTAACTTACCAGCGAGATATGAAACTAATACGTTTGCACCAGTCACAATATTATCTTCTACTTTATTTTCTGTTAACTCAACAATGTCTGTTGCAAATACTTCTGGTTTTCCTCCAGCCGGGACACTACTAATTGCAAATCCAAGTAACTACGAATATGTTAACTATACTGGATTAACACCAACAACATTTACAGGATTAACTAGAGGACAATTAGGTTCACAAGTGGCGTCTGTAGGCACAACAGCAAACAATGCAAACGTAACAACATCAAGTTCTGTTGGTATTGTACAACCCGGTATGTTTGTAACAGGTACAAACATACCCAATAACACTTTTGTATATGCAGTTTATCCTGGACTAACAAACACAATTCAATTGACTCAAGCAGCAACAGGTACAGGTACAACAACATTAACGTTAAGTCAAATGGGTGGTGCTGCAAATACTCATACTTATTCTAATACTGCACTAATTCCAGTACATCTGCATTTACCAGCAGTTGCACCAACGATTGACCATTGGGGAACTTCTGTTATCATGGATGGAAGATTTGATGACGATAAATCTCTCATTTACTTCTATGGTGAACCAGTTTTCACAAGTATTCCTTCCGGGGCATCATACGCACTAATGAGTATTCGTGTATCACCATCAGTTGATTCTGGTATACCGGCAACTCTAGGATTAAAAGAACTCATTAATCGCATGCAATTGAAACTACAATCAGTGGAACTTCTTGTTAGTGGATCATTCCTGATTTCACTGGTGCTAAATGGATCAATATCTTCTGCTGGTGGTACAGTTGGAACGTTCCAACGCGTTGCTGTTGGTACATCAAGTCTATCACAAATTGCTGACCACACTGGTGCAGTAACAATTTCAGGTGGCGAAAATATTTTTGGTACCTACGGTGTTAACACTGCTGGTACTGGAAACATTTCTAACATCTATCAAGATTTGACGCAAGTTAGAGATTTGGGTAATTCTATCTTAGGTGGTGGTTATAGTAATGCTGGTAACTCACCATTCTATCCAGATGGTCCCGACGTTGTAACTGTTGTTGCTACAAACTTAGGTGCAGCATCAGCAAACGTTATTGCCCGTCTAGGTTGGACAGAAGCACAAGCATAAAGAGGATTTCTTATGTTAAATAAATTGTTCCTTGAACAAGATGGTTTGATTGTTGGAACAAATCAATTAGTTGCTTCTGGTGACAATATAAGTATTGGAAAAAACTTAGTTGTTGGATCCAATACTTATAGTGGCAATATTATCACAAACAACTTAAATGTGAGTGGTACAGCAATATTAAATAACTTGATTCAAAATGCGACCATTGTTTCTGGTCAAAGTATTGGTGCTGGAACAACAACAATATATACGTCAAAGTCTACTGTTGTTTACTACACAACTAATCTATTTAATAATTTTGGATTAAATTTTACATATGATGTAAACGTAAAATTAAATGATGTTATGTTACCTGGGCAGTCAATAAATCTGTCAGTTTTAACTCCACAAGGTACCACAACATACTTTTTAACGTCTATTTCTATAGACGGAAACAGTGTAACTCCATTTTGGCTTGGTGGTTCTGCTCCCTCAACCGGAGATCCGAACGCAATAGGTTTGTATTCTTTTAATATTATTAAAGTTTCAAATAACAACTTTTCTGTTATAGCATCACAATCAAAATATGGACAACCAGTTATTCCACCAGGACAACAAGCATATACTTCTGCGGGAACGTACAATTGGACGGTACCGGCCGGAGTTTTTAGTATTTCAGTCGTTGCTGTCGGTGGTGGTGGAGGCGGTAATGCTAACTGGGCTGCCGCGGCTGGTAGTGGTGGTGGTTTAGGATGGATTAATAATTTTGCAGTAATACCTGGACAACAATATACTGTAGTTGTTGGTGCTGGAGGTTCTTATGGTACAGGATCAAATGCCACCGCAGGAGGAAATTCATATTTTAACTCATTGACGACTGTTGCTGGATATGGTGGTGGTAATGCAACCAGTGGTGCAGCAACCGGAGGACCAAACTCAAACAGTACCTACGGTGGTGGTTGGTTTGGCCAAAGTGGGGGTGCCGGAGGATATGCATCAAACTATCAAGGCGGTGGCGGTGCAGGAGGATATGCCGGCAACGGAGGCAACGGCGGTAACAGCGGTTCTGCTGGATCTGGTGGAGGTGGCGGCGGCGGAAGTTACTATTCGTCAACATACGGAACAGGTGCCGGAGGTGGTGTAGGAATTCTGGGTCAAGGAGCAAATGGTTTGTTTGCTCAAGGTCAAGGAGCCGGAAGTGGGTATGGTGGTGGAGGAGGCTCTGGTGGCCAAAACAGTGCAAACGGAGAACCAAATAGTTCTACTGGTAGTAGCGGCACGATAACAGGTGGTGCTTATGGTGGAGGCGGCGGAGGACCAGGAACTTCTGTTGGTGGTGGTAACGGAGGTAGAGGTGCAGTTCGTATTATTTGGGGTGGTACAAACATATATCGTGCCTTCCCAGCAGTAAATACCGCAGACTTATAATATTATACAATCAATAGGATTATGGATTAAATATGCCTACATTAAGAGAACAAATCAAAGAAAAACACGACGAAGCAGAAAAGACAAAATTCACACAATTACTTTTGAGTGGAAATATACCAAAAGAAGTTTATGCTGAGTATTTGTACAATCAATATGAATGCTATAATGCCTTAGAAAAAAAGGCAACTGAACTAGGTATATTAAAAGATTTCCCTGAACTTTTAAGAGCGAATTTAATCAAACAAGACTTAGAAGAATTGAATGAACCAAATCTTAAACTACACAATTCAACAAAAGCATATATCGCATTTTTAGAAAATGATCCAAATCTAAGCGCAGATATAATGGGTCATATATATGTAAGACACTTTGCTGATATGTATGGTGGTCAAATTATAAAGAGCAAAATACCAGGGTCTGGTAAAATGTATGAATTTGAAAATCGTTCAGACCTGATTGCTAAATTAAGAGAAGTGTTGAGTGAAGATTTGGGTTCAGCCGCAAATCATTGTTTTGCTTTTGTTTTGAATTTACATGATGAAATAGCAAATGAGTATAATCTTTGAAAAATTAATAAAACATGCAGAAACTTTTAAAACTATCCTTAAAAATAATGCAATTCTTTCTGACGAAACTCACCCATTTGATTGGGAAAATAAAATCTACTCTAGTGCTTATATACGGAGAGCGCATTTAGATATTATTGATGTTAGAGAAACAAAAAAGTTGTACATGATGCATCTTTGTGTGTTTCCTAGAACATGGGATCCTGCACCAATTTATGGTTTTGACTTGATTGCTGGACCAAATAAAGTCACTGGAGCATTTCATGACTTTAGTCCTTCTGGTGATCCAAATCATCCAATGAGTCAATGGTTTGGTGATGAAGTTAAAAAACACAGTTGGTCAAAAGTAAGAGAATTACCAGATTGGGCAAAAAATATTTTTAGTGACAATATGGTAGCAGCAGGAAACATCAAGACAGAATTTGAATTAGACGAAGTATTAGACCTATCAAAAAGGTCATTAGAGTATTACATGAAAGGTCTTTATAAGTATAAAGTTTTAGGAACATACGAAAGTAAACTAAAAGGTCCGAACTATACAGACCAACAAAACAAATACTGTAAAAATCAAAAAAGAAATCCTCACACACCTAGAGTGATGGCATCATTAGGATTTGATGAAGTTACAATTAAAAACTTTATAGAAAATTGTTTGTTTCCTGAAATTGAATAAATAGTACAATGTGTAATTATAAAGGCAACATATGGCCACCATCACTTCAAGAAAAGATTTTAAGAACTATTGCCTGCGTCGTTTAGGATTTCCTGTAATAGATATAAACGTAGATGATGACCAGATAGAAGATAGAATTGATGATGCATTGCAATATTGGCAAGATTATCATTTTGATGGTCTACAAAAAATATATTACATCAAACGTCTAGATGAAACAGATATATCAAATCGTTATATTGACATGCGTCCAGAAGTAACAAGAGATGATGCAAATAACTCTCTTGAAATTGTAGGTGTAACTCGTATATTTCCTATACAAGATTCTCAAGCAACCGTCAACATGTTTGACTTGAGATATCAACTACGTCTAAATGAATTATATGATTTCACTTCAGCGTCATATATCAACTACACACTAACGCAACAACATCTACGCTCACTAGAAATCATGTTTACTGGTGAAGTACCTATTCGTTTCCAGAGACATATGCATCGTCTGTTTGTGGATTGGAATTGGGGACAATCAGAAGCACCAAGCGGTACAGTAGTTGTTGCTGAATGCTATGCTGCTATCAATCCTGATGTGTATCATGGTGTATGGAATGACCGTTGGTTAAAAGAATATGCTACTGCACTAATCAAACGTACCTGGGGTTCAAATATGAAAAAGTTTGGTGGTGTTCAACTTCTTGGTGGTGTAACTCTTAACGGCACCGAAACATATCAAGAAGCAGTAGATGAAATTGAAAGACTAGAAAAAGAAATGGAAAACAACTACGGTGCACCATTGGAATTCTTCCTAAACTAACATGCCACTAAATCACTATTTCAACAATTATAGCGCACGATATAACGAACAGCGTTTAGTCGAGGACCTAATTATCGAAAGTATAAAGATAATGGGTACGGATTCGTATTATCTACCGAACGATAATGATATAGCAAGAGACTTACTATATGGCGAAGACCCATTAAAAAAGTTTACTTCTGCATATCCAGTTGAAATTTATCCAAACAACGTAAATGAGTATGGTGGAGAAAAAGAATTCTTCAGTAAATTTGGATTAGAAATTCGTAATACATTAACAATTGTATTATCAAAGAGAACTTTTCTACAAAGAGTATCAAACGGAACAACAGTCACAAGACCACGTGAAGGAGATTTAATTTATATTCCAGTAATGAATGGTGTCGGTGAATTATATGAAATTAAATTTGTGAATTCGACAAAAGATATGATGATGTTGGGTCGTCAAGTTCCATATTTCTATGAACTTGAATTAGAGAAATTCAAGTATTCTCACGAAGAAATTACAACAGGCATACCGGATATCGATATCATACAAACACAAGAAGCATATGCAGAGCAATATACCGTCACTTCTGTTAGTGGAATATTTGCGATTGATGATATTGTATTTCAAAGTCCAGATAGTACATATGCAAATGCTATAGCAACCGCGGTCGTCTTGACATACAATTCAGTAAATCATACTCTTGACCTAGACCAAATCAAAGGTACGTTATTAACAGGAACAATGCTGTATAGCGACAACGCAAGTGCTATTCTTGTCTCTACTGACGAATTTGTTGAATCTCAAGCACATGCTAACTACGACAACAAAATTATTAATACAGAAGCAACAAAATATCTAGACATCTCTGAAAACAATCCATTAGGTGGTATCTAATGTCAAACGCAACATATCACCAAATCATTCGTAAATTAATTGTTGGTTTTGGTAGTGTATTTGATAATATCACTATGACAAGACACGACTCTAATGGCAACGAAGAACAAAGAATAAAAGTTCCTATCGTATATGCACCAAAAGAAAAATATGTAAATCGTCTTCTTGGTGATCCAAATCTAGATAAAAAAGTTCAAATCACATTACCACGTTTATCATATGATTTGACCAACATGTATTATGACTCATCAAGAAAACAAATATCAGGAATCAAAAATATAGGATATTCTGGAAATGGATTGACTGCATATTCTCAATACAATCCTGTTCCATATAACTTTGATTTTGAATTATATTTGTACGTTAGAAATATTGAAGATGGTGACCAAATAATCGAACACATATTACCATTCTTTACACCAAGTTATACTATCAAATTAAACTTGATTCCTACTATGGGTGCAATAAGAGAAGTGCCAATATTATTAGATTCGGTTGATACTAATATAGAATTTGAAGGAGAAAGAGATTCTGACACAAGAGTCATCATTTGGACTTTAAAATTTACAGTTAAGTCATATTTGTATGGTGCGATTAGTGAGTCCTCAGTAATTAAACAAGCATTAGTAAATATAAAAAATCTTACAAATCTCGGATCAAAAGATACAATATCATTAAGTGTCAGTCCAGAAGGAACAGGAATCTATAAAGTAGGTGAATCTGTTTTTCAAGGATATTCTCTTAGCATGGCAGCCGGAAAAGCAGATGTTGTAAGTTACAGTAATAATACAAATATATTACAAATAACAAATCTCGTAGGAGATTTAAAAACTAATACATATTTGTATGGTGCATCATCAGGAGCAGAACACACATTAATTGATGTAGTCAATTCGAATTCTCACTTGGCTACTGCAAATGTTGCTGTAGTTCCAAAAGATGCATTACCAAATTCAAACTATACAATCGCATCAACAACAACAGAATACTAAAAGGGTATCAAAATGACACAGCAAATCATTAATGTTGGTTCTGCAACGAACGATGGAACCGGAGACACACTAAGAAACGCCGGAATAAAAATTAATGAGAATTTTACAGAAGTGTATGATAGTGTTCAGGTCGCGTATCTTGCATACAATCAAGCAAATTCTGCTGTGTTAGCAGCGGCAGCATCATATAATTTATCTAACACTACATCACAAATTCAATCTACTATCAACGCTACACAGAATACTAGAATACAATCCGCATTTAATGTTGCCAATAATGCATCATCAAATACTATTGTAAGTCAAGGAATCAATGCTACACAAAACAACCAAATACAATCCGCATTTAATGTTGCCAATAATGCATCATCAAATACTATTGTAAGTCAAGGAATCAATGCTACACAAAACAACCAAATACAGGCAGCATACAATCAATCCAATACTGCACAACTACTAGCCCAAGCTGGTTACAACCAAGCAAATGTGACCATCGGTGTCGATGCAACACAAAATGCGTCTATCGTTGTCATTCAAGGTGTAGACGCAACACAGAATGCAACCATTGCTATAATACAAAGTGTTGATGCTACACAGAACCTATCAATTCAAGCAGCATTTAATGTGGCAAACAATGCCTCATCGAATACTATCGTAAGTCAAGGAATTAACTCGACTCAAAATACCCAAATACAAGCAGCGTTTGATACCGCAAATAGTGCTACATCAAATACTATTGTAAGTCAAGGAATTAACTCGACTCAAAATACCCAAATACAGTCGGCATATAACCAAGCGAACACGGCACAACTATTAGCCCAAGCAGGATATAACCAAGCAAACGTAACAGTTGGCGTTGATGCTACACAAAATGCATCCATTACTGTAATTCAAGGTGTTGATGCTACACAAAATGCATCCATTACTGTAATTCAAGGTGTTGATGCTACACAAAATGCATCCATTACTGTAATTCAAGGTGTTGATGCTACGCAGAACTTAAGTATACAAGCAGCATTTAGTCAGGCAAATAGTGCTGCTACATTAGTTCCTCAAAATCCACAATCAGGAAATTATACGTTACAACTTTCTGACGCAGGTAAATACATATATTTTACACAGTCAACAAACAATTATCTGTATATTCCTACAAGTGCTAACGTAGCATTCTCAAACGGAACAACAGTTATGATAGTGTCGCAAACGACATCAAGTGCAAATATAATAGTAACTCCAAATACAGGAACGTCATTATACCTTGCAGGAAATACAACTTCGGCCTCCCGAAATGTATTAACATACGGGGTCGCAACATTGATGATGGTAAAAGCAAATACTTGGTATATTAGTGGTTTTGGAATAGCATAAACGATGACAAAATTTGAGAAGAATATGGAGCAAATATTTGATGTTACTCCTATTGAGACAACTGAGAAAAAAATGGTTCCTAGTGTAATTGAAAAAGAACATTCTGAACTTGATGATGACCTCCAATCAGATTATGAAACCGTAAGAAATAATTATGAAGAAATCATTGAAAAAGGTAAAGACGCAATTGATGATATTCTTGAGATTGCAAGAGAATCAGAACACCCTAGAGCATTTGAAGTTGCTGCAACAATGATTAAAAATGTGACAGAGGCGAATGAAAAATTAATTCTCTTGCAAAAACAAATGCGTGACATGAAGAAAGGTCAAAAAGAAACATCAAAGACAACTATAGATAAGGCAATCTTTGTTGGTTCAACTGCTGAATTGTCAAAGTTATTAAAAGGTAAAGAGTGACAATTAAAGAATCGTATCGTGATAATCCTCTCTTAAAGAGAGCAGGAGTAAATGTTGAATATACACAAGAGCAAGTACAAGAATATATTAAGTGCTCCAAAGATCCTGTTTACTTTGCTGAAAATTATATAAAGATTGTCAACGTCGATGAAGGTCTAATGCCTTTTAGAATGTGGGACTTTCAACGTGATATGATTAAAACATATCATGAAAATAGATTCTCAATTACGAAATGTCCTCGTCAGGTTGGTAAAACAACCACAACAATATCATATATTCTTTGGTTGACTCTTTTTACCGATTCTCAAAGCGTTGCTATACTTGCAAACAAAGGGCAGTTAGCAAGAGACATTCTAGGCAAATATCAACTTGCATATGAGAATCTTCCTATATGGATGCAGCAAGGTGTTATCACATGGAACAAAGGTAACATAGAACTTGAGAATGGTTCTAAGATAGTCGCAGCAGCAACGTCATCATCAGCAGTTCGCGGTGGTTCTTTTAATCTTGTGTTCCTTGACGAATTTGCTTTCGTGCCAAACAGTATCGCACACGAATTCTTTAACTCAGTTTATCCTGTTATATCATCAGGTAAATCGACAAAGATTATTATTGTTTCAACACCCAACGGATTGAATCTATTCTACAAATTGTGGATGGATGCAATCAACAATAAAAACAATTACGCGACATTTGAAATTCACTGGTCAATGGTGCCAGGTAGAGATGACAAGTGGCGCGAAGAAACAATTAGAAATACATCAGAGAGACAGTTTGCACAAGAGTTTGAAACTGAGTTCTTAGGTTCCGCAGATACTTTGATTTCTGCATCTAAACTTCAAGGATTAGCATACAACGATCCAATAGAAAGAAAGAAGATTGCAGGAGATAATATTCTTGATATCTATGAGCAACCAATTAAAGGTGACGATAATGTCGCATTAGACCATATCTATGCGATGTGTGTTGACGTTGCAGAAGGAAAGAATCAAGATAGTTCTGCATTTTCAGTATTTGATATTTCAACGACACCATATAAACAAGTTGCAAAATATGCAGATTCTTTAATATCACCAATATTGTTTCCTACTGTAATCTATAACACAGCAAAATACTATAATGATGCATATGTTCTAGTAGAAGTCAACAACACCCCTCAGGTCGCGGATATACTACATACTGATTTAGAGTATGAGAATCTATTAAAGGTTCAAACAGGCAACAAAAAGGCACAACAAATCTCTGCTGGATTTGGTCGTGGAGTTCAGATGGGTGTTAAGATGTCACCTATGGTAAAACGCATAGGCTGCTATAATCTTAAAACTCTCGTCGAATCAAATAAATTATTGACAAACGATTTTGATTCGATTTCCGAATTATCATCATTTATTTCTGATGGGTCATCTTGGGCAGCAGAAGAAGGAAAAACAGATGACTTAGTTATGACAATGGTATTATTCTCATGGTTGTCTACACAAAAATATTTTAAAGATTTAGTTAATCATGATTTGAGAAAGCAACTCCAATTAGAAAAACTAAATCAAATTGATGATGAAATGATTCCTGCTCCTGTTATTGATGACGGATTAGATGTTCCTTTTATTCTTGATGGTGGAGATGTTTGGGTGACTGGAAATCCAAATGACGTTTTTGCAGATTATTTCAAAAAGTTATGAGAACTAATAAAATCTAAATAAAGAGTATAGTCCTTTATACCTGCCAAATTATTATAAAACAAGGAGAAAAAGATGGCAATTCAGTTATCTCCAGGAGTAAGTGTAGCTGAGGTCGATTTAACGACAGTCGTTCCTTCGGTAAGTTCAACAACCGGAGCATTTGCTGGAAGATTCAATTGGGGTCCAGCAAACGTCATTAAAGTTATCGATAGCGAAAACACTCTTGTTGCAACATTTGCACCTAATGGTCCAGATTCAAATACCGCAACAAACTTTTTCACATGTGCTAGTTTCTTAGCATATGCAAACGATTTACGTGTTGTCCGTGTTGTGACACCACAAACATACAATGCTGATGCAAATAATACAAATTCGGTAGTTATTGCTAACGAAGGCGTATATGAGGCATTGTATTCTCAAGGTAACGGAAATGCATATGGTGCATTTGCTGGAAAATATCCAGGCGGTTTAGGAAATTCATTACAAGTTGATACCTTTGATGGTACATCTGTCCAATTTGCAAATTCTACATTCACAACAGGTGGAGTATCTAGATATTGGTCATCAGTTGTCAATGGTGCACCAGGAACATCTTCATATGCAGCATCACAAGGTGCATCTGATGACGAATTCCATATTGTAGTATCTGACAATTTAGGATTAATCACTGGAGTAAAAGGTACTATTCTAGAAGTATTCCCATACGTATCAAAAGCAATTGATGCAATGAATCCTCTAACAGGAGTTTCAGTATATTTCAAAACAGTTTTGATGAGCCAATCAAAATACGTTTATGGAATGGATGCAGTAGATTATACAATAACTACTAATTCTTGGGGAAAGAGAGCATCACAATGGGCTGCACCATTTACAAGAACATTAGTAGCAAACACAACAATCACTCTAAGTGGTGGTGCCGATGCAACACCATCATCTGCTAATGTTGAAGCAGGATACGATTTGTTTGCTAATAAAGATGTAGTCGATGTTTCTCTAGTACTGACATCAGATGCAGGAACAACAGTTCAACAATATGTAATCGATAATATTGTAACT
>Ga0136644_10001426_pt1 | contig 19018 bp, 19 predicted proteins | sample C_130820_EF_Meta_FD_94780 | JGI IMG/M metagenome (GOLD analysis project Ga0136644, IMG submission 94780) | Freshwater microbial communities from Lake Croche, Canada to study carbon cycling - C_130820_EF_MetaG (v2) (version 2) | ecosystem: Environmental > Aquatic > Freshwater > Lake | place... | reverse complement strand
GGAGAATTTGGGTTCCCAAGGAACGATTTGTGGAGGAGGGCGCTATGACTATCTCATTGAGCAAATCGGCGGCAAACCCTCCCCAGCCGTTGGTTGGGGTTTGGGCATAGAGCGTTTACTCGAGCTTGTGAACGAACACAATGCGCCCATGTCTGCCTTGGTCCCGGACGTCTACGCCATCATTCCCGAAGCGGTCAGTTTGCCGGTAGCCATTCGTGTGATAGAGAGCTTGCGTATGGCCGGTATTGCGGTGCAAATGCATGCAGGAGCAGGTGAGGGGATGGGCAGCATGAAGTCCCAATTTAAAAAAGCAGACCACAGCGGTGCGGCCTTTGGTCTGATTTTCGGTGGTGATGAGTTGGCGCTGGGTCAAGTCACTGTGAAATCATTGCGTGACGGCGTCGGCGCTCAGCGACTGGAAAACTTGGCCAGTGTGGCCCAATGGGCACACACCCTACAATCGACTCACTGACATTTGAAAACAACATGGCAACACACCTCGACCTTGAAGAACAAGAGCAACTTGACCAACTCAAGCACTTTTGGAAAACCTACGGCAATTTCATTTCATGGGCTTTGATCATCGTGATGGGTGGCATTGCCGCTTGGAATGGTTATGGTTACTGGCAGCGGACACAATCGGCCAAGGCCTCCGCTTTGTATGACGAAGTCGAACGGGCTGCAACCACCGGTGACCTGATCCGACTTGAGCGCTCGCTAGGCGATATGAAAGACAAATTTGGGTCTACGCTTTACGCTCAACAAGCCGCCCTTTTGGCGGCCAAATCATTTCAAGACAAGGACAAATTGGATCAAGCCAAAGCGGCTTTGATTTGGGTGTCTGAAAATGCGTCAGATGATTCCTATGCCCACATTGCCCGCTTGAGATGGGTAGCACTTTTGCTGCAAACCAAATCCTACGACGAGGCACTTCAACAGCTCGCAAAACCTGTTGTGCTGGCCTTGACGCCTTTGGCAGCTGATTTGCGGGGCGATGTTTTACAAGGCCAAGGCAAAACCCAAGAGGCGATCGCTGCTTACAGCGACTCATGGCAAAAAATGGAGGAGACCAATGAATACCGACGTTTGGTGGAGGCTAAATTAAATGCTTTGGGCGTGGATCCCAAGTCAAGCTCAGGAGTAACCAAGTGATCGCCCTGTCTCGTTCCTTGTTAATCGGCGCCACTGTCATGGCGGGTGTTTTGACGTTGTCGGCTTGTTCAAGTTCCCCTGATAAACCCAAAGCCAATGAACTGCCCGCTTTGGGCTCAGCCACGGCATCGCATCCGATCAACCCTATCTGGTCTAACCGAGTTGGTGGGATTACAACGCCTTTGGGCTTGGCGGTATCAGCTGGCGATGTGGCGGTCGCTTCCAGTGACGGGGTGTTAACGCTGATCAACGCGGCCACGGGGCAAGTTGTCTGGCGACTGGCCTTGAACGCGCCGCTGCAGGCCGGGGTGGGGACTGACGGTGCGCGTTTCGCAGTGATCACGGAATCCAATGAAGTGATTGCGGTTGAATCTGGTCAAGTCGTTTGGCGTTATCGCTTGAATGCTTCCACTTATACGGCGCCACTCGTGGCTGGCGGCCGTGTTTTTGTGTTGACAGCGGACAGAACTGTTTTGGCATTGGATGGTGCAACGGGTCAGCGTTTGTGGTCTCAGCAACGCACTGGAGACCCTTTGGTCTTGCGACAGGCGGGATTGCTAATGGCGGTTGAAGACACCTTGGTGGCTGGCATGTCTGGTCGTCTGGTCGGTATGAATCCCAACAATGGCAGCGTGCGATGGGAATCCGTCGTCGGCGCTTCTCGCGGCACCAATGAGGTGGAGCGCTTGGTGGACATTGTGTCTGGCGTGAGTCGCCATGGCGGTTTGGTTTGCGCGCGGTCCTTTCAAACTGCCGTTTCTTGCGTGGATGCCATCAAAGGGGGTACCTTGTGGAGTCGGCCGTCTAATGGCCATCAAGGGCTTGCTGGAAATGAAGACTTTGTTGTTGGCGTGGAATCTGACAGCAAAATTGTCGTTTGGAATCGCGCCAACGGCCAAGCCGCATGGAACAGCGATGTGATGCGCTTTCGAGGTTTGACAGCGCCTTTGGTCTTTGCCAAGTCCATTATTTTCGGGGATGAGTCTGGGTTGATTCACAGACTGTCTCTTGAGGATGGCAAAGTACAAAACCGCATGGCGACGGATGGATCCGCGATTGTAACTACCCCCGTATCGGTGTCGGGTGTCTTGGTGGCGGTCACACGCAACGGTGGCGTGTACGGTTACCGCTTGGATTGATCAAACGGAATATTCAGTGATACCAGTTTTGGCTTTGGTGGGCCGGCCCAATGTGGGCAAGTCCACGCTTTTTAACCGATTGACCCAAAGCAGAGACGCCATCGTGGCCGACTACGCCGGACTGACCCGCGACCGGCATTATGGTCAAGGGCGGTTGGGGAAACACGACTTCATCGTGATTGACACGGGCGGCTTTGAACCCGATGCCAACACCGGTATTTACAAAGAAATGGCCAAACAAACCCAGCAGGCTGTTGCTGAAGCGGATGTTGTGCTGTTTGTTGTGGATGCACGCGCAGGCCTGTCATCCCAGGACCATGACATTGCCAAATACCTTCGCCGCATTGGCAAGCCTTGCTTGCTGGTCGCCAACAAGTCAGAAGGTATGCGCGAAGGTATGCAGCTGAGCGAGTTTTATGAACTGGGTTTGGGTGAAGTTTTGGCCGTCTCGGCGGCGCACGGTCAAGGCATTCGGAGTTTGACTGAACTGGCACTGGAGCCTTTGGATCTGCCCGATGACGAAGAAGAAATTGAAATTGATACCAGTCTCATCAAGCTGGCGGTGGCTGGGCGGCCTAATGTGGGCAAATCCACATTGATCAATACTTGGCTGGGTGAAGAGCGATTGGTCGCTTTTGACTTACCAGGCACTACGCGCGATGCCATCACGGTGCCTTTTGAAAGGAATGGTCAGAAGTTTGAGTTGATTGACACTGCCGGATTGCGTCGAAAGGGCAAAGTGTTTGAAGCTATCGAGAAGTTTTCAGTCGTTAAAACGCTTCAAGCCATTGAGTCTTGTAATGTCGTCCTCTTGTTGTTGGATGCCGAGCAAGGGGTCACGGACCAAGACGCGCACATCGCAGGTTTTATTCTTGAAAGCGGGCGTGCAGTGGTCGTGGCAATCAATAAATGGGATGCGGTTGACGAATACCAACGGCAACTGGTCATCCGTTCTATTGAGACGCGCTTGCCTTTTTTGAAATTTGCAAACTTACATTTCATCTCAGCTAAAAAACGCCAAGGTCTGGGGCCTGTTTGGTCTTCCATAGCGAAGGCCCATCGCGCCGCCATGTGCAAAATGACCACGCCCGTATTGACGCGTTTGCTGCTCGAAGCGGTTCAATTCCAGAGCCCGCAGCGGGGCGGTATGTTCAGGCCTAAACTGCGTTATGCGCATCAAGGCGGAATGAACCCTCCTGTCATCATCATTCATGGCAACTCTTTGGAGCATGTGACAGACACTTACAAACGGTTTTTGGAAGGCCGTTTCCGAAAAGCTTTTGATCTGGCAGGCACGCCCTTGCGTATTGAGATGAAAACTTCAACGAACCCATTTGCCGAAAGAGAAGCCTGATAGACTTTTTTAATTTCTGGGTTTTCACGCTTTCCATCAAGGTGGGCTTGAGCCTGTGTTATGGTCAAGATCTTCACAACAATTTTGAACACGGAACATATCGTGAGCAATAAAGGCCAACTTTTGCAAGATCCCTTTCTCAACGCTTTGCGCAGAGAACATGTTCCTGTCTCTATTTATCTGGTCAACGGCATTAAATTGCAGGGTCAAATTGAGTCCTTTGATCAATATGTCATTCTTTTGCGTAATACAGTCACCCAAATGGTTTACAAACACGCGGTGTCCACCATCGTCCCTGGCCGCGCAGTGAACTTGAATGCCGCCGACGCAACTGAAGACGCACCAGTGAACTGATTTCATTTGTCTGATTCCGCGTTGACTGATTCAGCGTCGGCCCTATTGGTTGGCGTTGACTTTGGCGATACCCATTTTGATGTTGAACTCCAAGAATTAGGCCTTCTGGCCGAAACAGCTGGGTTGCGCCCAGTTGCTCGTTTGACGTGCAAGCGACGCGCCCCTGACGCTGCTTTGTTTGTAGGCAGTGGCAAGGCAGATGAAATTAAATTCATGGCTCAGCAGTACGGTGCGGTTGAAGTTCTATTCGATCAGGCGCTCAGCCCCGCTCAACAAAGAAATTTGGAGCGTCATATCGGGTTGCCAGTGAATGATCGCACCTTGATTATTTTGGAGATATTTGGTCAACGGGCACGCAGCCATGAAGGTAAGTTGCAGGTCGAACTGGCGCGACTTCAATATGTCAGCACGCGCCTGGTCAGACGGTGGTCACATTTGGAGCGTCAGCGCGGCGGTATTGGTAACCGTGGTGGCCCTGGCGAGACCCAAATCGAATTGGACCGGCGAATGATCGGTGAATCGATTAAGCGAACCAAAGAGCGGTTGCAAAAACTCAAAAAACAAAGACAAACTCAGCGTAAGCAACGCGGCAGAAGAAATGCTTTCACCATTTCATTGGTGGGTTATACCAATGCCGGAAAATCAACCTTGTTCAACGCACTGGTCAAGGCAAGGACTTATGTGGCCAATCAATTATTTGCGACCCTGGATACCACCACGCGGCAAATTTATTTGGGAGATTCCGCTCGATCCGTATCCTTGTCAGACACCGTTGGTTTCATTCGCGATTTGCCACACGGTTTGATCGACGCATTTGAAGCGACCCTGCAAGAAGCTGCAGATGCTGATTTGCTTTTGCACGTCGTGGACGCTTCTAACATCGACTTTCCTGAGCAAATGGCCGAAGTACAGCGTGTTTTGCGCGAGATCGGTGCCAGCGACGTACCGCAACTCCTTGTCTTCAACAAACTTGATGCGGTTCCACCCGAAAGACAGCCAGGCGCCCTGAGAGATCAGTACGATGAAGATGGCGTCATCATGGATCGCCTCTTTGTCAGCGCCAAGACAGGTGAGGGTCTGGCGCAATTGCGCCAGTTGCTTTCGATAAAAGCAACGGGTCTTAATCCCTTGATCCAGCAGGATGATTTCACGTACCCAGAATTTCCAGCACAATTAAGATCTGACGCAGACTGAGTTTGCACAATCGACTTTTATTTGATCTTTTCTAAAGACCCCTGCGAATGACCTTTCATTTACGCGCCTTTCGATGGAATGAACTATTGCCGCGTGTCCGTGGCATGTTCAATCTCAATGACCCCCGTTGGGGGCGAGGCGATGACAAGCCAACAGACTCAAACACACCCAAGCCTGAGAACCCCTCCGCGACACCAGGTGCCCAAGGAGAGCCTCACTCGGATCGCCCAACGCGACAAGGTCCAACGCAAGGGCCTCCTGATTTGGATGAGTTGTGGCGTGACTTCAACCGTAAATTAAGTCGATTCTTGGGCTCCAAAGGTGGCTCCCCTTCGGGTGGTTCAGGTGGCGGCAGTGGCCTACCAGCATTGCCTCCTTTTTTGACGGGCATGGGTCTGGGCGTGATGGCCTTGATTGCCTTGCTGATTTGGTTGGGAACGGGGTTTTTCATTGTGCAGGAAGGACAGCAAGCCGTTATCACGCAATTTGGCGGCTACAAGGCCACAGTGGGTGCGGGTTTCAACTGGAGAATGCCCTATCCCATTCAACGCCACGAATTGGTTTTTGTCACCCAAATTCGTTCTGTCGACATCGGTCGCGACAACGTCATCAAAGCCACCGGTTTGCGTGAGTCGGCCATGCTGACAGAGGACGAAAACATTGTTGAAATCAAATTTGCGGTCCAATACCGATTGAACGATGCGCGGGCCTATTTATTTGAAAGCAAAAATCCGACGGAAGCAGTTGTGCAGGCAGCCGAGACAGCCGTTCGGGAAGTGGTTGGAAAGATGAAGATGGACGCCGCTTTGTCGGATGAGCGAGATCAAATCGCGCCTCGTGTTCGTGCTTTGATGCAGCACATCTTGGACAGATACAAAGTTGGTATTGAGGTGGTCGGTATCAACTTGCAACAAGGAGGTGTGCGACCTCCGGAGCAAGTCCAAAATGCATTTGATGATGTCCTGAAAGCCGGCCAGGAGCGCGAACGCTCTAAGAACGAAGCTCAAGCCTATGCCAACGATGTGGTGCCCCGTGCTGTAGGTGCTGCATCGCGTTTGAAAGAAGAGTCGTCAGCATACCGTGAAAAAATTGTGGCACAAGCCGAAGGTGACGCGCAACGATTCAAGTCCATCTTGCCTGAATATCAAAAGGCACCTCAGGTCACGCGTGACCGGATGTACATCGATGCCATGCAACAGATTTACAGCAATGTCACCAAGGTGGTGGTAGACAGTAAACAAGGCTCCAACCTTCTTTATTTACCCATAGACAAAATCATGCAAATGAACGCAGGGGTGAGCAATCCAAGTCCAGCCGTTGAAGCATCAGCTTCCAATGTGCCGGCTTCGACTGCTCAACCCGTTACTTTGCCGCCTGTGCCCGCAGATCCGCGTTCGCGGGACACTTCACGTTCGCGTGACCGTGATGTTCGCTGATCTAAGGAGCTGAAAATGAACCGCATTGGTTTTTGGATAACGTCGTTGATCATCGCCCTAGGCATACTCAGCTCGATGGTTTTTGTGGTAGATCAGCGGCAGTTTGGCGTGGTTTATGCATTGGGTCAAATCAAAGAAGTCATAACCGAGCCTGGTTTGAACATCAAGCTCCCGTCACCTCTGCAAAACGTGAGCTACATCGATAAGCGATTGTTGACATTGGACAGTCCCGACACGGAGCCCATGTTGACCGCTGAGAAGCAACGTGTGGTGATTGATTGGTTTGTACGGTGGCGCATCACGGATCCCATGGCCTACATTCGCAATGTGGGTCTGGATGAAAAGTCGGGTGCCAATCAACTCAACCGGGTGGTGCGTAATGCTTTTCAAGAAGAAATCAATAAACGCACTGTGAAAGAACTGCTTTCATTGCAACGCGAAACGCTGATGGACGACGTCAAACGGGAAGTGCTTGGCAAGGTCCGCGGTGACAAGCCTTGGGGTGTCGATGTCGTGGATGTGCGCATCACCCGTGCTGATTATGTCGATGCGATCACCGAGTCCGTTTACCGTCGAATGGAAGCGGAACGCAAGCGGGTGGCCAACGAGTTGCGTTCGACAGGCGGTGCCGAAGGCGAAAAAATTCGTGCTGATGCTGATCGACAGCGCGAAGTGACGATTGCCAATGCCTACAGAGAAGCACAGAAAATCAAAGGTGGCGGTGACGCACAAGCCGCTCGCATTTATGCAGAGGCTTTTGGCAAAGATCCGCAATTTGCACAGTTTTACCGCAGCTTGGATGCTTACAAGGCGACATTCGCCAAAAAATCGGACGTGATGGTTTTGGATCCTGGTACGTCTGATTTTTTCAAGTCTATGAAGGGCAACACCGCTGCTTCACCTGCCAAAAAGTAGCCGGTGTTCGTTGAACTTCTTTTTGCCTTGGCCCTCATGTTGATCATTGAGGGCCTTTTGCCCATGGCTTTTCCCCAGCGATGGCGCAAAATGTTTGAACAGATTTTGCGACTTGAAGACGGGCAGATTCGATTTTTTGGTCTTTGCAGCGCATTCATCGGCGTGATTCTCTTGTTGTGTTTGTCTTGAACCGCCTTTTCAAAAGGTAAAATCACTGTTTTTACATTTGTGTGAATCCTATGTCCGCTTGGGTCCTCCCGGATCACATCGCCGATGTCTTGCCTTCAGAGGCCCGGCACATTGAAGAACTCCGACGTTTGTTACTTGACACGGCTTGTGGCTACGGTTATGAGCTGGTCATGCCGCCTTTGCTCGAGCATCTGGAGTCCTTGCTCACAGGCGCGGGTCAAGCCCTCGATTTGCAAACCTTTAAATTGGTGGACCAACTCTCTGGGCGGATGCTGGGTTTAAGGGCAGATACGACACCCCAGGTTGCTCGCATTGATGCGCACTTACTGAACAGGGCAGGTGTGACCCGACTATCTTATTGCGGCCCTGTCATGCATACGCAGCTTGATCGGCCGCACGGCACCCGTGAGCCCTTGCAGCTTGGTGCGGAAATATACGGGCATGCAGGTCTTGAGGCCGATCTGGAAATCTTGCAGCTGGCCTTGGATCAACTCCAAGCAGCGCATGTGCAGGAGCCGCTGGTGGATTTAGGTGATTCCCGGATCGTGTCTTGCTTGTTGGAAGATTTGCATTTGCCGGCGGACGTCTCCCAATTCATTCACATGGCCCTGGCCACCAAAAACAGCAGTGAGCTGGAGAAATTAACCCGTACGTTTGAACCAGGCATCAGGAGTGCTTTGCTGTCTTTGATCGGTTTATATGGAGATGCATCCGTTCTGGACCTGGCCGAGAAAATCCTGCCTGCCAAACCCGTTATTTTGTTGGCTCTGAAGCAATTGCGCTGGCTGGCAGCTCACATTGCACCCTTCAAGGTCGGCTTTGATTTGGCCGATGCGCGTGGATATGCGTACTACAGAGGTTTGCGATTTGCAATCTATGCCAAAGATGTGTCTGACGCATTGGTGAGAGGTGGCCGTTATGACGGCGTGGGTGCTGTTTTTGGTCACTTAATTGAACGTGAACGTCCTGCAGTCGGCTTCAGTATGGATTTGAAGCAATTGGTGAATGCCGTGCCGGCTTTGCCGCTCAAGGCGGCCATTCGGGCCCCATGGGGCGATGAGATTGAATTGCGCAAGGCCATCGCACAGCTGCGCAGTCAAGGTGAAACTGTCGTGTGCGTCTTGCCTGGCCACGAAAGTGAAGTCGATGAATTCCATTGCGATCGCGCGCTTGTTCAAGCAGCAGGCCAATGGGTAACACAAGCTCTTTGAAGTTAGATGAAATCAGCATGAACATGATCAAAGGACGCAACGTCGTCGTTGTGGGTACCCAGTGGGGTGATGAAGGCAAGGGTAAGCTGGTCGATTGGTTGACCGAAAGTGCGCAGGGTGTCGTACGTTTTCAAGGGGGGCACAACGCAGGCCACACTTTGGTTATCAATGGTGTTAAAACTGCGCTGCACCTTATTCCCAGCGGCATCATGCGACCGGGCGTTAAATGCTACATAGGCAACGGTGTGGTGTTGTCAGCAGGCAAACTTTTCGAGGAAATCGAGGGGCTTGAAAACGCCGGCGTTGAGGTCCGCTCACGATTGCGAATCAGTGAAGCCTGTCCTTTGATTTTGCCTTTCCACGCGGCCTTGGATGTGGCTCGCGAAGCCTTGCGGGAACAGGGTGGGACTGAAAAAATAGGCACCACCGGTCGAGGCATCGGCCCTGCCTATGAAGACAAAATCGCTCGCCGCGCATTGCGGGTGCAAGACCTGAAATACCCCGAGCGCTTTGCGCACAAATTGCGTGAATTGCTGGATTTGCACAACCATATTTTGACCACCTACTTGGCTTCCGCCAAGTTCGACTTTGGTCCTACGCTGTCGCCTTACATGGTGGATGGCCAGGTTCAGTTCGACAAGGTATTCGAAGAGGCGATGCGTCATGCCGCCTTGCTCAAACCCATGATGGCTGATGTATCTCGCGAGTTAAATGACGTCCACCGAGATGGCGCCAATTTACTTTTTGAGGGTGCGCAAGGGACATTCCTGGATGTCGACCATGGCACCTATCCTTATGTCACCTCCAGTAACTGCGTGGCCGGAAATGCTTCAGCAGGTGCCGGTGTCGGGCCAGGCATGCTCCACTACGTTCTGGGCATCACCAAGGCCTACTGCACGCGGGTAGGCGGTGGACCGTTCCCAACCGAGCTCGATTGGGAAAAAGAAGGGACGCCGGGTTGGCACATGAGCACTGTAGGTGCCGAAAAAGGCGTCACGACGGGTCGCAGCCGTCGCTGCGGTTGGTTTGATGCTGCCTTGCTCAAGCGAAGCGCCCAAGTCAATGGCCTGACCGGGCTGTGCATCACCAAATTGGACGTGTTGGATGGCTTGAAAGAGCTACTGCTTTGCACCGCCTATGAGCTGGACGGTCAAGTTGTTGATATTTTGCCGATAGGTGCAGACGACATTGCGCGTTGCAAACCTATTTATGAGCACATCGAAGGCTGGACGGATGCCACGGTGGGTGTCACAGATTTTGACAACTTACCCATCAATGCGCGTTTGTATTTGCAGCGGATCGAGCAAGTGACGGGTGTGCCCATTCACATCATCTCGACCAGCCCAGACCGCGATCACACCATCATGAAGCGCCACCCCTTTGTGGCTGACTGATTTTCAAGCAAACAACCGACTTGGCGAGTCGATTGGCAAGCACTAACTTTTTTGGAGCATTTTCATGTTGACTGAAGACGGCAAACACTTGTATGTGAGCTACGATGAATACCACAATTTGATTGAAAAGTTAGCCATCAAGATTTTTCAATCCCAATGGCAGTTTGATACTATTTTGTGTTTGGCACGGGGGGGCATGCGTCCAGGAGACATCTTGTCGCGTGTTTTTGACAAGCCTTTGGCCATCATGTCGACCAGTTCTTACCGCGCAGATGAAGGCACCGTTCAAGGTCATTTGGACATCGCTCGCTTCATAACCACGCCCAAAGGCGAAATTGCGGGCCGCGTTTTGCTGGTGGATGATTTGGCCGATACGGGTCACACACTCAAAGCGGTTGTCAACATGCTCAAAACAAATTACGCCCCCATTACCGAGCTGCGAACGGCCGTTCTGTGGACCAAAGGGGTTTCAGATTTCAAGGCCGATTACTCGGTTGAATATTTGGCAAGCAACCCTTGGATCCATCAACCTTTTGAGGGTTATGATTCCACTCGGCCAGAAAAATTACTAGAGAAGTGGAAGGTCTGACGCTACCATGGGGGTATGGACAAAATCATCCCCGCCCCCTCAGTCACGCACCTCATTCACCACCCCTACCTACCCCCCGGTGAATTTGACTCCCCTCAACCAGGGGTGTTTAAAGCCTCCACCGTTTACTTTCCTGATGTGGCGGCGATGCGCCAACGCCAATGGAAAGACAAGTCGTCCTACACCTACGGATTGCATGGTACGCCCACTTCCTACCTGCTGGAGGAGCGTTTGTGCGCCTTAGAAGGTGGTTTGCAATGTGTTTTAGCGCCCAGCGGCCTCGCAGCACTGTCTCTGACCGCCTTGGCGCTTTTGAGACAAGGCGATGAGGTCTTGCTGCCAGACAACGTCTATGGCCCCCACAAAGTTTTGGCAGAAGCGGAGTTGAAGTCTTTTGGTATCACGCACCAGTTTTATGATCCGATGAACCCTGCCGATTTGGTTGGACGCATCAACCACCGAACGCAACTGGTCTGGCTTGAAGCGCCGGGTTCGGTGAGCATGGAATTTCCTGACTTGGTCAACTTGACCCGTATTTGCAAGGCAAAAAAAGTCCTCTGCGCCTTGGACAATACCTGGGGGGCTGGGCTGGCTTTTCAACCTTTTGACTTGTTGCGTGATGGCACTGTCGGAGTTGACATCACTGTGCATGCTTTGACCAAGTATCCCAGTGGCGGCGGTGATGTGTTGATGGGCAGTGTCATGACCCGTGACGCCGCATTGCATATGAAAATCAAACTTTGTCATATGCGTTTAGGCTTGGGTGTTGCAGGCAATGATGTCGAAGCCATCTTGCGTTCATTGCCCAGCATGGGCATTCGCTACAAAGTGCAAGACGATACGGCGCGAACTTTGGCTGCATGGTTTCAGTTGCAACCCCAATGTGTACAGGTATTGCACCCCGCATTGTCCGGAGCGCCAGGTCATGCGCATTGGCAAGAAGTTTGTTCAGGTCCTGGCCAATCGGGCTTTGCAGCAGGCTTGTTCAGTGTGATGTTGTCACCTCAGTTTGATCAGTCGTTAGTAGATGCATTTTGCGATCAGTTGAAATTGTTCAAAATTGGCTTCAGCTGGGGAGGCCCTGTATCCCTGGTCGTGCCCTATGAAATGGGCACGCTTCGGCAGACTTGGCCAGCCCATTTAAAACCAGGCACATTGGTGCGTTTCTCTACGGGATTGGAGTCGGCGCAAGATTTGATTCACGATCTTGAGCAAACCATCCAAAAGACATTGCCTTTGTCAACTCTTTGAGCCGCTAAGACCCAAGAAGGCTGACGCGTCCAAAGAGAGGGCCCCAAATGCCCGCGCCTTTTCGCAAGCTGATACAGTCGACCTACATTAAAAGCGAGAATGAACTTGGCAACACCCAATTACGGCTTCGAAAAGCGTCAGAAAGAACTGGCAAAAAAACGCAAAAAAGAAGACAAACTCAAAGCCAAAGCCGAGCGCAAACTGGGTGATCCTGGTTACGATCCGGCCATTGACGGGGTGGGTGAGCAATCCGAATCTGATGTCGCCTCATTGCCTGAAGAAGCCCCGCCCGCAGGGACTTGAAAGAGGTCCAACTGCTTTGAGAAAAACCGGCTTTAGCCGGTTTTTTTGCGTCAGTTCCAAGCCGCGACTCCTAGATCAAGGTCATCACCTTGGCGTAACACGGTGGAATTTCATAGCAGCATTTTTTTAATCTCTGGCCACACATTGGCCAGCAAGCGCGCTTGGGCCGCCGCGTTAGGGTGAATGCGATCTGACTGAAACCACTTGAGTGGATCCGGATCGTCACCTACACCCTTGAGTAAAAAGGGAAGTAATCGGGATTGTGTTTTGTGTGCAGTTTGACTGAAAACACCTTCAAATTGTTTCGCATAGTCAGCGCCATAATTAGGCGGCATTTGCATGCCCAACAACAGCACTTTGGCACCACGGGATTTGGCCGCCGATGCCATGGCAATCAAATTGTCTTGCGTTTGCGCCAAAGCCAATCCGCGCAAGGCGTCATTGGCGCCTAACTCGATCAGCACGACTTCGGGTTGGTGCTGCGCCAACAAAGCCGCTATGCGTGAACGTCCGCCAGAAGTCGTCTCACCACTGATACTGGCATTGACCACTTGAGCGGCCATTTTTTCGGTAAGTAGTTTTTGTTCAAGCAAAGCAACCCATCCTTGCCCTCGCTGCAAGCCGTATTCCGCGCTGATCGAGTCGCCGACGACCAGTATCACTTGCGCTGGTTTGGCCAGAGCGAGAGGCCATAAACCCGCTGTCAAAACGGAAAGCGCTAACGCGTTAAAGTGTTGACGATTCCATAGGGTTTTGTGCATGCCTGATTCCATTATTTCTGTCGCTCATGTGTTCAAGTCGGTGACCGATTCGACCGGTACATTAACTATTTTGCGTGATATCAATTTCACTTTGTCGCAAGGGGAGACTTTGGCCATTGTGGGTGCATCAGGCTCAGGCAAAAGCACCTTGTTGTCCATCATGGCGGGGTTGGATACGCCTTCACAAGGTTCAGTGCGGCTTGCAGGTCATGATTTGTTCAGTTTGTCTGAGGACGATCGCGCCCAGGTCAGGGCACAGCACATAGGTTTTGTGTTTCAAAGCTTTCAATTGATGGCCAATTTAACGGCCCTTGAAAACGTGATGCTGCCACTGGAGTTGGCCGGACGCCAACACATTGTTCCTACTGCAAGCACCATGCTTGAGCGCGTAGGGCTTGGACAGCGACTCCAGCACTACCCCAAAGTGCTCAGCGGAGGCGAACAGCAGCGTGTCGCTTTGGCCAGGGCTTTCGTCATGTGTCCCCAGATTTTGCTGGCCGACGAGCCTACCGGCAGTCTGGACCATGCAACAGGTGAAACTATTTTGAACTTGATGTTCGAGCTGAACCAGGAACAGGGCACGACTCTGGTGCTGGTTACCCATGATGCTCGCGTGGCAGATCGGTGTCAAAAACGGTTGGTGATCGAGGCTGGACAACAACGATAATCTGGCGATGTCATCTCCCAAAGTTTTATTCGGCTTTCATGCCGTTGGTGTCCGTTTGAAGACCGCGCCGCTGTCCATCGTTGAAATTTATTACGAATCCACACGCCGCGACGCTCGGATGCGCCAGTTTCTTGAGCGTGCCAATGAGGCTGGTACCCGGTTGATTGAGGCCGACAATCTGCGTTTGGCCAAGCTGTGTGGCAGCCATGGACACCAAGGCGTTGCGGCCCGCGTTGAGCCTGTGCCCCAAATCCATTCGCTGGACGACTTACTCGATGCCGTCGCCGGCCCGCCATTGTTGTTGGTGCTGGACGGAATCACCGATCCGCATAATTTGGGTGCCTGTTTGCGGGTGGCTGACGGAGCAGGAGCGCATGCTGTGATCGCGCCCAAGGATCACGCCGCCGGAATCAATGCCACTGTAGCCAAAGTCGCCAGCGGTGCGGCCGAAACCATGCCCTATTTCATGGTCACCAATTTGGCGCGCACTTTGGGTGAGTTGAAAGAACGCAGCATTTGGGTCACGGGCACCAGTGACGATGCACCGAAAACTTTGTACCAAGTTCAATTCACGGGTCCCACGGCGATTGTGCTGGGTGCAGAAGGCGCAGGCATGCGTCAGTTGACCCGCAAAACCTGCGATGAATTGGTCAGTATTCCGATGCACGGCGCCGTTGAAAGTCTGAACGTCTCGGTGGCCAGTGGTGTCTGCTTGTACGAAGCCCTGCGTCAACGGAACCTGTGATTTCAAAAAAGGAGTGCGCCATGAAAACAGCTTTTAAATTTGTCGCCGCAGCATGGGTTGCTTTCATTTTGGCGGGCTGTACCCAAGAGCAGCAAAACAAAATCAGCCGGGATATTCAGAACTGGACTGGCACCAACGGTGTGCTGGAAATATACGCGGGCGATAAAGTGGTTCGACGCTTTTTGAAGGTGGACAAACTCAGTACAGCCTTGGGCACCGACGACGGCAAGCCACGCAATTACCGTTACGGCTACGGTGTTCTCGATGAAAACCTGAATATGCAAGCCGACCCTGGCGAGAAAAAGGTGTATTTCGAATTCAGCGATTATTCGACTGTCGTGTTCTTCGAGAACCCACGCTGATCAAATCACGCCCAAGCCCCCCAGCAGGGCGCCTGCACCGAGCAGCCATAAAAGGTGAATCTTGGTTCGCCAAACCAAGACCGCTGACACCGCCGTCAACAACCATAAAGGCCAGTCTCTGGCAGGCTGGTTGTGTGCGGCCGTCAGCAACCAGCCCGTGCAAATCAACAAGGCGATGACGATCGGTGCCATGCCAGCTTTGAAAGCTTTGACCGCACGCAAGTCCCGATTCCGGTGGGCCCAACGCGTGGCTGAATAGGTCAAAACGGAGGAGGGCAACATGATCCCCACCATGGTGGCCAGCACACCCAGCCCTCCCCAGGACCAAGCCACAGGTCCGGCACTCAAACCACCGCCTGCATTCAAGCCCACGTTCCAACCCATGAGTGCGACAAACAGCACATTCGGGCCCGGTGCCGCCTGTGCCAGCGCAATCGAGGAAGTGAATTGCATATCACTCAGCCAATGCGTCTCGTCCACCAGAAATCGATGCATTTCCGGCGCACTGGTGATCGCACCGCCGACGCCCAGCAATGACAAAGAGGCGAAGTGTTGAAACAAGGTCCAGAAATCAAGCCAATGGACTGTTGCGGTCATTCCTGCGCCTCCTGACGGGCCATGGCCAGTGGGGTCAGTTTGCAATAAGCATAAACGCTGGCCGTGGTACCCAAACCCAGCAGTATCCAAACCAAAGGCCAACGGAGCAAGCCCACGCCCACGAAGGTCAGCAGGGCCAGAATCAGACAAACTCCCCAACCCATGGCATTGCCGGACAAGGCGTTGATCAGCTTCAGACCGGTGGCCGTGATCAAACCGGCAGCCACTGCACCCATGCCGCGCAGCGCGCCTTGTGCGGCAGGCTGATCAGAGATGCCACCAAATAAAATGGCCAACGCCAGAACGATGATCAAAGGAAAGCAGATCAAACCTGCCAGTGCCGCCAGTGCCCCCTTGATGCCAAAATAGCGTCCGCCAATCATCAGGCACAGGTTGACCACATTCGGGCCGGGCATGATTTGCGCTACAGACCATTCTTCAACAAATTGCGCATGGGTCATCCATCGCTTACGGTCCACCAGTTCAAACTGAACCACCGCCAATACGCAGCCAAACCCCTGTAAGGCCATTTGAGAAAACGTGTTGAACAGCTCGACCTTGGATCGAGGCCGGGCCAAGGCGGTGGCAACCGAAGGAGTGAGCAGGGGTTCAGACATGGCTCAATTATCCATGGCAGCCCAGGCTAGATGGCATCGGGCAAAGCACACTAACCGCTTCTCTTACATGATCTCGCCTAAGGCTCTACACTAGGGGGTTACCCGATTAAGCTTTCCCATGAACGCCTTCACCGACGTCTCTTTCTTCCCGCGCGACGCCAAACCCCTGACCAGTTACCGCAAGTACTGGGCGCAGCGCTTTGGCACGGCCCCGTTTTTGCCGATGAACCGCGCAGAAATGGACAAGCTCGGCTGGGACAGCTGCGACATCATCATCGTAACGGGCGACGCCTATGTGGACCACCCCAGCTTTGGCATGGCGGTGATCGGGCGCATGCTGGAAAACCAGGGTTTCCGGGTCGGCATCATCGCCCAGCCCGACTGGACCAGCGCAGACGCCTTCAAAGAACTCGGCCAACCGAATCTGTTTTGGGGCGTGACCAGCGGCAACATGGACTCCATGATCAACCGTTACACGGCGGACCGCAAAATCCGCACCGACGACGCTTACACCGCGGGCGACTTGGGCGGCAAGCGGCCTGACCGCGCCGCCATTGTGTACAGCCAGCGCTGCCGTGAGGCTTTTCCCGAGACGCCCATCGTGCTGGGGGGCATCGAAGGCAGCTTGCGCCGCATCGCGCACTACGACTACTGGTCTGACAAAGTGCGCCGCTCTGTGGTGGTGGACAGCAAGTGCGACTTGTTGCTGTACGGCAACGCAGAGCGGGCGATTGTCGAGATCGCGCACCGCTTGGCTGCCCGTGAGCCGGTTCAGCAAATCACCGATGTGCGCGGCACCGCCTTTGTGCGCCGCGAAACACCTGAGGGTTGGTTCGAGATCGATTCCACCAGCGTGGACACGCCCGGTCACGTCGAAGCGCACATCAACCCGTATTTGATGATTTCGGACCAGGCGAGGGAGCAGGGCGCTACGTGCGCCCGCGAAGAAGAAGCCAAAGAAGTGGCTGAGGGCCACAACTCTAAAAACATTGAAGCTGATTTGTCGGCGGCTTTGGCCCAGGCCCGCACCGTGCAATCCGCCACCCAGCCGCTGACCTTCATGCCCAACCCGGCTTTATCCTCAAGTCTTCGTGGCAAAGGCACCCACAAAGTGCCGCCACGCGACAAAAGTGTCATCCGCCTGCCGAGCTACGAACAGGTCAAGTCCGACGCGGTCTTGTATGCCCATGCCAACCGCGTGCTGCACCTGGAGACCAACCCCGGCAACGCCCGATGCCTGGTGCAAGCGCATGGCGAAGGCACCAGCGCCCGCGACGTGTGGATCACACCGCCACCCATCCCGCTCACCACCGCTGAGATGGACCATGTGTTTGACCTGCCTTACGCCCGCAGCCCGCACCCGCGCTATGCCGACGAGAACGGCAGCCACGACCATTCGACCAAAATCCCCGCCTGGGAGATGATCCGTTTCAGCGTGAACATCATGCGCGGCTGCTTTGGCGGCTGCACCTTCTGCTCCATCACCGAGCACGAAGGCCGCATCATCCAAAGCCGCTCGGAAGAATCCGTCATCCGCGAAGTGGAAGACATTCGCGACAAGGTCAAAGGTTTCACCGGCGTCATCTCAGACTTGGGTGGCCCCACGGCCAACATGTACCGACTGGGTTGCAAGAGCCCGGCCATTGAAGCGGCATGCCGCAAGCCCAGTTGTGTGTTTCCGGGTATTTGTCAGAACCTCACCACCGACCATGGCCCGCTCATCAAAATGTACCGCCGCGCAAGGGCCTTGAAGGGCGTCAAGAAAATCCTGATTGGCTCTGGCCTGCGTTATGACTTGGCCGTGCAATCGCCCGAGTATGTGAAAGAACTGGTGACTCACCATGTGGGCGGCTATTTGAAAATTGCGCCGGAGCACACCGAATCGGGTCCGCTGGACAAAATGATGAAGCCGGGCATCGGCACTTACGACCGCTTCAAAAGCATGTTTGATAAATTCAGCGCCGAGGCCGGTAAAAAGCAGTTTCTCGTGCCGTATTTCATTGCCGCGCATCCAGGCACCAGCGATGAAGACATGATGCATTTGGCGGTGTGGCTCAAGAAAAATGGTTTCCGTGCTGACCAGGTCCAGACCTTCTATCCCAGCCCCATGGCCACGGCAACAGCCATGTACCACACCACCCGTAACCCGCTGCGCAAAATCACCCGCGACAGCGAAAAGGTGGACGTGGTCAAAGGCGAAAAGCGCCGCCGCCTGCACAAGGCGTTTTTGCGTTATCACGATGCCAACAACTGGCCCTTATTGCGCGAAGCACTCAAGGCCATGGGCCGAGCTGACTTGATTGGCAATGGCAAACACCATTTGATTCCGAGCTGGCAGCCTTTGAGTGAGGGAGGCTACCAAAGTGCGCGTCGCAAAAACAGTACGCCCAATGCAGTGAGTTCAACTGCGGTGAAAACAAACTTCACAAATCCAAGTCAACCGCGCAAAGGTCAAACCTTGACGCAGCATACCGGCCTGCCGCCGCGCCGCAAATCTTGACGTCTTTCAGTGGGATTGCAGCACCTGCAACAACTCCGTTTCTATTTCGATCTGCGCCTTGTTGTGCTGCAAGGCCTCGCCGCTGATCAAAAAGGTGTCCTCCACCCGCTCGCCCAAGGTGCTGATTTTGGCGAGCTGCAAGTGGATGCCATGATGGGCCAAAACATGGGCAACGCTGAACAGTAAACCCAAACGATCGCTTGCAGAAATGCTGAGTAACCAATGCTGCGCTTTGTCGTCAGGCTCTAAGGTCACACGGGGCTTGATGGGGAAGCTTTTGACTCGGCG
>Ga0136644_10001425_pt1 | contig 19020 bp, 12 predicted proteins | sample C_130820_EF_Meta_FD_94780 | JGI IMG/M metagenome (GOLD analysis project Ga0136644, IMG submission 94780) | Freshwater microbial communities from Lake Croche, Canada to study carbon cycling - C_130820_EF_MetaG (v2) (version 2) | ecosystem: Environmental > Aquatic > Freshwater > Lake | place... | reverse complement strand
CGGGTTCCAATTACTCCCATGAGACGATCCGAGCTGGTTTGATGCTTGGAGTTAGAGAAGTGATGTCCGGTGGCTTTAGGGCGGAAACTGCAGTGACTGCTAACAACGTCGAGGTTCTTGAGGTCGATAGGGAGGTTTTGAGAAGCTACATCGAGCGGAAGGGTGGGGCTGGAACAATCCTAACGGCATTGGAGTCGGCGCACGAGTTGCCGCAATTTGGGACTGTTTTCCGCAGTATGGCGCAAGTGGATGGGGAACCGTGTATTGTGAGCGATTATCGATTGCTCAATGGAGCACGAGTTCGAGTCAGGATGTTTCCGAGTCGATCGAGTTTGGAGGTTGCAAAGCAGGTATCATTGAGCGATGCTTCGACGTTAGTATCCTCGGATGGTAAGGTGGTTTTGTTGGTTTCGCCTACTGCTGAACTGGTGGGTATACGGAGTTCCTCGGATTGGAGCGGCTTGGCCAATGCCATGGGGCTGGTATTGCGAAGTGGCCGGCTGAGCGAGCTTCAACGTCGAGCTTTTAGCAGCACGGGAGAGTTGTTGCTCGAGTCCTCATCGCTCCGAACGGCATCTAGCGCCGAGGTGGTTTGCGCCTGCACGAATGCTACCTGTGCGACATTATCGGTTGCGGCCAAACGGGCCAAGACCGTCGAGGAGCTTATGAAGCTTACAGGTGCTGGCACTGTGTGTGGGGGGTGCCGGGGTCGTTTGCCGATGTTCTTGGGCAAGCAGGACATGCATCTTTGTCGGCTCAGCAAGATTCCGCTTACCAGAGGAGCGTTTAAAGTTCGATTGGAGTCGGTAGCTCAAGAGCGGCTTGCTCCGGCCAAGGTAGGTCAGTTCATCCGAATCGAGGCATTGATCGATGGTGTTTGGATCGGTCGGCCTTATACACTGACAGACAGCAAAGACAGTCAGTATGAGATTGGAGTGAAGATTGAGGACGGTGGTTTTTTTTCCAATTGGCTCAATCAAGCTGCGGAGGGGACATTGCTAAGGGTATTTGCGCCCGAGGGAGACGTCTGTCCGAATCCCGCTGATGAAGTACCACTTGTGTATGTTGTGGCTGGGATAGGTGTCACGCCTGCGGTTGCTGCGGCTCGGAGGATTTCGGATCTGCGTTCGATCACAATTTTGTATGGTTACCGAACGGAAGATACCGCTCCTTACTTGCAAGAGCTGCGCGATGGAAATCAGGGCGGGAGGCTTCGGTTGGAGGAGTACTGTTCGAGTCAGAGTCGAAGGCTTACGCCGGAGATACTGCGGCAGCGGATATCAGGACTCGGGGCATGCGAGGTGATTGTCTGCGGACCGGGAGATTTCAATCGAACCTATGTGGAGTGTCTTCATGGGCTAGGTGGGGTGAGGGTTCGGGCCGATAGTTTTCTCCATGCGCAGAGGGGCCAGGGGAGCGGAGCGACGCCTGGTGCATGGCGACAGAAGGACTTTGTGCCGAAGTGTCCGATGGACAAGCAGGTGCAACTCAAGACATCGTTGACGGGGCTCGATCAGGCGATTGAATTTTTGAAGGAATTTGATTCCGAGCAGCCTGGGCGCTGTGATTTGAAGGTTCGCATCGAGACTGCGACGCAGCAGATGCATGAACAAGGTGCATGGGTCAAGACGTCCGAGGAGCTCGGATTCGCTGCTAGATTAGCTTGGCGAAACGCTGCTCGTTGCGTGGGGCGGTTGTACTGGAAGGGTTTGCATCTGCGGGATTGCCGGGACTTGGTGGACCCGGAAGAGATTGCGCAGTCGCTATTTGAGCACATGCGATTTGCGTGGAACGGAGGAGATTTAAGGCCTGCGATCACCGTTTTTTCGCCTGTCACGCGGGATTGCCCGGGGCCGCGTATTTGGAATCCTCAGTTGCTACGCTATGCAGGGGTGAGGCTTCGATCGGGCAAGCAGATAGGGGATCCTGCCCAGAATGCGTTGACGCAGAGGATCATGGCATTGGGTTGGGAGCCCAAGGGTACCCATTTTGACCTGCTTCCTTTGGTCATACAGACTCCTGAGCATGGTACCAAGCTTTATGAATTGCCCGAGGATTGTCGGCGCGAGGTTGGATTGAGTCATCCACAGCATCCCTGGTTGTCTAGGCGGGGATTGAAATGGTATGCATTGCCAGCGGTATCCGACATGGCGTTGGATGCCGGAGGGATGCACTATAGGTTTGCTCCCTTCAATGGTTGGTATCTGGATTGCGAGATTGCTGCGAGGAATCTAACCGACACGAATCGCTACAATTTGTTGCCGGAGATTGCCGAAGCGATGGGTTTGGACATATCGAATGACCGGACGCTTTGGCGGGACAAAGCCATGCTGATGCTTCACGAAGCGGTTTTGCACTCGTACGATCGGGCTGGGGTTAAGATGGCCGATCATCACAATGTGTGCCACGAGTTTTTGGAGTTTTGTCGAAACGAGCAGGTTGCAGGCAGGGAGCCATACGGCAAGTGGATGTGGCTGGTTCCACCCTTTTCGTCATCCGCGACGCCGCTGTACCAGGAGCCGTTTCGCGATGTGTCCATCAAGCCTGCTTATCGGTATCAGAAGGCTGTTTGGGATGAGACTTGATTTGTTGGGTAGCACTAGAGCGATGCTAGCATTTTCGCTAGTTTGGTTGTTCTTAGGTTTTGCAAGTTGAGATTCTGCTATTTACCCAAATTGACTACCTGTGCTATGGTTCCTACTTGTTGTAATTGATTGGCAAGAGGGATTCACGGAGGAGTCTAGGCCATGCATTTGGTTCGTTTGGATATCGACAAGAAAAACGCAGCTTCGCAGTACCATGTTGGTCCGTTGGGAGCGGGCTTGAATGCTGTATATACGCCGTTGGTGGCAAACAGCACGTTATTGACTCGATTCACGAAGAGTTTGCTTTTTCGTGGCCAGACGCTTGGAGAGTTAGACGATTCGGAGTTTGCTTCGATCGATGGCTCTGTGACTTGGGTGGATGCCTCTGGACATCTTCGGATGCTCGATTGCGTTGGGGGCAAGCCGTTATTTGCTCAGCTTTCAGCACAATCGTCCCGCACTGAGGGGATGATTTATCAGGAGGATGACGAGCGAGTACGTGGAGTTGGGAACATGTTTTGGGAGGGGGAGTCCAGCGATGGCCGTTGGGATGAGCTTCGAGCCGACATCTTAGGGATGGTATTTTGTTCTCCATTGGGAACGGTATCACCAGAGAAGTTATGGTGGGCGGCGGGTCGTTTGGGGGTACATTGTCCGGCCAAGATGGAGTTGGACGATGGGTACAAGGCGCTCAAGGATGAGGAGTCACAGTTGCTTGAGCGACTCAGAGATTCCGATCCGGTGGATCACGATCGAGCGTGGTGGATTGCGGAGCGCGATCGTCTCCGAGGACAACTGCAGCAGGTGCAGCAGCACAATTTTCAGCAGAATCTTGGAGTCGGCAGTAGCACCGAACCAGTATCGGTTAATCCGGCAGGAGCGACCAAGGGTGTATGGGATGATTCGCAGATCAACCAGCAGCTAGCGCATGCCGAAGCGATGATACAGCGTTGGAATCAGCGGGGTGGGTGGCATCAACGACTAGGGCAGGTTCAGTCATCGCTTCTGACACGTTCGGTGTATCGCAGAACATCGACAGGATCATTGATACCTGTTTCGGAAAGAATTTTGTCTGAGTTGACATCGGGTGCTGTTCGTCAGCTTCCGACCTGGGCGGTCGAAGCTTCATACCTGCATTCGGAAGCTTACAATGCAGGTTTGCGAAATGACGTGGTGGATGCGCAAGTTCCGCCGTCCGAGACTCGGCAAAGGCGGCTTGTAGATCTTGCGATTCGATTGGCGATCGCACAAGCTGCGAGGTCTAGGGTTGGTCGAATACCGTTTTTGCTTGAGAATTCTCTCGATGGATTCCGGGGAGAGCCATTGGAGCAGATCCTGCATGTGGTTTCGAATTTTTCGAGAGATGGCTGGCAGGTGTTGCTAACGACTGCTGATGAGTTTGTAGCTCGCCGGATTGCAGGTCACGGAGGGACCGTGGCCAGAGTCCATGAGAATTTACGGTATGCCAAGCCTCAGTATGTGATTGATTCCGATACCGACCTTGGTTTGCATCCGATTTTGGATCGAGCGCCAGTGGTTCAGTATTCGGGCGTGGTTTCGAGCGACTACAGCGAGATCAATCGTCAGTTGGAGTTGTTGGCTCAACAGGAAGAATCGCAAGTTGCCAAGAGTGTCGAGCCGATGGTCTATCATCGTCAGGGAAAGACCTTTTATCTGTCGCGAGAAAGCCTGATAGATGCGGTTCCTGGTTTAGGTGCAGAGACGATTCGTCGGCTTAAGTCGGTGGGTATTCATCGTGTCGGGGACATGTCAGGCACGAGTGTTCATCGCCTTGCTAGTATCACCGGGTTGCGCGCGGAGTGGTTACAAAACACACTTGGGGTAATCGAGTTGATGAGTAACGTGCCCCAGATGCGAGTATTTGATGCTCGCGTTTTGGTCTCCTGCGGTGTGCACTCTTCGCAGGTGCTTTCGGGAACGGATCCATTGGTGATCGCCCAAAAGGTACATAAGTTTCTAGGGACTGATGCTGGGATGGCGCTTGGGAAAACGGCCCAGCGTGGGGAGTTGGTTCGGTTGCGTCGATGGATCCAGGGAGTTCTTCAGCAGCGCGGTATGGTTGCTGATTCGAATGCCAGCAGCTCGGATTTTGATTGGGATGGGATTCAGCGCAAATCGAGATCGAGCGGTTCTGCGAAGGTCCGAGAGGATTACGAAGTCGAGGATGATCCTGATATTCGTGAGGACGCTGGGCAGGCTGTTGCAAAGTTCAATATTTATGCGGGCAAAGCCGATGCGACCTGGAAGTTCTACCTCGACCTGAGCAGTCCTGTGGTCGATGCACCGACCATCGGTCCAAAGATGGCCGAGAAGCTCGAATCGATCCGTGTTAAAACGATTGGTGACATGCTCGCTGCGGAGTCAGGAGACATTGCTAGGGCGATAGGGGAGAAGGCCGTTACGCCTGCCACGGTCGATATGTGGAAGAGTCAATCGATGCTTGTTTGCCGCATCCCTAATTTACGTGGGCAAGATGCGCAGTTGCTTGTTGCTGCGGGGTATTCGACAGCAGAGTCGATTGCCGATGCATCGGGAGAAAGTCTTTACGAGTCGATAGCAAGGGTTGCGAGCACCAAGCAAGGGCTTCGTTATTTGCGTGGGGGCAATCCGCCTGACCGCGACAGGATCCACTCGTGGATCGAGTGGTCCAAGCATTCGCGGATGGTCAAGGCGGCTTAGGGACGTCCCACTCAGCCCTCGTTCATCGTCAAGGGTTGTGGGGTGGCGACCCAAACCCGCAGGCGGACTTCGGCATCTTTGGGCACGTAGACGATCACTGGAAGTTTGCTGTTGTAGCGCAGAAGTTTGGGTTCCCCTCCAAGCCGAACGAAACGTTTGGCTTTGGGGTGATCTGCATCGGTACCGATGCGTGTTCCTGCCATAGGCCCTAGTTGCTTGACGATGTACTTGGGAAAGCCCCAGCCTTGAATGGTTTCCTCTTCGAGGGAACCAGAGAAAAAGAAACGATTGACCGTATCGACTTCGACTGCTTTACCGACGATCAGTTCGATTCGATAGTCGTCTTCTTCCTGTTTGGGTTCCAGGTGAACGACTACGCGTTTCATCCCTTCTTCCGCTGGTGGATAGGCTTTCATGTTGTCCTGTGAAGATTGCTGGGCCATCGCGAGGGATCCTACGAGAAGAGTACTGAGCGCCAGGATGTGCTTGAGCATTAAAAAAGTCCTCGATGCTTTGATGTTGATATTGCCGCTTATAGAACTGTTTGTCGGTCGACGAATCGGTAGTAGTCTAGAGGCCTTCAGGGCGGTCGTACACGGGGCCGGCTAAGTTGGAATTCAATCTGGGGGATTCGTCTTTGGTGCGACTTACAAGGTAAACTAGGCCACCGATTAGGGCCACAACCAAGAGTAGTGCGCGGTACATGGTGGCCACGATGAGGCCTGAGAATTCGCTAGAAACACTGGGGATCTGTTTAAAGAGCAGGTCGATCCATACCTCTTGAAGTCCCAGTCCGCCTGGTGTGATTGGCAGGGTTCCGGCAAGGAGAGCGGGAGGAACGGCAAGAAAGTGTTCGAGCAAGTTGGGTTTGATGGATGGGTCGGAATAGAGCGCCGAGGAGACGAGCCACAGAGCGGAGGTTAGCGTAGCGTGGACACACAGGGACTGGGCGATCATGGCAAGTGCGAGCTGAGGCTGGTTCTGGAACACCAGGCAGGCGCTGGCCACTTTAAGAAGTTTAGGACCTACCCAGGGGATGCCATTGAGCAGATCAAGCGGCAATGACTTGCCGAAAAATACAATTCCAAGGATGCCTGTCAAGCCTATTGCGGAAAGGACCCATGCGACGTTCCTGATCCCTATTAGTTGAGTTGAAAGATTGCTGGCTAGGCTTGTGCTGATGGCTGCGACCATCACGAGTCCCAGAAGTCCGATTGCGCGATCGACCAGCACACTGGTGACGACTTCTGTTTTCCGGTCTTTGCATCTACGAGCTGCGGCTATGGCTTTGAAAAGGTCTCCTCCGACACTGCCGGCACTGACCATATTGAGGGCCACGCCTAGGAACCCAAGCCTGAGAGTTTCAAAGAAGGAAATTGGGACCTTCATGGCAAGTAGCAATCGTTGCCAGCGCCAGAAACTGATGATATTTGCCAGTAGGACTAGAGCCAGAGCCAGCAGCAGGAGCCACCCATTTTTGGGTTGTTGAACTAGCAAATCCCAGTCTTTTTTTGGGAACCTCAGAACAACCCAGGCGACTATGGCGCAAAGCAAAAGCCATTTAATCCCTTCGATGGCCTTGCTGAGAGCCGAGTTTTTTTGTGAGTTCATGTGCAATGTAAAAAAGCCTCAGTTCCGAAAAGGGAAACTGAGGCTTGTGGAGGGATTTGGGAGGTTTGAATTAGCCCAGCACGGCCTTGGCAAGTTCCGAGGCACGCTTGGTGCTTTCCCAACTAAATTCCGGTTCGTTGCGGCCGAAGTGTCCACCGGAGGAGGTCTTCACGTAGATCGGTCGACGCAGGTCGAGGTATTCGATGATTCCACGAGGCGTCAATTTGAAAAACTCCTTGACGACGTTGCAGATTTTTTCGTCGCTTACTTTGCCAGAGCCTTGGGTGTCGACGCGAACGCTCACCGGTTCGCTAACACCGATCGCGTAGGCGAGTTGGACTTCGCATCGATCTGCAAGTCCAGAAGCGACGATATTTTTGGCGACGTGGCGAGCCATGTACGCTGCGCTGCGATCCACCTTGGTGGGGTCCTTGCCCGAGAAAGCACCACCGCCGTGTCGACCCCATCCGCCGTAGGTGTCGACGATGATTTTGCGTCCGGTCAAACCGCTATCGCCGTGCGGGCCACCGACGACAAAGTTGCCTGTGGGGTTGATGTGGTAGACGATATCGGGAGTAATCATCTTGGGTGGCAAGCACGGCTTGATGATTTTTTCGATGACGAATTCTTTGATCTCGGAGGCAGACACATCTGGAGAATGCTGTGTCGACACCACAACATTGTTGATCCCTAAGGGCTGGTATTCGTCGTAGACGATCGACACTTGGCTCTTGGAATCAGGGCGCAACCAATTGACTTCTTTGTTGAAGCGGGCTTCGGTGAGTCGATTGGTGATTCGGTGAGCCAAGGCGATGGGCAGAGGCATCAGTTCTGGGGTATCGTTGCAAGCGTATCCGAACATAAGGCCCTGGTCACCGGCGCCGATATCTTTTCCTGCGGTTGCATCGTCGTCGACACCTTGAGCGATGTCTGGACTTTGGCGATCGAGGGCGACCATGACATTGCAGGATCTGCCATTGATCCCCCATTCGTCGTCGGTGTAACCGACATCGACGATTGCTTGGCGAACGATGTCTGCATAGTTGACAATCGCCTTGGTGGTGATTTCACCAACGATCAAGGCCAAACCTGTTGTCACAACCGTTTCGCAAGCGACACGGCTCATTTTGTCTTGCGCCAAAAGAGCGTCCAAAACACTATCGGAAATTCGGTCGGCCAACTTATCCGGGTGTCCCATCGAGACCGACTCGCTGGTAAATACGTACTTGCCAGATGCCACTGAAAAATTCTCCGAGTTAGACAAACAACTGATACTCAACGGAACTTACTGATTTTGAATTTCTGACATCGGTTCAGGTGCTGTACGCCTTTGTCAGGGGGTGATGCCAGGTGTGAAGGACCGATAGTGTATCTGCATTGCTTGGAATTCGGAAGGCTCAAGAGGGAGAGTTCTTGGTGGAGCGCCATGAGGTCCCGCCCTTCCTGCATGCGTCTGCCAAGGTTACATTGGGTTGGCGGGGCGCAGCGGATTTCCCTTGGGATTTCCCCTGGAATTTCCCCCGGGGCCCAGAGCCTTGGATCATTGGTAAAAAAAGGTGGGGCGGCATGAAAACCGAGCATTTTGGAGCATTTTCGAAAACGGCAATCGTTCTTGTGGGTTTGTTTTTTGCGGTTGCTTGGGCCTTTGGGGATGAATCCGAGTCTTTGAAAATCGATAAGCAACTTCATGGCGTTTTGTCTGACCAGCAGACGGCATGGAATCGGGGGGATATTGGACAGTTCATGGAAGCTTATTGGCACCATGAGTCTTTGACGTTCTCGTCGGGGGGAAAAACCACTCGGGGGTGGCAGGCGACATTGGATCGCTACAAGTCCAAGTATCCCGACCGTGCCACGATGGGAACGTTGAGTTTCGAGGCACTTGAGACGGTCCGGCTCGATGAGAATGCGGCAATGACGTTAGGAAATTGGAAACTTGATCGGGAAAATCCTGTGCGAGGAAACTTCTCTTTGGTATGGAAGAAGATCGACGGACAGTGGAAGATCGTGCATGATCACAGTTCTTTGCTTGCTGATTCAGGTTCGTAGCAAGTCCATCACTTTTAGGAATACGCATGTCTCAAATCGCTCTAGAGAACGTCTCGGTTGGATTCCGAGGGCCCCTGTTGCTCGATCAGGTCCAGGCTCGGATTGAGAGGGGAGATAAGATCGGTTTACTTGGGCGAAATGGATCTGGAAAAACCACCTTGATGCGGATGCTACTGGGGTTAGAGCGTCCTGAAGCAGGCCGTATCGAATTGGAGCCAGGGCTTAGGGTCGCATGGGTTCCTCAGGATGTTCCTCCGGGAACCGTTGGTAGCGTTTTAGAGATCGTGTCGAGTGGTTTGCCGGATGAGTTTTCACTTCCGGAAAACCACTGGAAAAAAGATCAATCGCTCGAGCGTGTTTTCGAACAGCTCGGGCTCGATGGGGGAGCAGATTTTGGGAGTTTATCGATTGGACTCAAGCGACGGACGCTTTTGGGGAAAGCCGTTGTAGGCTCACCGGATGTATTGTTGTTAGACGAACCCACGAACCATTTGGACATCGATTCGATTCTTTGGCTAGAGACATTTCTGGCAGGATTCTCGCAGACGCTGATTTTCGTTACGCACGATCGTGCGTTTCTTACGAAGATCGCCACTCGAATTCTGGAGATTGATCGCGGTCAGCTTTTTGATTGGGAGTGCGATTACGCAACGTTTCTCAAACGCAAAGAACAAGCCCTTTTGGCGCAGGAGAAACAGGACGCCTTGTTCGACAAAAAGCTTGCGATCGAGGAAACCTGGATTCGTACTGGGGTTAAAGCGAGGCGGACTCGCAATGAGGGGCGAGTTCGTCGGCTCGAAGCGATGCGGAGCGAGCGTGCGACTCGTCCTCGCAAGACCGGATCGATGCGATTGGCCATCGATGCTGGAGAGCGAAGCGGAATGCTCGTATGCGATTTGCAAGAAGCTTCGTTTGGTTATGGTTCTGAGCCGATCGTGTCCCGTTTGGACTTAACCATCATGCGGGGAGACAAAATCGGGATTCTAGGGCGAAACGGGGCTGGTAAATCGACTCTGCTCAAGGGGATCCTCGGAGAGCTTGCCCCTTTGAGTGGTAGTTTGAGATTGGGGACCAATTTGCAGATCGCTTACTTTGACCAGAACCGCGATGTATTGGACCCAAATTTAACTGCCGAGGAGAATGTCGGGGTTGGACGCACGAGTGTCATGGTCAATGGACGTAGCAAGCATGTGATCGGATACTTGCAGGAGTTTTTGTTCACGCCCGAAGAGGCGCGATCCAAGGTCCAATTTTTTTCTGGCGGGCAACGCAACCGATTGCTATTGGCCAAGCTATTTGCTCAGCCAGCGAATATGTTGGTAATGGATGAGCCCACCAACGACTTGGATGCCGAGTCGCTGGAGATTCTTGAGGATCGTTTGGTCGACTATGAAGGAACCTTGTTGGTAGTCAGTCACGATCGGGCGTTTTTGAACAATGTCGTTACAAGCATGATCGTGTTTGAACCTGGCGGGATACGCGAATACGTCGGCGGTTATGACGACTGGAAACGTCAGGCAAAGGTCGAACGGGAAAATCGCAATACGACCAAGGCCACATCGAAGGTTTCTAATCCTGTTGCTGGTAATTCGGCACAGGGAGCGAAACCAGTGGTGGACAAATCTGCAGCGGTGAAATTCAGTTACAAAGAGAAACTCGAGCTTGAGTCTCTTCCGAGCAAGATTGAGTCATTGGAGGCTCAGCAGTCTGAGTTGCACGAGCGGATGTCTGAGTCGGAGTACTTTAAGCGTCCTGCGTCGGAATTGGCGGCAGACGCCAAGAGAATGGAGTTGTTCGAGAAGCAATTGTTGGAAGCCTATGCAAGGCTTGAATCGCTCGAAGGACGTCAGGGGGGGGGAGGATAGCCTCAGGCCTGGCGTGAATCCGCTGATTTCGCTTCAGCCGGTCGTGTGTGGTATACTGAGGAGATTCCCCGCGAGGGTTCTTGGTGCGGATTTTGCGCTGACCCTTTTAGCAATCCATTCCTAATTGCCTGATGTCTATCGAGCATGCACGAAAATCCACGATGGTCGATCTTTTGTTTGCCCGTCTGGGGCTTGTCGATTTGGGTCTTGATCAGTGCGTTGCCTGGATTTGCGCAGCAAACCGCTTCTGACGGTACGTTCGAAAGCGTCGCATTGAGTGCCCAGCAGAAGGAGTTTTTCGAAGCCAAGGTCCGACCGATTTTGGTCGAAAGTTGTTACGAGTGTCACAGCGGCGCGGAGGCCAATGGTGGGCTTCGTTTGGATTATCGTGAAGCGATTTTGAGAGGCGGGGACTCAGGGCCTGCATTCCAGGCGGACGCACCCGATCGGAGTTTGATGCTCCGTGCGATCCGATACCAAGACGCCGATTTGCAGATGCCCCCTGGCGGCAAGCTTGGAGATGTTCAGATTGCGGTCTTAGAGAAGTGGATTTTGTCCGGTGCACCAGATCCTAGAGAGGGCGAGCCGGAAGTCTTTGGGAAAAAGCTTCAAGGGATGAGCATCGAGGAAGGGAAGAGTTTTTGGTCGATGAGGCCACTTTCGGTTCCATCGATTCCGATTCCAGAGGGTGCTCATTGGTGTCGAAACCCGATCGATGCTTTTATTTTGGCTGGCATGGAGTCCAAGGGTTTACGGCCCTCACCGCCGGCTACACGGCGCGAGTTGCTCAGACGCATGAGTTTGGGGCTCATTGGTCTAGCTCCCGATGCTCAGGAGTACCTTGAGTTCGAACAAGCCACTGCGCCCGAGTCTGTCGAACGGACAATCGACCGATTGCTCAGTTCCCCGCAGTATGGCGTTCGTTTTGGTCGCCATTGGTTAGACGTCGCTCGCTACTCGGACTCCAATGGTCTGGATGAAAATATCGCTTATGGTAACGCTTGGAGATACCGAGATTACGTCGTTGATTCAATCAACGACGACAAGCCCTTCGATCGCTTCATCGAGGAGCAAATAGCGGGGGATTTATTGCCCGACGCGGATCGCCAGACCAAGACAGCCACGGGCTATTTGGTTTTGGGGGCCAAGGTGTTGGCTGAGCCGGATCGCGACAAATTGAGCATGGATACGATTGATGAACAAATCGATGCGATCGGCAAAACGTTTATGGGGATGACGTTGGGTTGCGCCCGGTGCCATGACCATAAATTCGATCCGATCAAGCAGAGCGATTACTACGCATTGGCGGCGATTTTCAAAGGGACCAAGACTTTTGGCGATAGCAACTACGGTGCGATTAAGCATTGGAATGAGATTTCCTTTGCGACTGACCTAGAGAAAGCCGATCTCAAGGTGATCGAGTCGCAAATCGCCGAGAAAAATGCGGCGTGGACAAAAATCAAAAACGAAGCGCTCGGGAAGCTTCGTCAGCAGGTCCGGTTGCAAGCGGCTGATTATTTGGCGGTAGCCTCGAAGTTCACGTCTGAGGCGACGCTCAACGATTGGGCTCAGGCGGGGGCAGATCTCAAGCTGCATCCTCGCGTATTGGCCAACTCTCGTCGTTACCTTGACTACCATCTCGACGAACCGCTGTTTGCCAGATGGCATGAGTTGGCAAAGCTAGGTGATTCCGAGGGAATTCGCAGCCACTATCGATTATTGTTTCAGCAGGTTGATCAGGAACGGGAGAGGGCCAAGGGACTCGATGCCCAGGTCAAGAAGCTCGATGATGCAACCCTTGAAGCGGCGCGTGTCGCATTATCCGACGCGGGTGGATTCCTTGCAATTCCAGCCAAGATCGAGCATGCGTTGGATCAAGAGAGTTTGGTCAAGATTCATGAGTTAGCAGAGCTAGCTCGATTGTTTGAAAGCAGTGCTCCTGACGAAACTGCGGTTATGGGAGTTGGAGAAAAAGGGGTGGTTGATGGTTTGCCAATTCACATACGCGGGAGTTATCGCAATTTAGGTGAATTTATCCCGAGGGGGTTTCCCAAAGTGATGTTGGGCGATGGCGCGCAACCGATCTTTAGCCGTCGTAGTAGTGGCCGATTGGAGTTGGCCAAGTGGCTTGCATCCCCATCGCATCCTTTGACGGCTAGGGTGATCGTCAATAGGGTGTGGCGTTGGCACTTTGGGCGCGGCCTAGTGGAATCGACTGAGAATTTCGGATACTTGGGTGATCGGCCTTCCCACTCGGAGCTTCTGGATTATCTGGCCCGTTGGTTCATTGAATCGGGCTGGTCGATCAAGGAGCTGAATCGCTTGATCATGAGTTCGGCTAGTTATCAAATGTCCAGTATTCATCCTGATGCCGAGTCGGCATTGGCGATCGACCCGGAGAATCGGAATCGCTGGTATTTTGAACTTGAGCGAATGGGGGCAGAGCAACTGAGGGATTCGATTTTGCAGGTATCAGGGAGGCTTGATTTTCAGTTGGGGGGCAAATCGGTTCCGTTGAGGAATCGCCAGTTCGTTTTTGATCATACGTCGATCGATCATACAAAGTACGACACAGTCCGAAGGACGGTGTATCTCCCGATCATCCGCAACCATTTGTTTTCTCTCTTGGAGCAATTTGATTTTCCGGATCCGACGATGCCGGTCGGTGGTCGGGGCACGAGCACGGTTTCGCTGCAGATGCTCATGCTCATGAACGCTGACTGGATATTGGAATCGGCTCGATTGTTAGCTCGTCGGAGCCAGGAGTATTCCAGCGAGCCCCAGAGGCGTATCGATTGGATGTACGAACAGGTATTGGGGCGCGAGCCCCAGGCACATGAGCGAGAGCGACTCTTAGACTATGCAGCAGGGGTTCACGAACCCGGCGTGGATGCTTGGGAAATCGTAGCGCACAATCTATTGATCTGCAGTGAGTTTATCTATGTCCCATGATTCGATAACAAGCCCTTTGGTTTCCCTGAACACTCGCCGCCGATGGCTTGGATCGTCGGCGCTCGGCTTTGGTTGTTTAGCTCTCAGGGGATTGCTCGGGGCCGATTCTGTCTTGGGCCAAGACGACTCGCACAGTTCGCCCACGGGTCTATTGTTTCCAAAGAGACCTGATTTTACTCCTAGGGCAAAGCGGATTGTTTTTCTCTTTATGAAAGGAGGTCCATCGCATATCGACACCTTCGATCCCAAGCCGTTGCTGACTCGCGATGATGGCAAGCCACCACCTTTTGAGCTTCCCAGAGTGTTGTTTGCACAACAGGGAAATTTGCTAAAGTCGCCTTGGAAGTTTTCTCAGCATGGCCAAAGCGGTTTGCCGGTCAGCGAATTGTTTCCGAATGTTGCCAAGCACATCGATAAGCTCTGTGTATTGCGTTCGCTCCATGGTAGCAATCCGGCCCATGGTGGAGCGTTATTGAAGATCCATACCGGGAGCGATCAGTTTGTACGTCCGAGCATGGGTGCCTGGATCACTTATGGACTGGGCACGGAGAATCAGGATCTTCCGGCGTTTGTGACGATTTGCCCGACCCTGGCACACGGAGGGGTGAACAATTGGGGTTCTGCCTTTTTGCCGACTTATTGCCAGGGGACACCGATAGGGAATGCAAGTCAACCGGCTAGTCAAGCGACGGTGCAACACATTGTTCATCCGAGGCTCGATCGACCCACACAAAGAAAGCAATTGGATTTGTTGTCCAAGATGAACGAGGAATTTTCGAAAGCTTATCCTCATGAGGCGGCCCTATCGGGCCAATTGGGAGCTTACGAATTGGCCTTTCGGATGCAAACGAGCCTACCTGAGATACAGGACTTGCAGACAGAGACCGAGGCTACTTTGCGGCTTTACGGCGTGGATGATCCGGTTACCGAGAATTTTGGTCGACAGTGTCTGATGGCAAGACGGTTTCTGGAGAGAGGTGTGCGGTTTGTGCAGGTCACCCATAGCGACAGCGAGGTGCAATGGGATCAGCACTCGGATTTGTACCAAGGTCACACGAAGAATGCGGCGGAAGTCGACAGGCCGATTGCCGGCTTTTTGAGCGATTTAGAGCAGCGAGGTTTGCTCAAGGACACCTTGGTTTTATGGGGTGGTGAATTTGGGCGCACACCGACATCGCAGGGCAACGGACGGGACCACAATCCTCATGGATTCTGCATGTGGATGGCAGGGGGTGGGGTTCGAGGCGGGTTTGCATACGGTGCGACAGATGACTACGGCTATTACGCTGCTGAGCAAAAGATGCATGTGCATGATCTGCATGCGACAATCCTGCACATATTGGGTTTAGATCACGAGCGTTTGACGTATCGTTATGCGGGTCGAGATTTCAGGCTTACGGACGTCGCTGGCCAGGTCGCCCATGAGATTTTGGCCTAGATGCACCTAGACCTACTAGAGTGTCTTGAGGTACTCGAGCAGGAAAGTTTTTTGTTCCTCTGTCAACTCGTCTGGATAGTCATGTCCTTGAGCTGATTTTCCATTGATGCGGGTATCAAAGAACCAGCGGCGTTGGGCGTTGGTGAGTTTCTTGGGGACATCGTCTAGGGTTTCGACGACAAGGCCGATCGAAACTTCGTCCAAGCTCAATGCGATTCGTCGCCAGACTTTGGGCCGCTCTTGGGGGTGTAGTAGGTGCCAGAGGGTCGGCACACTTCCGTTGTGCAGGTAGGGTGCTGACGCCCAGATTCCATCAAGGGGAGGGGCTATGTATCCGGAGACATCTGTGTAGGTGGTTTGTTTACCGTAGTCAGCAAACCAACTTTGGCCATAAGCATCACGATGTTTTGGAGTCAGGGCATCGAAGCGGACTCGGTCGGTGTTGACATCGTCGATATCGACCATTTTTTCTGGATAGTGGCCGGCGTTGCGATTGGAGGTTGGCGAAGGCTGGTAGGTTCCATGGCAACGAGCGCAGTGGTTTTCGAAGACGACGCGACCATGATTGGCTTTTTCTGCGTCGATGGGAAGGGGGAATTTCGGGGGTCTGAGTTCTTCGAGGAAGCGGTAGACTTCTCGAAAGTCTTTTTCCCAGTATCGGAATTTGTCTGGGCCATTTTGGCGGACGAGCATAAATTGCATGAGTCCTTTGTGACCTTTTTCTGCGAATCCGTCGATGTACAGATGTGATTTGCGGTAGAAGTGCCACCAGGGAGGCGCATCCATATCGTGATGGGTCATGGGAGCTGGGATTCGATTGGTATGGATGTTCAGGTCTGCATCTCGGAAGTTCATCAAGGCCACGCCGAACATGACCGCGTTGCTTGTCCCGTTGCTAGTTCCCAGCGGCATGACCATTGAGCCCAGGTCCATTTGAGCTAGGGGTTTACCGATTTTGAGTTTGGTTTTACGGACCTGTTCGGTGAGCGATTCCAGAGCGTAGGTTGTGTTTGGGGCTCCAGGGTAGCTCTCTCCATAGAGGGAACCGCCATGGCATGCAAAGCAGTTCATCACGTATTGTTCTTTGGCGTTGAGGACATACTGCAGCGGGCGTTTGGGGTCGTTAGGTCGAGCCGACAGACCGTGAGCCATCCAGGTGGCTTGGCGCGTACCTTGAGGAAGATCGACGTCTAAGAAGGGCCATTGGTGTTCGATAGCATCGAGACCTTTGAGGACCTCTTCGTCGAAGTCGGCGGGTAGATAAACATTTTCGGTGAGTCGTTGGTAGCCGGCTTTTGCCTTCCATGACATCGAGTTATCGAGGGCTTGGTATTGGTTTTTGAGGCTTTCTCGGACTGTTTGTCGGTTTTTGGTTCGGGACTCGACGAAGTCTTTCAGCGAGGGGTCCGGATCTGCGGCAAGGCATAGGCAATGTGCCATCAGGGCAAAGGTGGTCAGGACACGGGTGGCTGGGTTGGTGAAAATGGGATATCCGGGCATTTGCATTTCTTGGGAATCCGATAGGAAAAATCGTCGAGCATCACACCGACTGTATCATAGCAAGTTGGTCAAAGGGTCGAATCTCCCTGCTGTTAGGCTTGGGAGTTTTTGGGAATCCAATAGAATGGCGGGATTGGTCAGTGAGCGAAGCTGGAACGGAGCCAAGCTGTGGCAGATAGACACGTGGTGACAAGGGTATCACAGTAGATGCGAGTATTAGTGGTCGGTAATGGTGGGCGTGAGCACGCCTTGGCATGGAAGATTTCCCAGAGTCGGCGGCTAAAGCGGTTATGGATAGCCCCTGGGAACGCCGGTACGGCGTTGGAGGGGGAGAACGTCAATATTTTGGCTGAGGATATCGCTGGGCTGGTCCGTTTTGCCAAGAAGGAATCGGTGGATTTGGTGGTCGTTGGACCTGAATTGCCGCTGACGATGGGGTTGGTGGACGCTTTGGAGAAGGAGAAGATTCGGGTATTTGGGCCAAGTCGCGCGGCGGCCCAGCTCGAGGGTAGCAAGGTAACTTGTAAGCAGACGCTTCGTAGGGCTGACGTGCCGACGGCCGAGTATCAGGTGTTCCAAGATGCGGATAGCGCGACTCGATACGTCAAGGCGCGGTTTCCAGGGGAGCGGGACAGGACACCTTTGGTGGTCAAAGCCGATGGTTTGGCTAGTGGTAAGGGGGTGATTGTATGTTCCCGTCGCGAGCAGGTTCTCGAGGCGATCGACCGGATGGGAAGGAAGTTAGAGTTTGGCAAGGCGAGCTTGCCGATGATCATCGAGGAGCGACTCGAGGGTCAGGAGGTCAGTGTGTTGGCGATCACCGATGGGCGAACGATATTGCCGTTGCCTGCGGCGCAGGATCACAAGGCGGCTTATGATGGGGATCAGGGCCCGAACACCGGTGGCATGGGGGCTTATTCGCCCACCCCGATCATCGACGAGGAGTTGCTCGAGACGGTCGAGGACAAGATCTTAGTGCCTACGATTCACACCATGAAGCGTAGTCGCAAGCCGTTTCGAGGAGTTTTGTATGCGGGACTGATGCTCACGGCCAACGGTCCCAAGGTGCTCGAATACAACGTGCGGTTTGGAGATCCTGAGTGCCAGCCGATTCTCATGCGACTCAAGAGCGACTTGCTGGATATTCTTGAGGCCACGGTGGATGGACGTCTGGGGGATATCGACGCACCGGAGTGGGATACTCGGTCGTCGATCTGTGTGGTGATGGCAAGTGCGGGGTATCCTGGCGAGTACACCAAGGGACATGAAATCACTGGTTTGGAGGCTGCGGCGGGGATTCCTGACGTGAAGGTCTTCCATGCGGGTACGAGTTTTCAGGATGGCAAGGTGGTCACTGCAGGAGGTCGAGTCCTGGGTGTTACGGCGCTTGGCGAGAGTTTGGCTCTTGCGAAACTTAGTGCCTACAAAGCCGTCAAGGAGATCCGTTGGCCTGGGGCATGGTGTCGCAAGGACATTAGCGACAAGGCGGCGGCCCATGTCTTGGCGGCAGGTGAGTTCGGCCGATAGCAACCCTAGGGGTGCATATCGGGGGTTAGACGTCGAGGTTTCTAACATCGAGCGCGTGTTTTTCGATGAACTCGCGTCGGGGCTCGACTTTATCACCCATTAGGACTCGAAACATTTCATCTGCGGCGGCAGCGTCCGTGAGTTCGATTTTAACCATGGTACGGTTCGATGGATCGAGGGTGGTTTCGCGGAGTTCTTCGGCGTTCATTTCGCCTAGTCCTTTGAAGCGTGTGATGGTCAGACCTCTTCGACCGCTTTCCCGGATGGCCGGTAGGAGTGCGCGGAGGTCTTCGATGCCGAAGAGGTTGTCTTCGCGTTGCAGATAGAATCGAGAGTCGGTTGCACCGGTTCGATCTTTGGGGATTAGGTCGTCGATGGAGAAACCGTGTTCTGCGAGTTCTTGCAGACCGGCGTTGATGGTTCGGACTTCGAAGATTTCCGAGATATGGGCAGCTTTGGGGCTAGCCACTTCGCTCGAGGGTTCCGAGTTGACGATGGTGGATGTTTCGCTAGAGGTGCTTTCGACTCGGATATTGCGACGGACGAGGAATTCATCGAGTTTGTCTCGGGAGACGAACCAATGGTCTTCGGGGCCGAGGTCCAAGTGAAACACGGGAAGTCGTTTGGATTCGGGGTCCATGCGTTCAGCGTGAATTTTCAGTGAGATGCCTCTTCTTTCGAGAGTCAGGATGGCTTCTTCGAGCGAAGAAAGGGAGCGGCATAAGGATTGCATGCGATCTCCTTCGACTTTGGTACCATCTTCTTTGACTAGAGTGCTATCGCCGAGACCTTT
>Ga0136644_10001424_pt1 | contig 19027 bp, 18 predicted proteins | sample C_130820_EF_Meta_FD_94780 | JGI IMG/M metagenome (GOLD analysis project Ga0136644, IMG submission 94780) | Freshwater microbial communities from Lake Croche, Canada to study carbon cycling - C_130820_EF_MetaG (v2) (version 2) | ecosystem: Environmental > Aquatic > Freshwater > Lake | place... | reverse complement strand
CTAAAAAATCAAACACTTTCACAAAAGAAGACTATTCAAGCAATCAAGGAATGATAACAAATATATGGGGACCGCCTTTTTGGTTAATACTACACACTATTTCTTTTAATTATCCAACATATCCTTCTCTAAAAGATAAAAAACATTATATGGATTTTATTTATAATTTGCAGTTTATATTGCCTTGTAAATATTGTAGAATGAACTTGATAAAATATTTTAAAAAATATCCGTTAACTATGAAAGTTATGGAAAACAGAGAAACATTCTCTAAATATATTTATGAACTGCATGAAACTGTCAATAATTTATTAGGTAAAACTTCCGGATTGACTTATGAAGAAGTTAGAGACAGATTTGAAAACTTTAGATCACGATGTACGAACGAGGAACCTAAAATAATAAAAGATCACAAAGGTTGTGTTGTACCACTTTATGGAAAAAAAGCAAAATGTATTTTGAAAATTGTTCCTCATGATGAAAAATGTGAAACTTTTGAAATTGATGAAAAATGTTTGAAAAAATACAAAATCCAAGATCAAGAAGGCTAAGACCTTCGCTCTTAACCATAAGCATCACCTTAACCAAAAGCAGCAAATGAATTCAACATAGGCTGAGGAAGATCTTGCTCGCTTATTACATTATAGTCAGGCACTAATTTACATTTATACTGACTGGGAGGACATCTTCCTGGTGCAGGACATGGAGCACATGGTTCTTGTCTGGGAATCACAATAGGACAAGTTGTTGGACCTGTGCTTGGAGGAACTATATCCGATTTTAATATATACAAATCTTGCGATCCTGGAGGTATTTGATATTGCGGAACTCCATTTGAACCACTATATGCTACTACATTATTTGAACCTGCTGTTGTTCCAGCTACTGTATTACCATATGGTCCTGTAACATATCCACTTGTATTACCATAAGGTCCAGTTACAGCACCAGCACTAACACTAGTACCAGCACTAGTACCAGCACTAGTATTAGTATTTGTATTAGTATTAGAGTTATTAGGGGGAATAGAAGAATAAGTTATAATTGTACCATTTGGTTGAATTATTATTATTTCATATGTTCCAGTTGGTGTTACAACAAATGTGGCATTTCCATTTGGTCCACTAAATACAGCACCAGATGTTGTAGTAACATTTGGACTTATATAATATGTGCTAGTTGTTCCATCAGAATAAGTTATAACAATTGAATATGTATTTCCAGCTTTTGTTATTTGTGCTGTAGATCCATTTTGGGCGTAAAATGTAACTGTTGGAAATGTTAATGTAACTGAGGGTGTAGTAGAAGTTGTTGTAGATGTAGTTGTGCTAGTAGGTGTTGTAGATGTAGTTGTACTAGTAGGTGTTGTAGATGTAGTTGTGCTAGTAGGTGTTGTAGATGTAGTTGTACTAGTAGGTATTGTAGATGTAGAAGTTGGTGGAAATAATGAAGTTAAAGTAAAATCAGACGGAAGATTAAAAACATATGTAGTTTTATTTATAAATAAAGTTAGAATACTGTTACCAGATGAACTTTTAGTAAATACAGCAGTAGATCCATTAGGTCCTTGAAATAAAGCCCCACTAATGTCTGTATTCGTACTCGATGGACCATTAAAAGTGAAAGTAGCACCATTTACATTTAAAACATAATATCCATTAACAACACTCATTTGAATTGTAGCTGTTTCACCATTTGATGTTGTTGCAGTAACCGGTTGCGAATCAAATCCTTCTCTACTTTTTCCAAAATAACCTCCTAAAAATGAAAATAAAATAACACAAGATATTAAAATGAATAAAAATATAACTACTTTATATTTCATAATTGTATATAATTTATAATGTGAAAAAAATTGAAATTATAAATTATATATTTTTATAATTTATATAATTTATATAATTTATAAAATGGAAAGTACGCAAAATGTTCTCTCAAATGAAATTGAAAGTCAAGCTTCTAGGTCTAATTTTTGTAAAAGTAATAGTAACAATAACAATAATAATAATAATAACAATAATAATAATAATAATAATAATGGTAACAGTAAAAAATGTTTCACAGAAGATCAAACTATTATTGAAATAGGTTTAGATGAAGTAGGAAGAGGTGTGCTTTTTGGAAGAGTATATGTTGGTGCTGTGATATTACCTAAAGATGAAAATACAAATTTTGATTTTAGTCAAATAAAAGATAGTAAAAAATTTCATTCAAAAAAGAAAATAGCAAAAGTAGCAGAATATATAAAAGAAAATGCAGTAGCTTGGACTATACAGTATGCTGATGAAAGAGTAGTAGATCAAATGAATATATTACAAGCTACTCAAGACTGCATGCATAAATGTATAAAAGAACTAATAAAACAACAAAATTTGAATACTGATAAATTATTATTGCTTGTGGATGGTAACTATTTTAATCCTTTTATTACTTTCAGTAAAAATAAAAAAATAGAACAAGTACAACATGAATGCATAATAGAAGGTGATAAACATTATTCAAGTATTGCTGCTGCTTCTATACTTGCAAAAGTAGAAAGGGATAATTATATCAAAGAATTATGCTCTTTGCATCCAGAATTTATAGAGAAATATAGTTTAGATAGTAATGTAGGTTATGGAACATCTAAACATATGGAAGGAATAAGAAAATATGGTATTACAGAGTTTCACAGAAAAACATTTTGTAAAAAAATACTAGCTTCTTGTGACGTAAATAATGACACATAATTTATTTTATACATATCATACACATTTATAGATATTTCTAAATATAAAAAAAATTGATTCATTTTTTCATAAAATAAAAGTAATTCAAAAGTATTTTGTGAAAAAATGAATTCTCTATATCAACTCACTAATTCGACTATGGAATCAGAAAACAGCACATTTGTAACAAATGATAAAGAAGAAAAATTATTTATGATTTTTGATACAGAAACAACCGGATTATTAGTAAATAAAAAAAAAGCAAATAATAATGATTGTAAAAATAATCAGGCAATAAATATAGAAAATCCTACAGAAGAAGATCCATATATCGTTCAGTTAAGTTACATTTTAGTTTCCGTTATTTCAACAAATGATGTAAGTGTAAATCCTTGTATAACAATCAAAAAAATTGTAGATAATATTATAAAAGTTCCAGATAATGTAAATATTAATGAAATTGCTGTAAGTATTCATGGAATATCAAAAGAAATGTCATCTAAAAAAGGCATAACTATAATAAAGGCTATGAATGAATTTATGAAAGATATTAAAAAAGTAGATTTAATTATAGCACATAATGCTATATTTGATTTGAAAATGATTTCAATTGAACTAAATAGAATACTGAGACTATGTCTTCCATCTAATCGTTCTTACAAAAAAATACAAGAAAATATAGATTTTATAAATAATGTAAAAAATGTATATTGTACGATGATGTCAAATATTAAAATATGTAATATAAAAAGCATAAATAAGAATGGAAAAGAATATGTAAAATTTCCGAAATTATGTGAGTTACATCAACATTTATTTCAAAGTGTTCCAAACAATCTTCATAATTCGTTAATTGATGTGATTGTTTGTTTGCGATGCTTCATTAAAACTACATATAATGTTGATATTTTTGAAAACTGCAAACATAAAATATACAGAGAACTGAAATCTTTATTGTAGAAATATAGAGACAATTGTTTTGTTTTACATCGTTTTATTTCGTTTTACATTGTTCTTTCATTTTTACATCGTTTTTTCATTTTTACATCGTTTTTTCATGTTGTTTCGTAATTTTACAAGAAAAAAATTGAAATTCTTTTTCCTCCTATTTTTTCTCTATATTTATAACAATAGCAAGTTAAAACAAAATGACAGAACTTACAACTTGTGATAGCACTAGCACACATTATGATAAACATTATAAAAATTATTATGTTTATAATAATGTATTTTATTGTTTAACATTTCCAAAAGAATGGGCTTCAAGTCATTTACCAAATAGTGGTCCAAGTGAATGTGAACTATGCCAAAAAGTAGGTTTTTGGAATGGTGCTTTTATAGGATATTGTGTAAAATGTGCTGATATATATAACTTTGAACGTGGTATGGGATTTATAGACATAGGTGAAGAAAATATTTATGAAAATTATTATATAAAACAAAAAAAAGAGAAAAACCCTATAAAAATTGATAAAAATACTTTTATGGAAAAAAGTGCTTTTAGTACTTATTTGAAAAATGTAAATCCAGATGATATTGGAAATAAAGAAATATGTGATTCACTAGAACTCATAAGTAAAAAAGTGGAGATTATTTTAGCAGAAAAAGAGAGAAAGTTGAAAGAAGTTTTAAGGAAAACTTTGTATGGGGAGGAGGAGAAGGAAGAGTCCCATACTGTTTCTACTTCAGTATAAGTAGACAGCGTAATAAAATAGTTAGGTTATATACATGCTTTAGTTATGCACTACAACTTTCACAAATATTATGTTCTTCTTCGGCATCACTAGTTATATTTTTTTTTTCAGGCTCAATCGTGAATTGTTGTGGATTATGCTTGGGTTTTCTGCGTAAATAATAAATACCTGTTTTCAAACCCGCTTTCCAAGCATAAAAATGCATAGATGTTAATGTATTGTAATTTGGATCTTCTAACCATAAATTTAAACTTTGACTTTGACATACATATGCTCCACGATCTGCAGATAAATCAATCAAATGTTTCATAGGCATCTCCCAAACAATTTTATACTTATTTCTCATGTGTTCTGATAACATAGTAAGTTGTTGAATACTACCCTTGTTTGCTATAATATTGTTTTTAATATTTTCATTCCATAATCCTAATTCCATTAGTTCTCTCACTAAATATTTATTACATATAATAAATTCCCCTGCTAGTGTTCTACGAGTATAAATATTACTTGTGAGAGGTTCAAAACATTCATTATATCCTAAAATTTGCGAAGTGGAAGCAGTTGGCATAGGAGCAATTAATAGAGAATTACGTAGTCCCCATTTTTTAATAGATTCTTTTAGAGAATCCCAATTATAATTATTTTGTGCGGGTTTTATATTCCATAAATCAAATTGGAGAATTCCTTGAGAACATGGTGAATTTTCAAATGAACTATATGCACCTAAATGATTGTCGCTGTTATTTATTAGTTCAGCAAGTATAGGATTATGTTTTTGTATTTTTTCGTTTAGTTCATCAACTATTTCATTATTTAGTTTTTGATAACTTGCAAAATATTTGGTGTTAGAAATTTTGTTGTATAATTCACTTTTTGATTCTTTAACCTCATCAACATCTATATTTAGACACGATTTAATAAATTTTAAATCTTCAACTCTATCTTTGGCTAATTCATTACTACGTTCCAAAGCAGCATGATAAATTGTTTCAAAAATATGTTTGTTTACTTCTCTCGCCTCATTACTAACATAAGGTATATCCATCATAATAAATGTATCTGCAAGTCCTTGCACCCCAATACCAATAGGTCTGTGTAAAAAATTACTTTTCTTGGTTTTTTCGGTTGGATAAAAGTTAATGTCAATCACTTTATTCAAATTTGTTGTAATTACTTTGGTTACTTCATGTAGCTTATCATAATCAAATGTACGCGTTTTTTCATTTACAAAGGCCGGAAGCGCAATACTTGCCAAATTACAAACTGCTGTTTCTGTATCGTCTGAATACTGTACTATTTCGGAACAAAGATTGGAACTCTTAATGGTGCCAATATTTTTCTGATTTGATTTTTTATTTACAGCATCTTTATACAATAAATAAGGAGTGCCTGTTTCCATTTGAGAATCAAGAACTTTAAACCATAGTTCACGTGCTAAAAATGTTTTACGTTGTCTGCCTTCATCTTCATATTTTTTATATAAAATGTTGAATTCTTCGCCATAAACATCAGCTAATCCAGGACATTCGTTCGGACAAAAGAGAGACCAAGATTTATTTTCTCTAATTCGTTCCATAAAAAGATCACAAACCCACAAAGCATAAAATAAATCACGACCTTTATTTTCTTCATCTCCTTGATTCTTTTTCATTTCCAAAAAGTCTTCAATATCAGGATGCCAAGGCTCTAAATAAATAGCAAATGAGCCATTACGTTTGCCTCCTTGATCTATATACCTAGCAGTATTATTAAATACACGCAACATAGGAACAACCCCATTTGATGTGCCATTTGTTCCTTGAATATGTGCTCCTTTAGCGCGAATGTTATGAATATGTAATCCAATTCCTCCGGACCATTTAGAAATATGAGCGCAATCTTTTAATGTATTAAAAATACCTTCAATACTATCGTTTTCCATCGCCAATAAAAAACAAGAAGAATTTTGTGGTCGAGGTGTTCCAGCATTAAAAAGTGTCGGTGTAGCATGTGTAAAATATTTTTGTGACATTAAGTTATATGTTTCTATAACAGCATCTAAATTGTCTTGATGTATTCCGATTGCTACACGCATCCACATATGTTGTGGTCTCTCTATAACTGTCGAATTTACTTTGAATAAGTAAGCACGTTCCAAGGTTTTAAACCCAAAGTAGTCTATCAAATAGTCACGATTATAATCAATACATTCTTGTAGTTCATCCTTGTATTTGCAAACAAATTTCCAAAATTCTTCGCTCACTAGTGGAGTATGTGTGCTTGTTTTTTCTGTAGACCCAGACGCAGATGAAGAAAAATATAAAGTGCTAATCACATCAAAAAATAGTTCATTTGTGTTTTTTTGATGATTTGATACAACGATTCGTCCTGCTAGTGTTCCAAAATCAGGATTTTGCGTTGATAATGAAGCACATTGTTCTGCAGTCAACTCATCAATTTTTGTAGTTGGAATACAATCATATAACTGGTCGATTACTTTCATAACTAAAGAAGAATAGTTGATTTGAATATTTACTTCTTGACCTATTTTCTTGACTCGATTTAGAATTTTATCAAAAGACATATTTTCTAAAGAGCCATTTCTTTTAGATACACGCATTTCTTGTTTATATTCCATAATTTATTTTTTATAATATAAGCATCTAATTTTTATATCTTTTTTTATATAATATTTTATATATAGAGACTATGCAATATTTATATGGATTATATTTTCTTATTATTTTATTATTGATAGTTATATTTTTTCCATATATACCAGTTTTACATAACTGTCAAGAAATGTTTAGTAATTACAATTTGAATAATGCTGGAATACTTCCAGATAGTGAAACGTTGCCTCTTTTATATGACAGTTATCCTTTAACAGGAAGTAAAAGTGTTTCAAATAAAAACTATGGAGATATATGGTGGGAATACCCTATATTTCCTGAACCTAGTTTTAAACAAATAACAAATAACTTGCGTTATAGACGTAATCCTGATGATGGAACATGTATTCGTGCTGATTTTTGCGATGCTCTTTATAAAAATATTGAAAATAAACCAAACTATATTTATCCTCTTCCTCCTGCTCCTCTTGTAACTCCAAATAGTGTTCGTGTAAATTACTACTTAACAGACCCACCAAAAAATTTATTTCTAGGAAACCAAGCAGGTCCTGAATTGCAAGCATTTGCTAATTAAGTAGAGAAAACAACTTAGAACATTATAGAAGATTTGAAACCGCACCGGGGTGCTCGTTCCAAATTATCGGTGGAATTGCCCGTCAAAAATTCAAACGGTGTGTCGTTTGAATTCTTCAACGGACTAAATTGTTACATTAGATGCATTAGATATAACTTTGTTAATGTTGATTAAACAACCAGATTCATTTCCACTTTCTATTGTTTCCTTTTTTTTTGAATTTCTTTTTGGTTCTCTGTGTGAATAATCTAGGCAACGTTCTTTCTCTATAACATCCCAAATTTCTTGTAATGTAGAAATATTATCTTCAAACCATTTTTCATTTCTTAACACAAGCACACAACTGTATTCATCAAGTTTCCAATAAATATTTTTAATCCATGTATAATCTTCTTTTTCCTTTTCTTCAACAATTTTTTGTTGCCAAATATTAAATTCTTTGTTTGTCATAGAGAGAGGTTTGTATACATAAACGGGATTTCCTTTGTTATTTGAAAAATATAAAATAATCCCTTTTTTCTCTCCATTTTCTGAAACAAAATAATCTCCATCTTGTAAAAATTCAATTTCATTTTCATATTCTAGAAAACGACATTCCAAAAAATCCGTTTCATTCAAATTACATGTTTCCATTTGTAATTGCATTTGGATCCAATATTCCTTCTTTGGTATCCCATTTATTTCTCTATTTACAATATTTTTAATTTCTAAAAGTCGTCCATATCTTGGAGATGATTCTAAACAGTTAATACCATCAGGAGAAGCACCTAAAAATGAATATTTACTATGTTGAATACATCCTAATTCTAATAACTGCGTATTGTATATTTCTTCATATAACATAGCAGAAATTGGTTCATATTTTTGCCCCCAGTGTAGCGGAGAATTCACATTTGTGAATTGGTTGCTGTCATTATTTGCTAACAAGGGTTTACATTTTTCATAAATTAATTGATTTTGCATACTTTCACTTTCAAATGCTTTGTAAGCATTACTTGCTGTTATTAAATTGTGCCTGAACTCATACCACTCAGGAGTACGTTGTTGAGGTTGTTTTAAATTTTTTAAATATTCCAACTGATTTTGAATTTGTATTTTTTTATTTGGACTGGGTTCTTGAATTATGAAAGTAGATGAATATGAACGAACAGGAATAAATGTTATATAAAATAGTTTGAGAGAAATATAAAGGATTTCATCAATATATTCTTCTAATAAAAATTCACTTTCTTTTTCATAATTTATATAGTTTATACTATCAAAAGGTGAAATTGTAAATGAAAGAACCAAGTAGTCTTTTATATCTTCCAACATAGTAATTTCAAAATCAGGTTCTGATATTGCTTTAGGATTATGTGTTATATAACAATAGAAAAGAGAGAAACATGATTCAATAAACTGCAAATCATTTTCTTCTGTTACTTCTAGCATATTGTTTGGTTTCGGTTTCTCTTGACTATTTAGATTGTTTTGTTTTATGTTTAGAGAACTCATAATTATAATATAATAAAGTTTATATATTATATTATAAAAATAATACATTTACACCCTTGAACATTTAAAATGGGACAACTTTATGTTGTTTCAAAAAAAATAATTCAAGGTTGGGTCTTTTCATACCCTTGTAAAGTTTGTTTATAGCAACTCGGTTTAAGTATTTTTCAAATAATATTTAACCGCCGAAATTTTATAATCTTCTGTCTTTTGTTTCAATTTATTTTATGTTGCCAACTATATTCATTATCTAATTTGCATTTTGTAAGTCTTTATTAGTAGATACATCAATACTAGTTTCAATCCCAACCCCTTGTTTTTGTTCTACGTTGCTAATTTTAGAGAATGAATTTTCCATATTTTTTTTAGGAGGTAAACTTTTTAATGTAGATATTCTTTTATCAATATTTTTTAATGTAAAATGTTTTGTTGTTTTGTTATAAAATAAAGCAGGAATATCTTTAATTTCACCGGTTACTTTATCATAGTCAACATCTTTTACTCTTTGCAACTTTTTTCTATCCAAGCAGTCTCTAAAATATTGAATCAAAAGTTGTACTTCTTCATCAGACATGTTTTTTTTTGGTTTATAAACATCATTTGCAAATGTTGTTAGCTTATTAATTTTGACTGTTTTGTTTAACTTAGACCATGAATCATTATTTCCGCTATTTTTACTATTTTCTAAAAAATCTTCCAAATTTTTCAAATCTTTATTTGTTTTTGTTTCAACAATAGGTGTACCGTTCATAAGCATAGATTTATATTTAATATTTTTTAATTCAATACATTCATTTGACATTTATATATATATAAAAATATAATTTTAAGTAATTTTCACATATTATATAATATGCATTCTCTAAAAGAAATATTTGATACAAACAATTCCACCTTTTCAAAAGATGAATACAAAGTTGTCGAAGATAGTTGCGTTGAAACAGATGGAATAATATCAAATACTTCCAATAAAGAAATAGTAATAAAAGGACAAACAAATAGATACTTAATGAAAAAATTAATAAAACCTAAAAATGAAGACATAAAAGTAAGAAAAGAAATCCAAAAATTAAATATATCAGAAGACATGTTTCTAGAAAAAAATCAAGAAGTAATTATTCAAAATTTATATAATAATATAGACTTTACTTATGCAAGACATGTAAAACAAATGATAGACAAAAAACTAAGCAGTTATAAACAACAAGATCTTAAAAAAAATATGTATAATTCTGAAAAGTTTATTACGTTCTCTCAAGTAATTGAAAAACTAAATAGTTGTAACATGGATTGTTTTTATTGCAAGAAGAAAACCTTTTTGTTATATGAAATAGTTAGAGAACTAAGTCAATGGACTTTAGATCGTATAAATAATAATATAGGACATAATGAAGAAAATGTTATAATAGCATGTTTAGTTTGTAACTTAAAACGAAAACAAATAAATAAAGATGCTTATTTATTTACAAAACAGTTAGTAATTACACGGAATTCGTAAATTGTAAGAAAACTTTTCATTTTTGCATTTTTGTATTTTTGCATTTTTGCGTATATAATAAATGTTAATTAATTCAGTATTTATTATAAATGGAGTGGAAATGGAGTATAAATGAATCTTACGAAAAAAGTCGTCGTCGTCCTCAACTCCAAGAAAATGCAAATACAAACATAAATACTGAAACATCTGCATTTTATCAGGCATTATTATCAGAAAATGATTCTTGGACTATAAATGAAATACCTATAGGTTTAGAGACAAAAATGGAATTAAATAAACGGGAAAATGTTTATAATAAAATGGGTGAAAGGGAAAATATGGGACAACGAGGTATGAATCCTTTTAATATTAGACAAACTTATATAAATGATGTAATGACCCAAGACAATTTTTTGAAACCAGTATCTACATCAGAAGGTAGAGAAAACAAATAACAAGATTTTTTTATACTGCTCCTCCACCAACATAAGTAGGTAAAGAGTTATTGTAAGTAGGAATTTGGTTACCTTGCATAGGGATGGTAGGTATCATCATCATAGTTTGTTGACTACGACCACCTTTCAAAAATTCGAAAATCATGGCAACAACACCAAACATGATAAGGTAAGGTAAAATAACCAAAATCCAAGAAATAGTAGTAAATCCCTTTTTGCACAAAAAGTTCAATACCCAAGTCCAAGCTAAAACAAAGAGAATTTTGATAAGGACACTAACAAATCTAAATCTTGTCAAAATAATAATAACAATTGATATAGCAGAAAGTACCAAATAAAGTGCTGCTGGAGTACAAAGATCGCTAAACTTCATTATATACTATATAAATATTTTTTTACTAAATAACAAAATAATAAAAAATAAAAAAAATGTAATAACACAAAGAAAATAAACAATATTATAAAAAGTATTTCATAAGTAAAAAAGTAATTTAAAAAGATAAAAATAAAAGAAACAAATGACAACAAATTATACAAGTCAAAATGAATTATTGTTGAAAAATTTGATGGACTTTTATAAAAACGAGGAAAATTTGGATAAAATGTTGAAAATAATTACAGGAGAATCCAATATTTCTCTCCGTATCGTAGACTGGTTTGCTACAAATTATTCGAAAAAATATTATACATTATACAATATTCAAGAGTCTGATGGTTCCTTAAAACGCTTCAAAGTATATGTTGATTACAAATTGAAATTGAAAGCATATAGCAAACGAAATTTCGATCCTTTTTGTAGATGGGAACGCATAAGCATACCTTACAAAAACGGACAATTTATTGAAACCACTATCGGTCAACTGAATTTTTTTAAATGGACTTTGGAAAATAAGGTGATTGATTACATCATCGAAAATTATGAAACTATTGAAAATGACATGAATTGTCGTAACAGCACATCCAAAAAGAAGGAAATAGGGGATACTAAGACGCGAAAAAAACGCGAAGAATTATCTGTGAGTGCTACCAAAAGCATAAAAAAAGAAATTGTGGAAATTGTAGTGAATTTTTCGTCTTCTTAGACTTTGTTTTACACGTTTTTACATTTCAAACGCAAATTTTATGTAAAAATAGAAAACTATTTTCTCTCTAAGGTCGACATCTAAATAAAAAAAAATGATTTAAAAAATTTTTACATAAATGAATAAAATCATTAAAGTAAATGACGTATTTAAGTATTATTGATAAACTTTGTATAAAAAGACTTTATTTACCATACAATATAAATCTGCATGACTTAAGAGTCAATAAAATAAAGAATCCTATAAATAAAAGTATTTGTGACTGTAGTTCTTGTCATATTGCATGTATTTTTCAAGGGGAATTGTATAATAATAATATACTGAGTATAGGTTGCAATTATTATTATAAAGATAGTTTTTCAACAATTCATGCAGAAATAGACGCCATTCAAAAATTAAAATATAATAATGAGAGAAAAAAAAGTAAATCTATAAATTTACTTGTTATTCGTGTAAATAAAAATGGTCTTTTACAAATGAGTAAACCTTGTCAAAATTGCATATTTAATATGAATATAGATGCTTACAAAAAGGGTTATAATATAAAAAAAATTGTTTATTCATTAGAAAATGGAGAGTTGGAATATACAACTTATTCTAAACTATATTATTCTAAAGATTTTCATATATCCAAGTACTACAGAAAAAAAACGTTTTCTTAGTTATACAGTCAATTGAATAAGCAAACTATATCTCTGTGTATAAAAAAATTGATTTAAATATTTTTTTATTTAATAATTATTAAGACAAAATGGAAACTACTCAAGAATATATTACCGATGTGAAGAAAACAACAGTTAAAAAAGTAAAAAAAGTCAAAAAAACACAAGATATTACAAAATTAATCCCAAACTTACTTATTCAACAAGGTGAAAATATTGAAGAAAAAAAAGGGGAACTAATTGAAAAAGGGGGAAATGTTGAAGAAAAAGAAGAACCAATTATTATTTTGAATGAAAGCACAAAAATAATAAATGGAGATTGTTTGGAAGTAATGAAAAATATAGAGAGTGATAGTATTCACTTAATATTGTGTGATTTGCCTTATGGAACAACAAAATGTAAATGGGACTCCGTTATAAATATGGATAGTTTGTGGAGTGAGTACAAAAGAATTATAAAAAAACCATCAGGAGTAATAGTGTTATTCGGACAACAACCATTCACAACAAAATTAATTTCTGGAAATTATAAATGGTTTAAATACAATTTGATTTGGAAAAAAAATAAAACGACACAATATTTATTGGCTAACTATAGGCCGATGAAGTGTACGGAAGATATATGTGTATTCTCTCCAGGAGGAGCAGCAGCAGCATCAAAACACAAAGGTAATATGACATATAATCCACAAAATTTAATTCCTGTATCAATAACAAAAAAAAATTCTGAAAAAAGAATCGGTAAAATGTTAAATCAAAGTCATCATTTAGGACCCAATAACAAATTAATAAGTAATGCAGAATATAAACAATCTTTTACTAACTATCCAACAGAAATACTAGAGTTTGATATTGAAAATGATACTTTCCATGAAACACAAAAACCTGTTTCTCTAATTGAATACTTGATTAAAACTTATTCAAATGAAAACGATTTAGTATTAGATAACACGATGGGTTCAGGAACAACAGGTATAGGTTGCATCAACAATAACAGAAAATTTATTGGAATAGAATTAGAAAAAAAATATTTTGATTTATCTTACAGCAGGTTAAATAAAGCACTTCAAAATCAAGCACAAAATCAAAATACTGACAATTTGTGATGTGAAAATACAAATTCAAAAACATAAATATCGACAAACATAAATAAATATCAACAAACAAATTATATAAATATGCAATTTATATGATTGTTAACTCAGATTTACTATCATCATAGTACAATTTTTTTTTATCCAGTTTGTTAAGATAATTCAAAACTTTTACAATTTTATCTATATCTTCTCCCAACATTCCAATTGATCTATTGCAACCATTACATAACCATCCGCGGAATTCTTCTTTAGTATGATGATGATCAAAAACAATATTAGTAGTTTTATCGCAAATTTCACATTTTGTCCCTTCAGGTGCTTTAAGTGTCAAACCTGTTTTTTTTGCAATTTTAATTGCTTTGATTTTTCCTTTAGAGATTTCTTTATTGCAATTTATACACTTTCCTCTTTTAAGTCTGTACCCATTTTTATCAAACGGATCTTTGCCACTTGTATTACCTCCAAAATGATTGAGAGATAAATAGGAGTTGCATTTATTACAGTTTTTAAACCGATTTTTGTTGAACTCGTATTCTTCAGCAGGATTCATGAATTTTGCATGTGCTGAAAATGGACCTAAATAGTGTGATTCTTCATTTTTTGTAAAATTATGACTTTCAATAACTTTACAAATTTCTTCATTATTGACTTTTTCGTTGTAAACTTCTTCACAGCATATTTCTTCATCTTCACAACATGTTTTTTCATCTTCACAATATGTTTTTTCATCTTCACAGTATGTTTCATGATAAGTTTCTTCAATAGTTTCCATTTTGATTTATATTTATTTGATTTAATACATAATTTGTTGTTTGATTTGTGTTTCAATTTTTATCATATTTTATGCAAAATTCATAGACAAAAATTCATTTTTTAGTTTTCTTAGTCACGCATATAGAGAAAATATGGAGCCAAATAAATGCTTAAAATAAGCATAACAATATTTGTATCAAAACTTTTAGTATTCAAAATAGCAGCAACTACAACAGCAAAAATCACAAGGACACTATCACCAGCAAGTGCATCTGTTTTGACTTCTTTAGCATAACCTTTGAAAAAATCTAAAATAGCATTTTGCCCTTTAGGAACAATACTGAAAAATAAATAAAACAGAAAGTCAAAAATTATTTGAACTGCGACACATAAGGCAGCATAAGCAGTCAACCCAATTTCAATATTGAAAACATAAACTATATATCTTCCTAAAAGCATATAGAGAACTCCAATTAATATATCGGCAATCATAGCAGAAAGTCTATATTTTTTATACCAATTCTCTAAACTAGGACTTTTGTAATATATTTTAGAGAATGTAATAAAAATAATAAACAAGTCGGCAAAAATGTTGGCAGTTAAAATAGGTACATATTCAAATTTATTTTTGAAATGAATAGTTGGATTAATTTTCATAGTTTTTTCAACAACAAAAGAGAGAAAGAAAAAGAAAATTACAATTAGAATTCCATACATTTATTATAACACAAGATATTTCTCTCTTTTATAGAAAATAAGAATCGTTCCTACTGTTGATTTTACATTTTTTGCTTTTTTTGAATTCTCTAAAGAGGTAGTTTTTACAAGTTATAAAATGAGAGAAGGTGTAAAAGAATGTTCCAAGAATGTTCTTTTACAAATTTCTCATTTGCAAATGTAACCCAACGCATCTGATGTTTGTCCTTTTGTAAAACTGTAGCAGTTTAAGATTATTTTGTATTTATTTGTATGATTTTTCTGTAATATATAATTTTTAAGGAAAAAACTATATAAAAAAATGGGCGTTTTAAATAAGAAAAGGTATAAAAGTATGGGGAATTCTCAATCTATGATAAAAATAAATTTTGAAGACATACAATATTGTTGTAAAAATCCAGAAACATGTTTGTTAATAAATACTTTACCATCAAGCGAACAAATATGTTTAATAATAAATACTATAAGTGCAAATGATGAAGAAGAGTTGATAAATCAATATTTGAAAAGAAATCGCAACATACGAATTATAATTTATGGTCGTAACTCATGTGATGATAGTGTTTACAAAAAGTATCAACAATTTGTTTCTCTCGGATTTACAAATTTATATATATATCTAGGTGGGTTATTTGAGTGGTTGTTATTACAAGATATATATGGTGAAGACGAATTTAAAACGAATACAAAACAATTAGATATATTGAAATATAAGCCATGCCAAAAATTAAATGTTCGTTTGATTAGTAATTACTAATATTTTTTGTATATTTGAGTAAATAAGAAAAGGTGTATTTAGAAAAAGGAAAATATATAATAAAAAAATAACTTAAAGATATTTGAATATTTTTATGTATTACACCGACCAAAAAGAAAAATGGAGTTCCCACTACATCCACTACCAAATAAAACAACTTTTACTATATATACAAAAAGTAACTGTATTTACTGTGATAAAGTAAAATTACTTTTCGATTCAAAAAACAAGAATTATGAAATTATTAATTGTGACAAGTTTTTGGAAAATGAAATAAACAAACAAGAATTTTTGGAATTTATAAAAAATTTAACAAATAAAGAATGGAAAACATTTCCTATTGTTTTTCACGAAGGAGAATTTGTTGGAGGATTTAATGAAACAAATATTTTTTTAGAGAAAATGGATGCTTTTGATAATGTATTTGTCTAAGTGTTTCTCTCACACAAGTTTATTTGCTTCCGTCCATCAAAGAAAAATTGTCACATATATACTTGCGAAAATTCGTAAAAAAATTGAAATGAATATAAAGACTTGAATATGTATTATATCATAACTGTGAATAACTTTGAATCATGGATTTAAATCAACGCAAACTTTCTAAATCTGAATGGGAATCTATTGAAGTTCCTGTATCAAATGAAGAAAAAGAAATTTTAGAGCTCATTATAAAAAGTTACAAAGATGTTAACTTCAAATATAATAAACATAATTCACTATTTGGATACTTGAAAATTGAATATAGCATTCAAATGGAAGATCATTTGTATAATAAATACTTTTCTGCAAAAATTGGTGAAATAAAAAAACTTGCAGAAAATAAAGATATTTTTGAAATAAATGTAAAATCAAATCCATCAATAAAAAAAGCAGATTTAATTCGTATAGAACAAAATGATTTATCTAAACTCTCTTCATATAATATTTATGAACTGCTATTGATTGAAATAGTTGAAAAATTCCTGAAATATAATACAAAATTAAATATATCTCGTAGCAGTAACTCCCACAAAAAAATATTCTATTATTTTACACTTTTTAAACTTGTGAAAAATAATGTTTTAAATATAAACCGTCACATTAAAAATATTATTCACAATTTATTGACTCATTTTGAAAATGACATTCCTATGGAAGCATTAATTGAAAATGCCGTACATTTTATTGAAAAAAATCAATATTTATTAAAGTATTCCGACATTTCTCTCTATATTCATCAAAAGGATTTATTTACTATTATGAAAAATAATAACAATCCCAAATTAGTTTTATATACTGCTCCAACAGGTACAGGTAAAACACTTTCACCTATTGGTTTATCCGAACAATTTAAAATCATATTTGTATGTGCTGCTAGACATGTAGGTTTGGCATTAGCCAGATCAGCCATTTCTGTAAATAAAAAAATAGCATTTGCTTTTGGTTGTTCTAGTGCTGCTGATATTCGTCTTCATTATTTTGCTGCTAAAGATTATACAACAAATAAGAAAACAGGTCAAATTAAAAAAGTAGACAATAGCGTTGGAGATAAAGTAGAAATTATGATTTGCGATTTAATAAGCTTCCTTCCTGCTATGTATTATATGAAAGCTTTCAATCCAGTTGAAAATATAGTTGTATATTGGGATGAACCAACAATTACTATGGATTATGAAAATCATGATCTGCATCAAATAATCAAAAGAAATTGGAGTGAAAACTTGATTCCAAATATGATTTTATCTTCTGCAACATTACCAAAATTATATGAACTTTCTGATACAATAGAAAATTTCAAATGTAAATTTGGATTGGAAAATACAGAAATATTTAATATTGTTAGTAATGATTGTAAAAAATCCATTCCAGTTGTTGATAAAAGTGGTTATGTTGTTTTACCCCATTATATGAGTGAAGATTATGATTCCATTCTACAAATTGTTAGTCATATTGAAAATAATTATACTTTATTACGATACTTTGATTTGAACGAAGTTATTTTATTTATATTATTTGTTGAAAGTAATAATTACATTCAAAATATTTATAAAATAAATAGAAATTTTGCTTCATTAAATGATGTAAATATGCTTGATATCAAACTTCATTATTTGAAAGTATTGAAAAATATTAAAGAAGGAACATGGGGTGCTATTTATGTTTCATTCAAAAGCAAAAAAACAAAATATATTTTACCCAATAATACAATTGATACAAAGGGTAATAAAATTACAAAAAGTGTGAGTGTTGGACCTGGCACATTTATAGGTAATAATGCAAATACTTTATTTAATGAAGATACACAATTTGGTGGTAAACCCATTTCTAAATTGAAAAGTTGTCAAGAATTGACAAACACCGGAGTCAGTCCCGAAACTGAACCCCGATCCGTTTCTTGTTTGAAAGAATTAGATAATGATAATTGTGCTATTTATGTTACAACAAAAGATGCATATACCTTGACAGATGGTCCTACTTTATTTCTTGCAGAAGATGTTGAAAAAATAGCTAAATTTATGTTACAACAAGCAAATATTCCAGCCCATGTTATGAAAGATATACTTTCAAAAATAGAATTTAATAACAACATTAATTCTAAAATTGAATCATTAGAGAAAGATTTACAAGACTTGGAAGAAAAAAATACTATGAAAAATGATTCTAGTGAAGGTGTTTCAACCAAAAAGAAAAACCATTTTGGAAAGGAAATTGGTAAAGAATATAAATCCGAGTTTCATAAGCTAACAACAGAATTGGATATGTACCGTTCTATGATTAAAACAGCAGAATTGAATGAAACATTTATTCCTAATAAACTTTTACATTTCAAAAAATGGGCCGAAGATATTGGTGACTTTTCTAAAGCATTTACAAGTAATATTGACGAATCGACCATTATTGAAATTATGCTTTTGAATGATGTTGTTGACAGTTGGAAAGTTTTATTGTTAATGGGTATAGGAGTT